>Ga0209347_1001973_pt1 | contig 29264 bp, 21 predicted proteins | sample AutmiccommuBRH23_FD_187382 | JGI IMG/M metagenome (GOLD analysis project Ga0209347, IMG submission 187382) | Deep subsurface microbial communities from Mt. Terri, Switzerland - Autotrophic microbial communities BRH/23 (SPAdes) (version 2) | ecosystem: Environmental > Aquatic > Deep subsurface >...
CCGAGGCAAACAGCTCCGGCTCCGCCGCCCGCAGGGCCAGCATCTTGCGCAGCAGCGCGGTCTTGGCCTGCCCGAAAGCCGTCACCGGCCCTCCTGTTGCCAGCGCGGCAAACGCCACCGGCAGTCGGTTGTCCGGGTCGGTCAGGTGGAACGCCCCGTCCTCGGTGCCCTGATAGGTATCGGGCACCCCCGGCAGCATCAGCTTCAGCGCCATCTGCGCCAGCGACAGCACCGCGCCGCGGGCGTGGAGGCCCGCGGCCTCCGCCGGCGGAGCCTCGCCCCATGCCGCACACAGGCCCGCCGTCCAGTCCAGCGCGGCCGCCTCGGCGGCCTCATCCGGTTCGGTATGCGTCGTGACCTCCTTGGCCTCGCGCATCGCCTTCCTCACATGCTCGGCGAGCCGTTCCGGCACATCCGCCCGCCCCGGCTCCCAGACCGCCAGCCAGCTCTGCACGATATACCAGCGCAGGTTGGCACTGACGCCCTCTCCCGGCACGGCAGCAGCCGCCTCCCAGATCGCCGCGAACGCCTCCGGCATGTGCGACATCGCCACCAGCCGCATCCGCGCATCCTCGGCGCGCTTGGTGTCGTGGCTCGAGGTCAGCACCATCGCCTCCGGCGCCTCGACAACGCGCCGCGCGAACCACTCCCCGAACTCCGCCGCCGACATCGCCGGCCCGTCCGGGTCCGAGCCCACCTCATTCGCCGCCAGATAGCGGTTGAAGCGGAACTCGGCGGTATCCTCATGCGCCTTGGCGGTCAGCGCGCCGGTAACCTGCTGGAACCGCGTGCGAAAGCCCGCATCCGCGCCCGGCCCCGTCACCAGCCGCGCCAGCGCCGTCCCCAGCTCGCCCCCCTGCGCCGCGCCCGCCATCAGCGCCAGATCCTCGGGATGCGCCGCGCCGTCGTCGAAATACGTCCGATAGCGCGGGAATGCCGCCAGCAGCGCCCGCACCGCCGCCGCCAGCGGGGCGCGGTCCTGCTCGCCCAAGGCGGCCGTGGCCAGCCCCACCAGCGCCGTCACCTCTGCCCGCAGATCCGCCGCCAGCACGTCCTGCTTGGCCTGCGCCAAGGTCGCGGCAAAATCCCCCTCGAACCCCGTCGCCCCGCGCCAGGCACTGTCCAGCGCCGCCACCCCGTCCGCACGGGTCAGCACCTGCGCAATCGCGCGCGCCGCCTCGTATCCCGTGGTCCCCTGCACCGGCCAATCGCGCAAGGCCTCGTCCCCGGTCAGGATCTTTTCCACCCAGACCGGCAGATCGCCCACCCGCCCGCGCAGCTGCGCCAGATAGGCGCCGGGGTCCGCCAGCCCGTCGATATGGTCGATGCGCAGCCCATCGAGCTCGCCCGCCGCGATCAGCTCGAAGATCAGCGTGTGGACATCCTCGAAGACCTGCGCCTCCTCCACCCGCACTCCGATCAACTGGGTCACGTTGAAGAACCGCCGATGGCTCAGCCGCCGCTCCTCGCTCCGCCAATGCCGCAGCCGCCAATGCTGCGCGTCATGCAGGCGCTGCATCGCCTCGGGTCCGGTGCCCAGGTCTTCCGTCCCCGGCGCCAGCGGCAGCACCAACGCGCCGATCCGCAGCACCGGGCCCTCGGGCGAGCCCTCCACCACGGCCCCCGCCAAGGCCTCGCCCAGATCACCGTCCAGCATCGGCAGCAGCAGCCCGCCCCCGCCCCAGTCGATGTCGAAATGCCGGGCAAAGCGGCTGCCCTCGCCATGCCGCATCACATCCGCCAGCCAGGGCGTCGCCACGTCAAAGGCCATATGGTTCGGCACCACGTCGAGGATCAGCCCCATCCCCTGCGCCCGCGCCGCCGCCGCCAGCCGGGAAAAGCCCGCGCGCCCGCCCAGAACCGGGTCGATCCGGGTGGGGTCGGTGATGTCATAGCCGTGGGTGGACCCCTCGCGCGCCACCTGCACCGGCGACAGGAACAGATGGCTGATCCCCAGCCCGCGCAGGTAGGGCAAGATTGCCTCTGCCTCGGCAAAGCCCACCCCGCAGCGCAGCTGCAGCCGATAAGTCGCCGTCACCGGAACCCTTTGCGCCATCGCCTCCGCCATCGTCATGCCTCCACCCAGACCGCAAATCCACACCCGTCCGCCTCGAACCCCAGATCCGGCGCGCGCATCGCCTCGGCCTCCGTTGCCTCTCCGGGCCCGAACCGCGCCGACACGATCAGCCGCCCCGCCGCGAACGGCCATTCCGCCCGCAGCGCCCGCTCGCCGGTGCGGGTGACGACCGGATCGCCTGCCCGCCCCGATTTCAGCAGCGGCACGATCCCCCCTGCCCGCAGCTCCAGCAGGCGCGCCGTCAGCTCGCGCCACTCGGCCGCGCGCTCGCTGCCGCTCTCGGCAAAGGGGCGCGAGGCATCGCGGGTGGCGGGGTCGAGCGGGTCAGGCGCGCGATCCGCAAATCCCTTGAACGCGGCGAACTCCTTGGCGCGGCCCTTGCGCAGCGCCTCCGCCAGATCGCCGTGGAAATCGGCAAAGAACAGGAACGGCGCGCGCGAGCCCTCTTCCTCGCCCATGAACAGCAGCGGCGTGAAGGGCGCGCAGAGCAGCAGCGCATGGGCCACCTGCAACGGCGCATCGTCGGCCAGCGCCGTCAGCCGCTCACCCAAGGCGCGGTTGCCGGTCTGGTCGTGGTTCTGGTTGAAGTTGATGAAGGTGGGCCAGGGCAGATGGTGCGAGGGCTCCCCCCGCCGCTCCTCGGTCCCGGGCCGCGGCTGCCCCTGTTCCACATAGCCGCACTCCAGCGCCAGGCACAGATCGGCCATCGGATCGACGGCATAGGGCGCATAATAGGCCTCATCCTCGCCGGTCAGCAGGCAGTGGATGGCGTGGTGATAGTCGTCGTTCCACTCGCCGGTATAAAGCCCCGCCTCGGGCGCGTGCAGGCGGGTGATGTTGCGGTTGTCCTCGGTGGTCAGGTGGATCGGCCGGTCGAACCCCGCCGCCCGCACTCTTTGCGCCAGTTCCACCAGCAGCTCCGGCTCAGACGGGTCCTCGATCTGGTCGGTGGCATCCAGCCGCAACCCGTCCAGCCGGTATTCGGTCAGCCAGTAGAGCGCATTCTCCAGGAAGAACGCCCGCACCGGCGGGTCCGCATAGTCGATCCCGGCGCCCCAGGGCGTGTGGCGCTGCTTGTCGAAGAATTCCGGCGCGTATTCGTGCAGATAGGCCCCATCCGGGCCGAAATGGTTATAGACCACGTCGAGCAGCACCATGATCCCATGGCCCTGCGCGGCCGCGACCAGCGCCTTCAGATCGTCCGGGCTGCCATAGTCCCGGTGTGGCGCATAGGGCAGCACCCCGTCATAACCCCAGCCATGCGCGCCGGTGAACTGCCCCACCGGCAGGATCTCGATCGCGGTGATCCCGAGCTTGGCCAGATCCGGCAGGCGGCGGGCGGCGGCGGCGAAGGTGCCCTCCTCGGTGAAGGTGCCGATATGCAGCTCATAGATCACCGCCTCCTCCCAGGGCCGCCCGGCCCAAGGGGCCTCCCAGCGAAAGCCGCGCGGATCGACCAGCAAGGATGGCCCATGCACATGTCCCGCCTGCGCCCGCGCCGCAGGGTCGGGGCGGAAGCTGCCGTCGATGACAAAGCCATACTCCGCGCCGGCGTCTCCCGCCGCCTCGCCGCGCCAGAAGCCATCCGCGCCTTTGGTCAGCTGCGTGTCGACCCCACCCACCCTCACCGCCACCGCGCCCACCGAAGGCGCCCAGATCCCGAACCGCCAGCGTCCGTTCCCCAGCGGCTCTGCCCCCCAGTTGCGCGGCAAATGCAGCGTCTCGCCGGACGTCAGGGCGCAGGGATCGGCGGGGGCGTCGGTCAAGGGCAGCACTCCGGGAACAGGGGAAAGGCAGCGCGCAGGCGGCAGCGTCGCTCCGTCAAGAACCGGCTCCGGTGCCTGTTTGTTCCGGGTGTTGCACAACTTTTCAGCGGGAACTTTTCGCCCCCGCTGCCGATAGTTTCGCGTCCCCAGAGAGGAGCCGCACATGGACCGCGATACCCAAGCCGACTACACCCCCCGCTACCCCGGCTCCGGCCGCCTCTCGGGCCGCGTCGCCTTCATCTCCGGCGGCGCCTCCGGCATCGGCCGCGCCGTGGTGCGGCTGTTTGCACGCGAGGGCGCCAGCGTGGTGATCCCCTGGCATGGCGAAGAGGCCGAAGCACGCGAGGTCGAGGCCGAGGCCCGCGCCGAAGGCGCCGAGGTGCTGGTGCTGCATCTCGATGCTGCGGATCGCGGCTCGTGCTTTGCGGCGGTGGAGGCGACGGTGCGGCGCTTCGGCCGGCTCGACGTGCTGGTCTGCAACGCCAGCATCCAGACCATCGAAGACGACGTGCTGAAGATCACCGAGGATCAGGTGGAGCAGCTCTTCCGCACCAACGTCTTCGGCTATCTCTGGCTGGTGCAGGCCGCGCTGCCGCATCTTGGGAAGGGCGCCTCGGTGATCTTCACCACCTCCGTCAACGCCTATCGCGGCAACCATCTGCTCATCGACTACTCCGCCAGCAAGGGCGCCGAGCTGAGCCTTCTGCGCGCCCTCTCCCTCAACCTCGCGGACCGCGGCATCCGGGTGAACGGCGTCGCGCCGGGGCCGGTCTGGACTCCGCTGATCCCGGAGACGACGCCGAAGGAGGACCTGAAGGATTTCGGGTCGGACGTTCCCATGAAGAGGCCCGCGCAACCTGCTGAAATCGCTCCGGCTTTTCTGTTCCTGGCCTGCGAGGATGCGAGCTACGTCACAGGGCAGGTGATCCACCCGAATGGCGGGACGCCGGTTTCGGGATAGATTACAAGGGCTTGCGGGCCGTTCCTCACAAACCACATCACCTTCACCCCGTAACCGCCCCCTTGCATCCGCCCCCACAACCGCGGACATCTTCGCGATGATCCGCACGCTTTCCCATAAACGACTTCTCACCCTCCTCGCAGCAGCATTCGGCGCCGCCCTCTTCGTGGCCTTGAACCTGCCGCTGCCCTTCCTGCTGGGGCCGATGCTCGCCTGCCTGATCGTCGCCCTCGCGGGCGCGCCGATGGCCGACATGGGCGCGGCGGGCGTGTTCATGCGCACCTTCCTTGGCGTCGCCATTGGCGCCACCGTCACGCCGGGAATGCTGGCCGCGCTGCCAAGCTACGGCCTGACGCTGGCGGTGGTGCCCCTCTTCGTTCTCGTCATCGGCGCCGTCGGCTATCCGTTCTTCCGCCGGCTCGGCTTCGACCAGCCCACCGCCTTCTACGCCTCCATGCCCGGCGGGTTGCAGGACATGCTGGTCTTCGGCGCCGAGGCGGGGGGCGACGTGCGCGCCATGAGCCTGATCCACGCCACGCGCGTGCTGGTCATCGTCACCGCCGCGCCGGTGATCCTGCATCTGGCCTGGGGCGCCGACCTGACGCGGCCGCCAGGCATCCCGTTCAGCCAGGTGCCGCTGCATGAAATCGCGCTGATGGCGCTGGCGGGGCTGGTCGGCTGGAAGGGAGGCGAGCGCATCGGCCTGTTCGGCGCCTCGATCCTTGGCCCGCTGATCCTGACCGCGGCGCTGAGCCTGTCGGGCATCATCCACTCCCGCCCGCCGGCCGAGGTGATCATGGCCTCGCAATTCTTCATCGGCATCGCGGTGGGCGCCAAGTATGCCGGCATCACCTGGCGCGAGCTGCGGGTGGATGTGGGCGCCGGCATCGCCTTCTCGGTTATGCTGGCCGTGATCTCGCTGGCCGTCTTCGCGCTGGTCAGCCTGCTGTCGGATGCGCCGCCGCTCGATCTGCTGCTGTCCTTCCTGCCCGGCGGGCAGGCGGAAATGGCGGTGATCGCCATCGTCGCCGGGGCGGATGTGGCCTTCGTGGTAGCGCATCATCTGCTGCGGATCTTTGTGGTGATCCTTCTGGCGCCCCTCGTTGCGCGCTGGATGGGCCGCTAGCCCTCGCCCGCGTCCTGCACCAGCCAGTCGCGGAAGGCGCGGAAGCTCGCGCGCTCCTCGCTCCGCTCCGGCCAGGTCAGCGCATAGGGCCAGCGCCCGGGCATCGAGCGGCGCGAGGCAAGGCGCAGCGCGCCGCTGGCAAGGTCGGCGCCCACCAGCACCTCTGGCACCAGCGCCGCGCCCATGCCAGCGCGGGCCGCCGCCAGCACCATTCCGAACTGCTCGAACCGGGCGCCGCGCAGGATGGTGATCGGGTCCATCCCGGCATCGAGGAACCAGTCCAGCCACAGGTTCGGCCGCGTCGCCTGTTGCAGCAGTGGCAGCCGCGCGAGGTCCGCATCCTCCAGCGGCCCCTCCCCCAGCAGCCCCGGCGCCGCGACCACCACCAGCCGTTCGGGCACCAGCACCGCGGATCGCAGGCCGGGCCGCGGCGGGCCGCGCAGCACCGCGAGGTCGACGGGGGCGCGGTCGAAATCCACCGGCTCCAGCGTCGCGGTCATGTCGAAGGTCACATCGGGCGCGCGAAGGGCAAAGCGGTGCAGCCGCGGGATCAGCCAGATCGCGCCGAAGGTCGGCAGCGCCGCGATGCGCAGCACCTCGGAATGCCCGCCAAAGGACATCACCGTCAGCGCCGCGGCATCTAGATCGGCGAGGATCTGTCCCGCCCCCGGCAGCATGGCGCGGCCGGCATCCGACAGGATCAGCCGCTGGCGCACCCGGTGAAAGAGCCGTACCCCCAGCCGCGCCTCGAGGCTGTTGAGCGACCGGCTGACCGCGCTTTGCGTCAGCCCCAGGGCCGCGGCGGCGCGGGTGGTGGACCCGGTCTCTGCCGCCTGCACGAAGGCCTGCAACTCGGGCAACGTGGGGGTGTAGGCATGGCGCATGGAGGCCCCGGTTGATGAGTTCCGCTCATGACCCTGTAAAGCCTATTCATTTGAACCCGGCAAGCGCCGGGGCTAGAAGGGACGCATCGCGGCACCCTGCCGCCAGCCCCGGAGACCGCCATGACCCAAGCAGATCGCCCCAAGCTCAAGGCCAAGGATGCCCCAGATCTGGGCCGCTTCGACTGGGAAGACGCGTTCCGCCTGGAGGATCAGCTGACCGAGGAGGAGCGGATGCTGCGCGACGCCGCCCGCGCCTATGCGCAGGAAAAGCTGCAACCGCGCGTCATCGCCGCCTATCGCGAGGAGAACACCGACCCCGCGATCTTTGCCGAGATGGGCGCAATGGGGCTTCTGGGCGTGACCATCCCCGAGGAGTACGGCGGGCTTGGCGCCGGCTATGTCGCCTATGGCCTTGTGGCGCGCGAGGTGGAACGGGTCGACAGCGGCTATCGCAGCATGATGTCTGTGCAGTCGAGCCTGGTGATGTATCCGATCTATGCCTACGGCTCCGAGGATCAGCGCCGCAAGTATCTGCCGAAACTCGCGTCCGGCGAATGGATCGGCTGCTTCGGCCTGACCGAGCCCGATGCCGGATCGGACCCCGCCGGCATGAAGACCGTCGCCCGCAAGACGACGGGCGGCTATGTGCTGAACGGCGCGAAGATGTGGATCTCCAACTCCCCCATCGCCGATGTCTTCGTGGTCTGGGCCAAGTCCGAGGCGCATGGCGGCAAGATCCGCGGCTTCGTGCTCGACAAGGGCATGAAGGGCCTGAGCGCGCCGAAGATCGGCGGCAAGCTCAGCTTGCGCGCCTCGATCACCGGCGAGATCGTGATGCAGGATGTGGAAGTGGGCGAGGACGCGCTGCTGCCGCATGTGGAAGGGCTGAAGGGCCCCTTCGGCTGCCTCAACCGCGCGCGCTATGGCATCAGCTGGGGGGTGCTTGGCGCCGCCGAGTTCTGCTGGCACGCGGCGCGCAGCTACGGGCTCGACCGCAAGCAGTTCAACCGGCCGCTGGCGCAGACCCAGCTTTACCAGCTGAAACTGGCGAACATGATGACCGAGATCAGCCTTGGCCTGCAGGCCAGCCTGCGCGTCGGCCGGCTGATGGACGAGGCACAGGCGGCGCCCGAAATGATCTCGCTGGTCAAGCGCAACAACTGCGGCAAGGCGCTGGAGATTGCCCGCGCCTCGCGCGACATGCATGGCGGCAACGGCATCCAGGAAGACTTCCAGATCATGCGCCACATGGTGAACCTCGAGACGGTCAACACCTATGAGGGCACGCATGACGTTCACGCGCTGATCCTGGGCCGCGCGATCACCGGGCTGCAGGCGTTCTTCTGACCCTTCCAGCTTCTTGCTGGCAAAAATATCCCGGGGGGAGTCCGCAGGACGGGGGGCAGCGCCCCCCTTTTTTTCTGGCGGGCAGCGCCAGCCTTACACCAGCCCGGCAAATCGCTCCGGCAACCGATACAGCTCCTTGCTGCGCCCGCCGCCGAAGAACCAGTGGCCGCCCGGGGCCACCTCGCGCTTCTTCTCGACCATCAGCTGGCGGAACTCGGCGAAATCCACCGTTTCCGCCACCGGCTCCAGCTTCGAGAGCCGCTCATAGGTCTCGCCATCCTTCTCCCAGGTGCTGCGGCGGGGCTTGTCGCCGCCGATGGTCGCCGCCTCCAGCACCTTCATCTGCCGGCGGCTTTCCAGCCGGGCCATGGTGGTTTCGTAGTCGAAGAAGCGCAGATGCACGAGGTAGAGGTTCGGATCGACCGTGCGCTTGTGGATGTTGCACGAATGCCCGCCGGGCGAGAACTGGATCGGGCTGCGGGTCACGCAGGGTTTGGAGTAGTTGGCGTTCAGCCGGAACAGCCTGCGGCGCGACAGGATCGGCGCATCCTCGGTCACCGGATCGGGCTCGATCGCGGGGTTGTGGATGATCTCGATCCCCAGCGGGCAGAAGACCAGCGGCGTGCGGCGCGGCTTGAAGGAGGTGACATAGGTCAGAAGGTCGGGCGCGACCTCGGGGTCGACCAGCACCACCTCGTCGACATCGCCGCAGATGACCCAGTTGTAATAGCGCAGAAGGCCGCTGGTGAAAGCGGACTGGATCGCCCAACGGCGCATCTCCACCTTGGTGCGGCTTTCGTCATAGGGGACGTGGATGACGTTGGCGCCCTCGGCGATGCGGCGGGTCTCGGGGTCGTTGCCGTGGCTGAGCACATAGAGGTTCTCGCGCCCGAATTGCGCGCCGTAATAGGCCAGCCAGCGGCGCAGGAAGAAGTAGTCGCCCTTGACCATCGTCACCGCGGCGCCGGGCGCCTTGGTCTCGTCCATGATGCTGCCCGCCATCCCCGCCGCCCCGTTTTTCCGCTTTTGTGCAGAATGGCATAGCGGCTGCGGCCGGGCAATGGCGGCCGGCCCTTGCCGCATCGCGGCAGTTGCCCGAGGCGGGGCTGCATGGTAGCTTCGGGCGAAGGTGCCGCGGCAGACGGCACTGTGGCAGAGCAACATGTGGGGGCGGGCATGGCGGCCGGGACGAAGCGGACGGCCGGGGCCAAGCCGGCAGGGCCGGAGGTCATGGCTGGCGCCAAGGTTGCCGCCAAGACGTCCCCCCGGAAACCCATCCAGAAGACGGCGGCCAAGGCAGCGAAACCCAAGGCAGTCGACGCAGCGGCGGCGCCCGCGCGCGTGCTGATCTCCTCGCTTCGCAACGAGGGGCCGTTCTTGCTGGAATGGGTCGCCTATCATCGTGCCATCGGCTTTGACCGGATCGTCATCGCCCATAATGACTGCACCGACGGTTCGGCGGAACTGCTGGCGGCGCTGGACGCGATCGGCTGGGTCACGGCGCTGGAGAACCCCGTGCCCGAAGGCACCGCGCCGCAGCAGGCGGCGGCGCAGGCCCTGGCCGCCTCGGGGTGCATCGCGCCGGGTGACTGGGTGATCTGGCTCGATCTCGACGAGTTCCTGAATATCCACACCGGCGACGGCACGGTGACCGCGCTGACCGAGGCGATTGGCGAGGCCAAGGCCCTGCTGGTGCCCTGGCGTCTGTTTGGCGACAGCCATGGGGCAGAGTTCCGGGGCCGCTTCCTCGACCCGGCTTTCCGCTTTGCCGCGGGCCGCGACCGGGTGGAAAACTGGGCCCTGAAGACGCTGTTCCGCTATGGCCCCGCGATTGCCCGGCTGGACATTCACCGCCCCTGGCTGGTGGAGGGGAGCGGCTGGACCCGCGAAGAGGTGCTGACCGCCGCGGGCAAACCGATGGACCGCCGTCACGGCCCGAACCTGCGCTGGCTCAGCGGCGTGAACCCGCGCAGCTTCCCCCGCATGGGCTTGCATGACGCCGGCTGGGATCTGGCGCAGATCAACCATTACGCATTGCGCAGCAAGGCGCTTTACGCGCTGAAGCGGCTGCGCGGGCGCGGCTATTGGGTCGAGGCGCAGAGCAAGACCAAGCTGCGCCATTCCGCGAATTTCTACAGCAGCATGAACCTGAACGATGCGGAAGACGTGACGATCCTGCGTTGGCAGGATCGGGTGAGCCTGCTGATGGCCGAAGCGGCGGCCGATGCGGGCGTGTCGGAAGTGCTGGCGCTGGTGGCCCGAAGATTGGAGCAGAATATGGCACAGATCGAAGACGTGACCCCGCCCGCCGAAGGCGGCCCTGCGAGCGCCCCTGATGCGGCTGTGCAGCCCGCCCCTGCCGAGGCCGCCTATGTTCCGGTGATGTGGTTTCCAGAGGAGGTGAAGGCCTTCGTGCAGGAACGCTACCGCGCGGCGACCTGCATCCTGGAATACGGCACCGGCGGCTCGACCGTGTTTGCCGCGGGCGAGACCTCTGCGCAGATCCTGAGCATCGAGAGCGACCGGGACTGGGCCGCGAAGATCTCGGCCTATCTTGCGCAAGAGGGGCTGGACCGGCCGGGGGTAGAGATCCGTTGGGCGGATATCGGCCCCACCGGCGCCTGGGGCAAGCCCACGAAGTCGCGCGAATGGGGCAAGTTCCACACCTATCCGATGCAGCCCTGGCGCGATGCCAGCTTCGATCCCGACCTGGTGATGATCGACGGGCGGTTCCGGCTGGGATGCCTTGTTGCGGCGGCGCTGCATTGCCGCCACCCGCTGACCGTGCTGATCGACGATTATGAGGGCCGCCCGGCCTATCACCGGGCCGAGGCGATCTTCCCGCGGACGCGGATGATCGGCCATATGGCGCAGTTCGATCTGGTGCCCCGCGCGTTCACCAACGCCGAGTTCGCCCAGATGCTGCCCTGGTTCTTCACCGCAGAGTGACGCCCCGCTGCCGGCCCCGGACACGCGCGCCCCGGGGCCGGGCTTGGGTTATTCCTCGAGCGCGGCGGTGGGGTCGATGCCGACCTCTTCGCACATCCGCGCGGCATAGCTGCCGGGGAGGGGCGCGTTCTTGCGCCAATAGGGCTTGGTGCCGTTGGTGTAGAGATGCACCGAGAGCGTCGCATCGGTGAAATGCCCCTCGACCCGGCCGTAAGGGTCGTAGAACACGTCGTTGAGCTGGAACGGCACCGGGTAGAGCACCTCGCGCGGGGCAGCCTTTTCGAAATCGCCGGTCTTCTTGGCGAAATGGGTGAAGGCTTGCGGGCCAAAGGCCGTCCGCTCCACCTCATAGATGCGGATCGACAGCGGGACGGATTGGTCCAGCGCGTCCATCTTCTTGCGCAGACGTTTCGGCCACCATTCGGGATAGGCGGGCAGGTTGTCGTAATAGTCCAGCAACTCGTCCATCAGCGCGCAGTCCTGCGGCAGCCCGACCACGCCGCAGTTCAGCGCGCCGATCATGCCGTGGCCGCCGAAGACATAGTCCATGTCCTCGGGGAAGGGCCGGTGGCAGAAGGCGTCGCAATCGATCCAGATCGCACCGGTCTTCTTGATCATCTTGTAGCGGAACACGTTGGACAGGAACGAGGGCGAGGTTTCCTTCACCACCTTCATGTCGATATCCATGATGTCCGAGGCCGGGCGCAGCTCTACCCCTTCGGGGGCGTTCTTCACGTCATCGGTGCAATAGAGCACCGTCGGGTGCCCCTGCAGCAGGTGCGACTTGAGGCAGAGCTGGTTGAGGTAATGCAGGCGCTCGCCGATCCACAGCGAGGCGACCGGGCGTCGGTTCAGTTCCATCTGGTTGCGTCCTTCCTGTCCAGTTTCGCCCTGTTGGTCCCGTGGGCCGGGGCGTGGCATCTCGCGAGCATCTCTATGCCGCCTGTTCGTCGGTTTTGCGAAGCGGCGCAAGCGTCTGTCGGCGGTTCAACTGAGGGGAGCACCGGGCCCCCCTTCGCGCGCGTCGCCAAAGACCCGCGCCTGATCGGCAAAGAAACTGTCCATGACGAAATCCACGCCCTCGGGCAGGACCGACCGCAGGTTGGCGGCATGGAACATGCTGCGGAACGGAATGCCGGTGATGATCTCGTAGGACGGGAAGTAGTCGGTGCCGGGGTCTTCCTCGGCCAGCGTTCCCGCCACGGCGCGCAGCACCGATTTGGAATAGCTGGTCGCGGCCAGCACATGGACGCCGCTGGCGGTGGCGGTCAGCGGCACGGGCGAGACGGTGAGCAGCACCCGCAGCGCCGGGTTCTGGGCGCGCAGCATTGCCAGCGCATCGCGCATCCGGCCCAGAACCGCGTCATGGCCGTGATTGACGAAGCGGTGAAAGCGCGGGCGGAACTTGCCGGCAAGGGTGCCCGGGCAGATGGCATATTCGACACCGCTGCGCGAATGCCGCCAGGCTTCGGTCAGGCCGAGCGTGAAGACGAAGACATCCGCCTGCGTCACCGCGCGGCGGATCGCGGCGAGGGTGACAGCGCGCGAGGCCAGCGCGTCCTCGCGGCTGACGAAGCCGCCGGGTTCGACTGCCGGGCGGAAGGGGTCGAAGAAGCGGCCGTCCTTCTCCCACAGATCCTCGGGCGGGGGCGTGTCGCCGAACGCCCAGTCCAGCCATTGGGCCAGCATGTTGGTTGTGTAGATATTGCCGGTGCGGAAGCTGAAGGTGCCGTAGTGGTGGCGACCGCGCTCTGCCTCTGGCAGCCCCGCCGGGGCGGGTTCAGCGTCGATCCAGGAGTATCCCCGCGCGGCAAGGGCCCGGCCGATGTGCTGGGCAAAGCACGATCCGGCGGTGACGGTGCGGTCACGCGGGGCGATGGGGAATTTCGGCGTCCACAGCTGGTCGATCTGCAGCGGCGCGCGCTCGGCCACGGCAGGGCGCCAGAAGCTGCCAGCGGGAAGATCGTCATAGGGCGTCACCCTGCCCTCCCCTTCGCCAGATCGGGATGCTGCTCCAGCAGCTTGCGGCGGGCGGTGCGGGCGAAGAGGTAATCGCCATCGGCCAGCATGTAGTCGCAGGCGCGCAGCAGCAGGCGTGGATGACCCCGCTGCGCCAGCGTCTCGATGAAGTTCCGCCGCCAGGTGCGCAAGCCTTTCCGGCGGCGCAGGTTGCGCCAGAACGCAGGCCCGACATCGCCGGTTTCGGCAAATTCGCGCAGCATCTGCGGCAGCGCGTCGGATTTCACCACGGTGCGGATCGCCTGATGGCTGGAATGGCCGAGGCGCAGGAAGCGCACCCCCGGCCCGCGCAGGCGCGCGGCGTGCAGGCGGTCCTCTGGCACGAAGGGGTCGTAGAGGATGACGGCGTTCTGCACATAGGGAATGGCGGCGGCGGCATCGAGGAAGGGTTGGTCGGTCCAGTTCATCCGCGTGACGGGGTGGGAGAAGCGCCTCTCGAAGGGCGCGATTTCCCGGCTCATGGTCGATTGCGGGCTGAAGGCCAGCACCTGCGCGCCGGGGATCAAGGGGGCGAAGTTCAGCGCGGCGAAACCGCCCATCGAGGCGCCGACCAGCACAACGGTGTCGAACTGCGCGAAGAAGCCGCGCTGTTGCAGGCCGCGGATCAGCGCGGGGGCGGAGGCTTGCCGGAACCAGTCCTTGCGGAAGCTCTGCACCCCCAGCAGCGAGTATCCCAGCGACGCCACCCGCGCCTGCATCCAGGGCTGGCGCGGATAGGGCGTGTCGAGCGTGGCGAGGTTGTCGAAGGTGACGAACAGCACCGGGCTGCGGCGCTCGAACCAGAGGTTCCCCTCGGCACCCTCCAGCAGGAACGTGTCCAGCCCAGGGGCGGCATCCAGCGAAGCGACCGGCGGCATCGCCAGCGTGGCGGCCCCGTCATCCTCGTCTGTTTCTGCCGGCTGTTCCATCCCCGTCCTCACCGCGCTCAGAACAGCGCCGCAAACCGTTCGGGCAGGCGGTAGACCTCGGAGCTGCGCCCGCCGCCCATCATCCAGAAGGCGCCGTCATTCTTGGGGTGGCGGCCCTCGACCATCTCCTTGCGGAACTCGGGGAAGTCGACGGTTTCGGCCACGGGATCCCTTTTTGACAACATCAGGTAACTGTCCCATGCGGTATCCCAGCCGGTGACCTTGCGGTCCACCTCGGCCAGATCGCCGCTCTGGACATGGCGCTGCTCTTTCCGCACGGCGAGGCGGTCATGCGTCATCTGGTAATCCACGAAGCGCAGATGGAAGAGGTAGAGGTCGGGGTCGAGATACCCCTCCTTCTCCGACGCGAAATGCCCGCCGGGGCCGAAGGTGATCTTGTTGCGGGTGATGCAGGGCTTGGCGTAATTGGCGTTCAGCCGGAAGGTGCGGCGCACGTCGAGGATGTTGCGGCCCTCCAGCGCGTCGGGCTCCAGCGTGGGGTTATGGACCAGTTCGATGGCGAAGGGGGTGATGACGCGCGGCGCCTTGTCCTCGCCAAAGCGCATCAGGTAATCGCACAGGCTGTCCGATACCGCAGGGTCCACCGCCACGATCTCATCGACATCGCCGCAGAGCACCCAGTTGTAATAGCGGGTGAAGCCCGAGGTGAACAGTGACAGCATCTGCCAGCGGCGCTGGTTGAAGCTGTAGCGCGTGGCATCGTAGGGCAGGTTGATGACGTTGCAGCCCTCGGCGATGCGGCGATGCTCGGGGTCGTTTCCGTGGCTGAGTACATAGAGATGCTCGCGCCCCAGATGCCGCCCGTAATACTCCACCCAGCGTTCGAGGTAGAAGTAATCGCCGCGCAACATCGTCATCGCGGCCACTTTGGCCTTGGTGTTGTCCATGCCGTCCCCGCCGCCTTTTGTTGTGCAAACTATAGGGGCCAGTGCCTTGAAAAGCAAAGAGCCTTTGAGTCAATCCGTGCGAAAGCGGCGGGTCAGCCCTGCCCGGCCACCGCCGTGAGTGTGAAGCCCCGCGCGACCGAGGGTTCGAAGCCGAAGGCGGGAGCGTAGCCGCGCCGCGCCAGCGCCTCCTCGGCAGCCACGAGGGCGGGAAAGCCATGCTCCAGCAGGCGGCCGGTGATGAGGATCACGGCGGGGAGCGGGGCTTCCAGCCCGGCCACAAGGGCGGGGAGCGGGTCGCCGGCGAGGCGGGGGGCCGAGAGGAGCAGGATGTCGGGGCGATGCTGTGCGATCAGCGCGGCGGTAGCGAGGGCGTCGCCGGGCAGCACGGCATCGGACAGCACGAAATCCGCCCGCCCCGCCAGACCATTGCGGGCGATCACCCGGGCGAGGGTGGCGCGCAGGCCGGGATCATCCTCGACCAGCGTGATCTGCAGCCCGCCCCGCGCCCGGGCGAGGTGCGCGGGCAGGAAGCCGCAGCCGGCGCCGAGGTCCAGCAACCGCCCCTGCGGCGGCAGCAGGCCCGGCAGGCGGCGGGCCAGCGCGCGTTCGAACCGCCCTGCCCCGATCAGCGCCAGCGCCTGCGCGGTGAAGATGCGCGGGTCGGCCGGAAGCTCCACCAGATGGTTCGCGGTCCAGTCCAGCGGAATCTCCTCGGCCGCGTCCAACTGCCCCGGCAGGTAGAGCCCGCCCGGCATCACGTCGGCCGGTTCCTTGGGTTCCGCCTTGCGCTCGTCCTTGGCCTTGGCATTGCGGCGTTTTTCCACGTCGGACATCAGCGCCGCGATCTTCTCCTTGTCGCGGGCCTGCGGCGGCTTGGCGGTGATCTGGCTGATCGGGATTTTTGACGCCACCTCCAGCCCGGCACGCAGGTTGGCATAGGCTTCCGTCTGGCGGATTTCGGCCAGCCGCGCCTCCACCCTCTCCAGCGCGGCGAAGTGCAGGCGGTTCAGCACCGGGTCTTGCAGCAACTGCTGGAATATCGCATTTCTGCTAGCGGTGTAGCGCAGCATTGTGTCATCGCGCACTTCGTTGCGGTCCTGAAGCGCCCAATAGTCGGGATTGTACTTGTCGGCCTTGTTGTTGACGTTGCCGCGCAGGCGGCGGATGGCGTAGCTTTCCACCGATTTCACCGCATAATGGTTCAGCTGCACCCAGTCATAGCCCACGGTGCGGGTGATCGACCGCCAGCCGCGGAACTTGAAGTAGTCGTCCATGACCTTGCCTGAGCCGGTGAGCCATTTCACATGGTCCGGGAAAGCGGTGTCGATGACCTTGTTCTTCAGCTTGGGGCGGTGGATGCCCAGCTTCCAGTAGTCGGCATCGAACTTGAACAGGGTCTTCACGCCCCAGCCCTTGTTCCAGGTGGTGGGGGCGGCCATCAGGTATTGCTCGGACACCGGGTCGCGCGACCAGTCGATCACCCCGCCCGACCCGAAGATGCGCCAGGTGATGACGATACCGTTCGCCTCTTGCGCCACCACCGCGGCGATCAGGTCATCCAGCGTGCCGTCGCCGTGGCGGATCGACAGGAACTCGTCTGCGTCGAACACCATCAGCCAGTCGGCGGCCTGCACCACCGGGTCTTCCTGCGCGTAGTTCAGCGCCGAGGGCTGGGGGCGGATGCCCTCGGGGATATCGTTGCGGCGGTGATGGGCGAGGCCGAGTTCCTCGAGCCGGATCAGCATGTCGTCGGTGCCGTCGGAACAGTCATTGGTATAGACGAGGATGTCGGTGAAGCCGACCGCGAGGTGATGGGCGATCCATTCGAGGACGAAGGGGCCTTCGTCCTTCATCATCGACACCGCGGTGACTTGCCCGTGCGGGCTGATGTGCTTCTTCAGCGGGAAATCCACGGTGGCGTAGATCTCGGACGTGCCGGTGAAGCGGTCGGGCTTGCGCGAGCGCGGGATGGGTTTCAGCGCGCCCTCGGGGCGTTTCGGCGCCTCTTCGCCTTCGTCTTCCAGTTCCTCGAAATCCTCGGCCATCGGTCAGCCTTTCTTGCGGCGGCGCTTGCCGCTGTCCGGCGTCGGGGCGCTCGGTGGCACGATGCGCTCGGCCAGGGCCTCGGGGGTGAGGTCCTTGCCCATCACCTCCACCACCGACAGTCCCAACTGCACCCGCACGCCGCCGGCCATCGGCACCATCCCCGGCACATCGGGCCATGTGGACAGGTCGAGCGTGTAGGCCCCGCGCCAGCCGTGGATGCGGGTGACGCCGCCATAGGCGACCTTGAACGTCACCTCTCCCACCCCGCAGGTGATGTCATTCTCGCCCGGGCCGACATGGATGGTGTCATTGCCGCCCTGCGAGGTGACAAGGTTGCGCCCCGGGCCGGTGTGGATCACCGAATTGCCCTTGCCGTCGCGGATCACGTCATTGCCGTGGCCGCCATGGATCAGGTTCGACCCTTCCGGCCCCCCGAGGATCAGGTCATCCCCCGTGCCGCCATCGAGCACATCGCGCCCCGATCCGCCGCGCAGGATGTCATTCCCCGCGCCGCCATAGAACATGTGCCGCACCGAGCCGCGGTTCGACACGGCGATGAACTCATCATCCCCGGCCCCGCCGTGAAAGGTGCTGCTGGCATATTGCGCGCCGATGAACACGTCATCGCCGCGGCTGCCGCGGACCTCGACGCTGACCCGCTCCGACGTCTCGAAATGGATCGGGCTGTCGGGGTGGGCGACGATGCGCACCGGCTTGGACACATGCGGGCTGTCTTCGGTGCGGGCGAGCACGGTGGCGATGCGGACCTTCTCCACATTGGCCGGGACACGCAGCACATAGTCATCGGGGCCGGCCATGTACCACAGGGTGTCGGTGCCGCCGTCCTTCTCTTCGCGGATGTTCTCGGCATCCTTGCCATAGGCCCAGTAGCTGGTATCGCCCACGCCGCCCGCCATCACGACGGACCCATCCACCGCCATCATCGCGTTGACGCCGCAGGCCGGGTTTTCCAGCCCGCGCAGGTCCAGCCCCAGCCGCAGCGCGCCGCGCACCAGCTCGTCCCGCATCTCGGGCTGACGGGCGCGGGCGGGGTCTTCGGTGACAAGGTTCTGCGTTTCGCCGGGATCGGCGACGACGTCGTAGATATGCTCCTCGCCGTTGGGGTAGCGGAAGTAGCGCAGGTGTGTCAGCCCTTCCACCGAGGGGCGCACCGAGAGGGTGCCGAACACCGAGGTGACGGGCGAGAGGTTGCGGTCATAGGTCCCGAAACTGGCATCGATCAGCGGCAGCAGGCTTTGCCCCGAGGTCCAGCCCGGGCGCGGCGGCAGGCCGGCAAGGTCCATCACCGTCTTGGGAATGCTGCCGAGCGAGACCGGCACATCCACCACCGCCCCGCCCGGCATCCTGGCGTTCCAGATGCCCAAGGGCACATGGGCGGCGCTGTCCCACTGGCTCATCTTGTGGAAGCTGTCATGGTTGCCGAGGTTGAAGCCGTTGTCGGACAGCAGGATCACCGTGGTATTGCCGCCAAAGGGCGAGGCGCGCAGCGCGTCCATGAAACGGCCGATCTCATGGTCGACATGGCTGATCGCGGCGAAATAGGCGCGCACGACTTGCCGCCAGGCCTCATCGCCATTCTTTTCCGGCGTCCAGGAGCCATTGGCGATATAGGCCGCCTCATAGACCGCCATCCCCGGCTGCGGGCCGAAATAGTCCTCGGGCGCGGCGATGGCGGGCCAGCGGATCGCGGCGGGGTCGTAGAGCTGGTAGAAGCGGTCGGGGCATTCGAGGTTGTAGTGCGGGTGCTTGAAGCCAAGCTGGAACAGGTGGCGGCGGGCCGAGTCCGCCTCGGCCAGATGGGCGATGGCGTTGGTGGAGACCATGTTGTCGTAGAACACATGGTCCTGCGCGCCATCGTCATCGGGGTGGTTGATGCCGCGGATGCCCGGGCCTTGCGGCAGGTAGTCCATCACCTTGCTGCGCTGTGAGTTGTCGGCGCAGCCCTTTTCCACATGGAAGAGGATACGGCTGTATTCGTAAGGGCTTGGGCGGTAGTTCGCATCGACCTTGCCGGTCTGGAAGGTGCGGAAGCCGGCGCGGCGCAGATCGTACTGCCAAGCGCCCGTTGGCGGGTAAAGGTCGCGCCAGAAGCGGTTGAGGTCCACCAGCCCGCTGACGAAGGGCGAGATCCCGGTCGCCAGCTCCGCCCGGCAGGGCGCACAGAGCGGCACCGTGGCATAGGCATTGGCAAAGCGCGTGCCCTCGGCCATCAGCCGGTCGATATGCGGGGTCTGGATGGTCAGGCCGAACGTGTCCCGCCAGGTGAACACGTCGATCATGTCGTCGATCCAGATCAGGCAGATGTTGTCGCCTTGGGTGGTCTGGCGGGAGAACATCTCAGGCTTCCCAGAACAGGTAATCCTCAAGCGCCGCAAGCTGGCCGGGGCCTACCTGTTCCTTGGGGTCGAGGATGTTCAGCGGCCAGAAGAAGACCTGCGCGATGTGGCCGTCGCCAAGGGTTTTCGGCAGCCCCTCGCGGTGGCTGCGGCAGCCGATGAAGAGGTCGGCCGGGCCGGTGATGGCGGTGTCGGGCGGGGTCGCGGATTGGGCGACCTCGCCGCCCGCGCGCAGGAAGAAGCGGCCGCGCGAGAAGCCGGCGATGAGCAGGAGGTCGGTGCCGGGGGGCATCGGTAGCGAGACTTCGCCGGACTCCGACTGGCTCTTGAAGCTGACCTGCCCGGCCTGATGCGACAGGAACAGGTAGTTCTTGGCGCCCTGCAGGTTCAGCGTCAGCAGGGTGCGCAGCTCCTCGGCGCCCGGACGGCAGAGCACGGCGAAAGAGAATTCGGCGGCCTCGGCGGCGGCACCCTCGATGCAGAAGCCGCAATTGGTGGCGGGGATCAGGCGCAGGCCCGCCGGGTCCAGCTTGCCAGTGCCACGGTTGGGCTGCGCGGGCAGCGCCAGCCCCTGCCCGGCGCGCGGGCGCCATTCGGTGATGGCCTCGCAGTCCAGGGTGAGCCAGTCGGGCGCGGCCTGATACCAGCTGCCGCCCACGGAGCTGACAGCGGCGGCCAGCGCCGGGGCTTCGGCCCCCAGCAGCACGGTTTCGGGCAGGTCGGCGTCAAGGATCAGCATCTCCGCGCCCCCCTCAATGAACCGGCAGCGCGCAAGGCAGCGCCCACCGATAGAGCGGCGTTCCATCCTCCGCGGCACCCTGCCAGTCATCGCGCAGGCTGCCTGCGGCGGCGGGATGGGCCGCTGCGGGATCATCTGCGCTGCGCGGGGCAGCGCCGAAACCGTAGAGCAGGCGCAGATCCCCCAGCACCGGGCCGTCGCAGCTCAGCAGCAGATCCTGCGGGTCGTCCTCGGCCAGCGCCACCTTGATGACACGCGGCGCACCCTTCCCCTCCAGCCGGAAGCCCGCGGTGGGGCCGGCGCCGAACGGGTCGGCCGCGTCGATCACCAGCGGGCCGAGTGCGCGGGCGCGCACCCGGATCAGCCGCGCCCCCTCGCGTTCGGCCAGCAGGAAGGTCGGGCAGAACCAGGGCCGGTCCTCATAGATCGCCGTGACCGCCAGCGCGTCCATCTCGGCCATCTGCAACATCGCCTCGGGCGTCGGGCGGCCGTAGCCGTCCTGCGCGAAGCCATAGCCGGGGGCGGCAAAGACCAGATCGTGCTCGCCGTGGTTCCAGGCCAGATCCCATTGCGCGCGCAAGGCCGGATGGTCGGAGAGGTGGGGCGTGCCGCAATCGAAGGTGGCGAGGAAAACCGGCTTGTGGAAGCCCATCTTGCCCACGCCCTCGGTGATCGCGTCCAGCAGCGCCAGCATCCCGTCCCGGAAGGCCTGCGCGTCACTTTGCACATCCTCCAGCGTGTAATCGAGCCGGATGCACAGGATCCGCGCCGGTTTCGCCATGCGGTCGGCGGCGGATTTCAGGCTGCGGGCGGCGGTCATCAGGTTCGCGACCGCCTGCCCCTCGCGCAACGCATTCACCGAAGCCGATCCATCGGTTTCCGCCCGCACCATATAGAGCGGCAGGGCACGGTGGTTGCGGCGGCGGTCGGCCAGCAGCACCTCGGCCAGCAGCGCGTCGCGGGTGACCTCGCGCAGGGTGTTCAGGTGGCTCAGGGCGCGGGCGGGTTCGACGCCGCCCATGCCCACGGCGCCGATGTCATCGGCGGGGGCGAGGATATGGTAGGGAAAGCGCGGCACCCGCGGCAGCGCCTTGGTCGCGCGCGCCCCGCCGAGGGAGAAGACCCCAAGCAAAGCGCCCGGCGCATCGGCGACGATGCTGACCTGCTCCTCGGCGCTGTCCGCCTCGACAAGGCAGCGATACTGCCGCGCGCCCTGCTCGCCCGGCAGGTTGGCGGAGAACACATACCACTCGCCGGTCTGGCGCAGGTTCCAGGCATCGACATCGCCCAGAACCGAGGGGTCCAGCCCCTCGGCCTGAACCGCGCGCGCGGCCCCCGCAGGCAGCGCACCGAGACGGCGGCCGATGTCCGCGATCACCTTGTCGGACAGGCGCATCACGAGGCCCGTGCTGTCATAGCCGATCACGTCGCCATTGCGGGCGCGCAGGATCGTGCCCTTGCCGGACTCGCCGCTGCCGGAGCCGTCTTCGGGCGGCTGGTCGGTCATCTGTGCAGATCTTTCATTGGCGCGCCTTCGCGCGTGCAGTATTCCTGTGCCAGAAACCAATTAGGCCCCCCTAAGTCAAGGCTGGGCCCGAAAGAGTTGAGTGCGGAAGGGCAGGCAGATGCGGCGGCTGGCGATCCTGACGGTCAAGGACGAGGGCGCCTTCCTGCTGGAATGGCTCGCCTTCCACCGCAGCGTCGGCTTCACCGATGTGCTGGCCTTCTCCAACGATTGCAGCGATGGCACGGACCTTATGCTGGACCGGCTGCAGGCGATGGGGTTGCTGACCCATGTGCCGCAGGCGGGCCCCTTCGCCAAGGGCCCGCAATGGGCGGCGCTGAATGCGGCGGAAAGTCACCCCCTGACAGCGCAGGCCGACTGGGTGATGCCCCTCGACATCGACGAATTCGTCACCATCCATCTGGGAGATGCGACCCTCGATGCGCTGCTGGCCGCCTTCCCGCAGGCGACGGCCTTCGCCATGACCTGGCGGCTGTTCGGCAATGGCGGCGTGATCGGGTATGAGGATGCCCCGGTGACCCAGCAATTCACCCGCGCGGCGCCGCCCGGCATGGGCTGGCCCTGGCGCGCCTCGATGATCAAGACGCTGTTCCGCAATGACAAAAGCTACACGCGTCTCGGCGTTCACCGTCCGCGTCAGCCGGACCCGCAGCGGCTGGAGGCGCAGGTCTGGGTCGGCGGCACCGGCGCGCCGCTGCCCGCGCGCTATGCCCGCGTCGGCCTCTACACCCCGCCCTCGCCGCAGCAATACCGCACCCATCAGCTGAACCACTACGCGCTTGGCGCGATGGAAAGCTACATCGTCAAATGCGGGCGCGGGCGGGCGAACCGTGAGGCGTCGACCTTCGACATGTCCTATTGGGTGGAGCGGAACTTCGACACGGTGGAAGACCGCACCATCGCCCCCGCCGCCGCCCGCGCCGCGCCGCTGTTGGCGGAGCTGCGGGCCGACCGGGTGCTGGGGCCGCTGCATGAGGCGGCGGTACTCTGGCGCCGCACCCGGTTCGAGGCGCTGATGCGCGACGAGCCGTTTCGCGCGCTGTTCGGGCGGCTGCTGCTGACCCCGACGACTCGCCCGATGTCGCCCGAGCGGCTGGCGATCTTCCTGCGCCATGCCCGGCGCGCGGCGGAAACAGTCTCTCCAACCGGCGCCGATTGAGCCTGCAACCCGCACAGTCCCCGCCAGCACCGCGACTTCGCCACAGTTTTACCCCGCCCCGACACTTGAAAAGGCCCCATTGCGGGGCTGAAATAGCCCTTAGCACGCGGTATCAGACCGAGGGCGCCAGCACGGCGCCATTGGAAGCCGACGACACGAGGGAGCGACCCGCAGATGGCGCAGGACATGGCACTCGACCTGGCAGACCAGACCGACCTCGATCTGGTCGAGGCGCTGGAGGCGCTTGGCGAGGACGAGGGCTATTATGAACCGCTTGGCTCCCGCCATGCTGCGCTGTTCTCCGACGAGGGGCCGGTGCTGCTGGTCACTTTCGAGACGCTGGCCTCGATCCGCGCGCGGCCGGGGCACAAACCGCTCGGTCACCAGATCGCCAAGGCCAAGGGTTGGTCGAGCCTGTGCCTGATCGCCTTTGACGACAGTTGGTACCGCGACCGCAGTGTCTATCGCTTCTTCGACCGGCAGGTGGATGACGCCTTCTTCGAGGATTTCGACCGCGTGGTGTTCTGGGGCGCGGGGATGGGCGGCTACGCTGCCGCCGCCTATGCCGTGACCGCCCCCGGCGCGACGGTGATCCTGGCCGCGCCGCAGGCGACGCTGGACCCGCGCGTGACCGGCTGGGATGACCGCTTCCGCCACAAGCGGCGGCTGTCCTTCACCGACCGCTATGGCTATGCCCCCGAGATGATCGAGGGCGCGGGGCCGGTCCATGTGATCTATGATCCGCAGCACCATCCCGACGCGATGCATGCCAGCCTCTTCACCCGCGGCTTCGTGACGATGCTGCCCTGCAACTGGATCGGCCCGGACCCCGCCGCCGCGCTGGAGGAGATGGGGCTGCTGGCGCCGCTGCTGACCGCCGCCTGCGATGGCAGCTTCACGCCCGCATTGTTCTGGCGCAGCTACCGCGCCCGCCGCCAGTACGGCCCCTATCTGCGCCGTCTGGGAGAGGTGCTGGACGCGCGCGGCCGGCTGTGGCTGAACGCCCTGCTGCACCGCGCCGCCACCCGCAACGTCAAATCCCGCCGCCTCCGCCGCAAGTTCGAGGCGCTGGAGGCAGAGCTCGCCGAAACCGGGCGGGCGCTGCCCGAGACGGTGTAAGGGGCGTCAGACCCGCCGCAGGCTCTTTCCCTCAAAGAACAGATGCATCCGCGCCGGATCGGCGGCCAGCCGCAGCACCTCGCCGCGTGTGACAGGTGCGGTGCCGGGCAGCTTGGCGATGACCGCCTCGGCCTCGCCCGGCATGGTGACATAGACCACGGTGACATCGCCCAGCTTCTCGGCCACCTCCACCGGCGCCTCGATCAGGGCGGGGGTGCCGGGCTCGGCGACGTCGAGGTGCTCCGGGCGCACCCCGAGCTTGACCGCCTGCCCCTGCAGCGCCGCGGCGGTGGCCATCGGCAGCACCACCTCGGCGCCGCCGGGGAGGTGCACTCGGCTCTCCTCGCCCGTCCCCACCAGCACGGCGGGCAGCAGGTTCATCGCCGGGGAGCCGATGAATTGGGCCACGAACTCGTTGTCGGGCCGCTCGTAGAGGTCCAGCGGGCTGCCGACCTGCGCGATGCCGCCGGCGTTCAGCACCACAATACGGTCGGCCAGGGTCATCGCCTCGATCTGGTCATGGGTGACGTAGATCATGGTGCGGCCCGGCAGGCGTTCCTTCAGCTGTGCGATCTCGATCCGCGTTGCCACCCGCAAGGCGGCGTCGAGGTTCGAGAGGGGCTCATCGAACAGGAACACCTTGGGGTCGCGCACGATGGCGCGGCCGATGGCGACGCGCTGGCGCTGGCCGCCCGACAGCGCCTTGGGCAGGCGGTCGAGATAGGGCGTCAGTTGCAGGATGCGGGCGGCGTTCTCGACCGCCGCCGCGATCTCTGCCTTCGACTTGCGGGCGATCTTCAATGCGAATTCCATGTTCTCGCGCACCGTCATATGCGGGTAGAGCGCGTAGGACTGGAACACCATCGCGATGCCGCGCTGCGCGGGCGGCACGTCGTTCACCACTTGCCCGTCGATGCTGAGGGTGCCTGCCGTGATCCGCTCCAGCCCGGCGATCATCCGCAGCAGGGTGGATTTGCCGCAGCCCGAGGGGCCGACGAAGACCACGAACTCCCCCGCGGCAATGTCGAGGTCGATGCCTTTCAGCACCGGCACCTCGCCATAGGATTTGCCGATCCCGTGCAGTTCAACCCCGGCCATCTTGCCCCCCCGGGTGACGTTCGGGATGGTTGCGGTCCAGCAGCAGGATGCTGGCCTGCCAGGACCCCAGATGCAGGGTGTGGTCGGGCAAGGGCCGGGCAGAGCCAAGCTCGCCAGCGATGGTGACCCAGTTGCCTTCGGGCACGGGCACGGTGGCAGGCTCATCCGACAGGTTGAAGAAGCACAGGATGGTTTCGTGATCCGTCACGCGGCGGAAGCTGAGCACCTCGCCCGTCACCGTCACATCCGTCATTGCGCCGATGCGCAGCGCCGGGTGGCCGCGGCGGAAGGCCAGCGCGCGGCGGTAGTGGTGTAGCAGCGCGGCGGGGTCCTGCTCGGCGGTGGAGACGGCGAGGTGGTAATGCGACGAGGGCACCGGCAGCCAAGGCTTGGCCGGGGAGAAGCCGGCATTGACCGCGTTGCCATCCCAGGGCATCGGCGTGCGGCTGCCGTCGCGGCCCTTGAACTCGGGCCAGAACTCCTTGCCATAAGGGTCCTGCAGATCCTCGAAGGCGACCTCGGCCTCGGGCAGGCCAAGCTCCTCGCCCTGATAGAGGCAGACCGAGCCGCGCAGGCAGATCAGCAGCGTGGCGTAAGTGCGGGCGGCGGCGGGGGCGAGGTTCCAGCGGGTGACATGGCGCACCACGTCATGGTTGGAAAACGCCCAGCAAACCCAGCCGTCATGGGCGACACGGTCCACCTCGGCAAAGACATCGGCGATGGTCTGGGCAGAGAGGCCGTCCCCCGACAGGAACTCGAACGCATAGGACATCTGCATCCGGTCATCGCCGCGGGTGTATTCGCCAAGGATCTCCAGCCCGCGCTGGCTGTCGCCGACCTCGCCGACGGCGGCGGCGTTGTGCGGGGCCATCAGGCCGCGGAGTTTCCTAAGGAAATCAATGTTTTCCGGCTGGTTCTTATCGTAGATGTGCATCTGGTGGTTGTAGGGGTTCACCGCCGGCGCCGTCTTGGCATTGCGCAGCTCTTTCGCCAAGGGAGGATTGTCCCGCAACTGCTTGTCATGCATGTAGAAATTGATGGTATCGAGCCGGAAGCCATCCACCCCCCGCTCCAGCCAGAAGCGCGCCACGTCCAGCAGCGCGTCCTGCACTTCCGTGCAGTGGAAGTTGAGGTCGGGCTGGCTGGTCAGGAAGTTGTGCAGGTAATACTGCTCGCGCCGGCTGTCCCAGTGCCACGAGGTGCCGCCGAACATCGAGTGCCAGTTGTTGGGCACGGTGCCGTCGGGCTTGGGATCGGCCCAGACATACCAATCGGCCTTGGGATTGTCGCGGCTGCTGCGGCTTTCCTTGAACCAGGGGTGCTGGTCCGAGGTGTGCGACAGCACCAGGTCGATCATCACCTTCAGGCCCAGAAAATGCGCGGTGGCGATGATCTGGTCGAAATCGGCAAGGCTGCCGAACATCGGGTCCACGTCGCGATAATCCGACACGTCATAGCCGAAATCCTTCATCGGCGAGGGGAAGAACGGGCTGATCCAGACCGCGTCGGCGCCCAGGCTCGCGATATGCGGCAGGCGGCCGACGATGCCCAGAAGGTCGCCAATGCCGTCGCCATTCGCATCCTGAAAGCTGCGGGGGTAGATCTGATAGATCACCGCGCCCCGCCACCAGTCCGCGTCTTTCTTGAAGTCCATCTCAGCCACCTTTCACCGAGCCGGCCAGCAGGCCGCGCACGAGATATCTTTGCAATCCGAAGAAAACCAGCAGCGGCATCGAGATCGACACGAAAGCCGAGGCCGCCAGAATCTCCCATTCCCCCCCGAGCGAGCCGAGGAGTTCACGCAGCACGCCGGTCATCACCAGTTGGTCGGGCGCGTTGCCCAGAAAAACGGTCGCCACCAGCAGATCGTTCCACACCCAGAGGAACTGGAAGATGGCAAAACTCGCCAGTGCCGGAAAAGACAGCGGCAGCACGATGCGGCGGAAGATCTCGAAATCGGTCGCGCCATCGACGCGGGCGCTTTCGATGATCTCGCGCGGCAGGCCGGCGATGTAGTTGCGCAAAAGGTACACGGCCATCGGCAGACCGAAGGCGGTATGCGCCAGCCAGATGCCAAGATAGCCCTTGTCGATGCCGATGGCGTTGTGCAGGCGCAGAAGCGGGATCAGCGTCATCTGCAAGGGCACCACCAGCAGACCGACGATGCCGGCCAAGATCAGCGCCCGGCCCGGAAAGCGCATCCAGGCCAGCGCATAGGCCGCGAAGGCGGCGATCAGGATCGGGATCACCGTGGCCGGAATGGTCACGGTGAAGGTGTTGAGGAACGCCCGCCCCAGCCCTTGGGCGACGATGACCGTCTCGTAATTGTCCAGCGTCAGCCGCGGCGGGGTGGCGGTGGTCACGAAGATGCGGTCGCCGCGCCCCGCCTCCGGCGCCTCTGGGTAGGTGATGCGGAAGGCGCCGTCGCTGGCGACCGTCAGCGTGTCGCCTGCGCGGCCCGTCGCGGTCTCGCCCGGCGCAAAGGCCTTGGGATCGCGGGCCGAGAGGCCAAAGGCGGCGACGCTGCCGGAGGACTCGCCGAAGACGTTGCCCTCCAGCACCCACAGCGGGCCTTCGGGCACCGCCGTTTCGGGGGGCGGGGCGCGGAAGATCTCGTTCTGCTCGGCCGGAAGCGCGGCGCGCCACCAGCCCGAGGCGGCGATCTGGTCGCGGTCGCGGAACGACGAGATCAGCAGCCCCAGTGTCGGGATCGTCCACAGCACCACCAGCAGCAGCGCCGCAAGGTTCACCGCCCAGGTCAGGCGGGATTTCGTGCCGGCCATGCCCTCCATCACATCCCCTCGCGCCGCGCGGTGCGGATGTTCCAGATCATGATCGGCGTGACCAGCAGCATGATGACGAGGGCCACCGCCGAGGCGCGCCCGGTGTCATTGCCGCGGAACATCCAGTCGAACATCAGGTTCGCCAGCACCTGCGTGCCCCATTGGCCATTGGTCATGGCCAGCACGATGTCGAACACCTTCAGCACCAGAATGGTGATCGTGGTCCAGACCACGGCGATGGTGCCCCAGATCTGCGGTACCTTGATCTTGAAGAAGATCTGCAAGGGGGAGGCGCCATCCAGCACCGCCGCCTCGATGGTCTCCTCGGGGATGCCGCGCAGGGCGGCCGAGAGGATCACCATGGCAAAGCCGGTCTGGATCCAGATCAGCACCGCCATCAGCATCAGGTTGTTCCAGGGCGTCAGCGTCAGCCAGGTCTGCGGGCTGCCGCCGAAGCCTTCGACCACGGCGTTCAGCAGGCCGATCTGCGCCTGCCCCTCGCCGCGGAAATCGTAGATGAACTTCCAGATCACCGAGGCGCCGATGAAGCTGATCGCCATCGGCATGAAGATCAGCGATTTGGCAAGATTGCCCCAGCGCAGCCGGTCGGTCAGGCTGGCGGCGATCAGGCCGAAGAGCGTTGCGGCGGCGGGCACGACCAGCAGCCAGAGGAGGTTGTTGAGGATCGACTCGCGGAACTTGCCGTCGGCGATCAGCCAGCGCCAGTTGTCAAAACCCACGAAGCGCTGCCCGGCCGCGTCATGCAGCGACAGCCAGATCGACAGGAACACCGGCCAGACCAGATAGACGCCAAGGATCAGCACCGCGGGACCGAGGAACAGCCAGGGCCGCACCCGCGCCGCCCGGCCGATATTGCGCCCGGCGTTCGGCCCGCGCGGCGGCAGGGCCCGGTCCAGCAGCCAGTTGCTGCCCCAGAACCACAGGACGCAGCCGAAGATGCCGATGACGATGGTGGCAGAGGCGAAGGCCAGCTGTTCCATGCAACTCTCCTGAAACGGGCCTTAGTTGAGCGAGTCCCAGGTCTTGCGGATCATCGCGCCGACGGCGGCGGCATCCGCCCCGCCAGCGTAGTCGATCATGCCGGTCCAGAAGGCGCCAGCCCCCACCGCGCCCGGCATCAGGTCCGACCCGTCAAAGCGGAAGGTATCGGCGGCCAGCAGGATATCGGCCATCTTGCGCAGGGTGGGATCGCCATAGACCTCGGCATTGGCGGTCTTCAGCGGGGTCAGGAAACCCGATTGCGCCATCCAGACCTCATGCGCGATCGGGGTCTGAAGGAATGCCATGAAGGCGCGCGCGGCCTCGGTGTCGCGGGTGATGGCGAAGGTGGTGCCGCCACCAAGGACTGGCTTGCCGAGGTCCTGCGCTGCATAGGCGGGGAAGTAGAAGAAGTCGGCATCGAGCCCGACCTCGGTGCCCTCGGGGAAGAAGGAGGGGATGAACGAGGCCTGCTTGTGCATGTAGCAGCCGGG
>Ga0209347_1001975_pt1 | contig 29249 bp, 20 predicted proteins | sample AutmiccommuBRH23_FD_187382 | JGI IMG/M metagenome (GOLD analysis project Ga0209347, IMG submission 187382) | Deep subsurface microbial communities from Mt. Terri, Switzerland - Autotrophic microbial communities BRH/23 (SPAdes) (version 2) | ecosystem: Environmental > Aquatic > Deep subsurface >...
TATAACCCCTGTGTTCCGGGAAGAGCCGTCAATACAAGGAAATTACCAAATTTAGTGCTGTCTTTCTTTAATGCTCCGATAGATGCATTTCCGGCAATAGAAACTCCGTAGGCGCTGCCGATACCTGAGAGTGCGATCATTAGTCCAATGCCTATATAGGCGATTAATAAATTGATGTCCATGTTGTTAATTGTTATTTGTTTTATATTTGATATCTTTCAATGAATTGAATTCTCTTTTTTTTCTTCCGCCGCTAACCATAAAGCTCATTGCAGTGCATTACCACAGTTATCTTTTAAACGGATTGTATTTCTTCCCTCCACCTGCGAACTCAGCATTTTTATAGAACTCCACAAAGGTGAGGCGCATAGGGTGTACAATGGCGCCCAGCACAGTCATGAATATATTCATCGCATGTCCGAAGAGGAAGATGATAAGAAAGACGATCGATCCGGCAATCACATTGTCCGGTTTTAACCCCAGTGCCAGGCTGTTGAAGACACTCGCGAGGATACCTCCGGACAGACCCAGGGCAAAGAGTCGTACGTACGACAACACATCGCCCAGCAGCCCTGTAGCCATGTTGTAGGTGTCATACAACCCCAGTCCCAGATTGAGCAGCGGGTTTTTCCCCGGTGAGTTAAAGAAGAAGATCAGTACGGCCGAGATGGCAATGATGACCATATGTATTACACCTCCCATAGCCAGCACAGCAGGGAAGAGATAAGCCACGATCACACTCAGTAGCAACAGCACCCACCCGATGGTGGAGAGCGCATGGATAAATCCGAACTGCCTGATGCGGTTGAAGACCTTCAGGAACATGCCAAACATGATCTGGATCACACCCAGAATGAGCGAGAGCGCGAACATCTGCTGGTTGTCGAAATAGACCTGCTCTTTCATATCCCGGAAAAAGGGAATATTCAGGTCGTAAATGTTGAATCCGAAAAATCCGCCGGTAAGCAGACCGCACACAGTGGCGGAAGCACCCAGGATCTGCACAAGCCTGAGCATACCGCGCATGGTCTTTCCCAGCTTCTCTTTCATAAAGATCGATGCCAGCGTTGCTCCAACAAACAGAAAGACACCATAGCCTATGTCTCCGAGTGCCAGCCCGAAGAAGATCATAAAGAAAGGTGCGAAATAGGGCGTCAGGTCTATCTCATTGTATTTGGGTAGCATATATAACTCAGCGATGGGTTCAAAGAGACGTGTAAACCTGTTGTTCGCGAACTTGATGGGTACATCATCCTCCGGTTGCGGCTCAGCCATCTCGAAGTAGGCATTCTTAGATGCCAGATAGGCGGCTATCTCCTTTTCATTCTCCACGGGAGCCCACCCCTGCAGGAGCTTTAGCTTCTCTTCCGCCATAGGTGTGGCACTATGTGCTACTCTGGTGAATATTATTTTAGTGTTCAGCTCCTTCAAAGCTGCTTCCAGGGAGGGCATATCTGCAGTGAGCTGTTTCAATGCCTGCTCCTGCTCCACTATCTTCACACGTAACGAAGCGATCAGCTTCTCCAGCTCCTCCAGGGAGATCTCGGGTCTTTTCATCTCCTCAAGATTAAGCTCATCGGCCAGATTGGCATTTTTTGAGTAGGTGGCAAAATAGGTCTTTGACCCCTCTCTCGTAATGACAACGGCGTTATACAAGGTCTCCCACTCAGGATTATAGAATCTGTCAGGGGTACTTAATAAATTGAAATGATACCCTTCAAACTCCAGTCTTTGGATGTTTTCCGGATCGAAATTACCCCAGGGACGCAGTGCGTCGCGCTCTTTGATGCTCACCTGTAACTGTTGGTTAAGGAGTGACTTTTCATCCTCTATCTTTTCGATCAGTGCCGGTAGCTGCATTCCCCGTTCTAACTCCGGCTCATTGAGGGGGAGAGGTGACTTTTTATCGCCCACCTTCTCCAGCGTTTTTTTTGCTTCGTTCAACAGCTTCGCTTCAGAGATAAACTGATGCAGTTCATCTTCATTCAGGGTCGTGTTCTCTTTCACGACCACGTGAATCATCCCCAGCTCACGCAGATCGTGAAGGAACTGATCATACTCTTTATGGAAGACCAGAAATGTGAATTTCTTCATTCTTGCTACCATATGCTTCCCTCCTCTTCTTTTCGTTTCTCCTGGTGAGCACGCATAATCTTCTGAGACGATTTGGAGAGGTTCTCCTCATCTTCCAGATAGCGCTTGATCTTCAGGATCGCATCCTGATAGCCGGGTATCTGTACTTTTTCGAACAGGTTCACCTTCTGTGTGGTTTTTTTTCTCGCATATTCCAGTCTTTTCAGCTTGATAGCATTGAAATCGCGACGGATACCGATCTCAGCCAGTCCCTCCAGTGTATTGACACCATCGAGAAACCATTTGGGACGGGTGAAGAGACTGAATGGTTTCAGTTCAAAATCAACCTTCTCCAATATGGGGAGGGCGACACCTGCAATCTTTTTCTTCGACAGATGTACATCTTTCACCCGCAGCAGGGTAGGGTCGAACTCGGTCCACATACTCACCATCTTGTCGTAAGACTGAATTCTCTTTTCCAGCTCCTGCTCCAGCAGTTCAATCTCTTTCCTGGCTTTTTTTACCTCCACACGCAGTGCCGTCTCCTTGTTCTGCAACGTTGGGAGCGACCGTATACGCATGTTCAGCTGTTTTTCCAACTGCTGGCGTGAAGTCTTGTTATATTGAAATTTGATCGCCATTATTGCCAGTACTTATCCACCAATTCTTTTTTCATGTTCACTTCCGACGGTTTGAAGTGGTCGGAGAGAAATTTCCATGTTTTATCGAGCATCTCTACCGTGTCAAGGTTCACGTCGATGGCAAGGATATATTCAGCGTAATCCCTTGCGAAGGAGAGTGTACGCAGATCATAGTCGGTCAGATCGAAGCCGTTCTCCTGTTTTGTTTTCGCGTTGGCCGCATCGGCGTAGAGCCGGACTGCTGCATTCATCACCTGTGGATGATCCTCGCGTGTCTTCGTACCCTGCACCAGCTGTTTGAGTCGTGAGAGGGAACGGAAAGGGTCCACGATCACCTTACCCACATCGCTGTCGCGACGTAGGAAGAGCTGTCCCTCGGTGATATATCCCGTGTTATCGGGTACAGCATGGGTGATGTCACCCCCCGAGAGCGTTGTCACGGCCACGATGGTGATTGAGCCACCTGTGGGGAACTGTGCTGCTTTCTCGTATATCTTCGCCAGGTCTGAATAGAGTGATCCCGGCATGGAATCCTTCGAGGGGATCTGATCCATGCGGTTTGAGACAATCGACAAAGCGTCGGCGTAGGATGACATGTCGGTGAGCAGCACCAGCACCTTCTCATTTTTCTCCACGGCGAAGTATTCTGCCGCTGTCAGCGCCATATCGGGCACAAGCAGACGTTCCACGGCCGGGTCTTCGGTCGTGTTCATGAAGGAGATGATGCGATCAAGTGCGCCGGCGTTGCTGAAGACGTTCTTGAAAAAGAGGTAATCGTCGTTGGTCATACCCATACCGCCCAGGATGATCTTGTCAGCCTTGGCACGCAGTGCCACGGTCGCCATCACCTGGTTGAAGGGCTGGTCGGGATCGGCAAAGAAGGGGATCTTTTGTCCCGACACCAGCGTGTTGTTCAGGTCGATGCCGGCGATGCCTGTAGCGATCAGCTCGGAGGGTTGCTTCCTTCTCACAGGGTTCACAGAGGGACCACCGATAGGTCGTTCTTCTCCCTCGGGTACAGGTCCTCCGTCGATAGGGTCACCGTAGGCGTTAAAAAAACGTCCCGCCAACTGTTCCCCCACCTTGAGTGAGGGTGATTTACCCATAAAGATCACCTCAGCATTGGTGGGGATACCTTCGGTGCCCTGGAAGATCTGCATCGTCACCTCATCACCGATGATCTTCACCACCTGCGCCAGTCTGCCGTTTACCGTAGCCAGCTCATCGTAACCAATGTTGGTCGCTTTCACCGAGCAGGTAGCTTTGGTGATCTGTGTTATTTTTGTATATATTTTCTGAAATGCTTTTGCCATTGTTATACGATTTGATGATTCATTAATTTTCTTTTTAGTGGAAGATATAATTTTTGAATCACATCAGTTTACACTCTTTTGTGATACCAGTTCCTGCAACTGCCTGTAATAATCATTGAACTTCTCTGATTTGAACTCCGCATAATTCATCTGTCTACCTATATTGATCAGCTCCTTGAAATAGTCCGCTACCTTGTTGAAGTTATCGAACTCAAATTCGGTGCGACAGACCTCGGTCACCATATCCAGAATATGTTTCTGACGTTCCATCGGGGTGACGGAATCGATCTCGTCAAAAGCATCCTGCTGTAGTACGATGAAATCGATCAGCTCAGATTTCCAGTAGGTGGTATGATACTCCACCGGGACACCGTCGTCACCCAGGATATTGATCTGTTCCGAGATCTCCTTCCCACGCAGTAGTCGTGTCTTGGCTTCATTCACCTTCTCTGTCCAGTCATCAGAGATCTGTTTCGAGATCTCCTCCTCAAATTCGGGATATTCAATGTACTTGGAATAGGATTCTATGGGGTTGATGGCCGGATAACGTTTCTTGTCGGCGCGGTCCTGCTCCAGTGCATAAAAACAGCGGGCTACCTTCTTGGTGTTCTCTGTCACCGGCTCTTTCAGGTTACCCCCGGCAGGTGATACCGTTCCTATGAAGGTGATCGATCCCTCTGCACCGTTGTTCAGCTTTACATGTCCTGCACGACCGTAGAAGTTCGAGATGATGGCTGAAAGGTCCATTGGGAACGCATCGGGACCTGGAAGCTCTTCCAGGCGGTTGCTCATCTCACGCAGCGCCTGTGCCCAACGTGATGTGGAGTCGGCCATAAGAAGCACTTTCAATCCCATGGAGCGGTAATACTCACCAATTGACATCGCTGTATATACCGATGCCTCACGTGCCGCCACCGGCATGTTGGAGGTGTTGGCCACAATAATCGTACGTTCCATCAGCTTACGTCCCGTATGGGGGTCGATCAGCTCGGGGAACTCGGTGAAGATCTCCACCACCTCGTTGGCGCGCTCACCACAGGCGGCAATGATCACAATATCAGCTTCAGCCTGCTTGGAGATTGCATGCTGCAATACTGTCTTGCCTGTACCGAAAGCACCAGGGATAAATCCTGTGCCCCCCTCCACTATCGGGTTTAATGTATCTATTGAACGTACACCCGTTTCGAGCAGCTTGTAGGGTCGAGGCTTCTCTTTGTATGTGGTGAGCGGCATTTTCACGGGCCAGCGCTGAATCATATTGATCTCGGTCTCTTCTCCGTTTTGATCTTCCACAACAGCAATCGTCTTGTATATGTTGTACTCACCCTCTTCCACAATGCTTTTCAGCCTGTATTCCCCCTTCATGACAAAAGGAAGCATGATCTTGTGGGGCTGGAAGTTCTCGTCCACCTCACCCAGCCATGATCCGCCCGTCACTGTGTCACCGGGACTGGCTATTGGCTTAAAAGACCACAGTTTCTCCTCGTTGAGTGGAAAGGTATATTCACCCCTTTTGAGGAAGACACCCTCCATCTTGTCGAGGTCGTTCTCAAGACCGTCGAGATTACGTTCCAGCAGTCCCGGCCCGAGCACCACCTCAAGCATATGACCCTGAAACTCCACTTCTGCATCTACCTTCAGCCCCCGTGTACTCTCAAAAACCTGTACATAGACATTTTTTCCGACAACCTTGATCACCTCCGACATCAGTCTGACGCCTTCCAGGTTGATATAGGCTATCTCATTCTGGGCAACGGGCCCATCCACTTCTACGATGACAAGGTTGGATATGATTCCTCTTACAATTCCTTTTGTTAACATATATGATTTTTGTTTTATCTATGTTAGAGTTCGTCCGGCATCTTAATCTCGTTCTTTAGTCCGGAGATCAGTTCACGGAAAACACGTTCGCCCTCTTCAGCGTTCAGACTTACCCATCGTTCCAGTATCTGTAGTTTACAGAGATAGGCGAAGATATATTCTATGTTGAAATAGTCCAGTGTTGTATTTTGTTCCAGCCAGTCCCAGCGAAACTTGTCGAGCTTACGTTCTCTTTCGTAGATATCGCTCTCTTCCGACAGGCGTTGTATGGCATCGAAATAGTCCAGCTCGAGCGTGATGCCGAAATCGCGTGCATTGGCATTTTCCCTGATGATCATTGCCAGTTTGTTGTTGCCGACGATAACTTTAGTGACATCCATTTCATATTTACGGGCATAAATGGCCGAAAGAATATTCCCGATATTCAGATTCAGCTCGAACCATCCCGCTATCAGACTGTTTTTTGTTTCCAGCCCATAATCCATATAAAAAGAGGAGATCAGGTCCTCTAGTGTTCTGCTTTCATCCTGTACTACGTCGTTCAGCCATGCTTTGATAGAGGTTTCGTAATAAGGGGGAATCTGTTTGTTTTCAATGGTGTCACCCTCTTTTACCTTCTCTATGGCATCCTGCATCTCCTCAAGCGAAAGGTTACCTGTACTGTTCAATGCTTCATCCCTGTTTTTCAGCAGGTTGAAGAGGTTAATATTGTCATATTGGAGAAAATAGTTGCTTAAGAGCTTTCTGTCTTCCGGTTTCAGCTCTTCATCGAGCATCACCTTGAACTCATCGACAGTGAGGGGGAGCTTCATGCTGTCGAAAGTGAAATCGGGTAGTCCGGAGATAAAATAGTAATATTGATTTTTGAAAAGCATACGCAGAATAAGGCTGGTAAAAGAGATCACTCAATCTCCGTTTTTAAAAGAGTAGTTTCTGTATCTGAGGGCGTAAAAATTCCTTGAAGTAAGCGATAAACTCATCCTCCCCGAAACGTACTTTATAAGATCCATCTTCAGGTGAAAGAGTGAATCCGGTTTTTATGCCGTTGACAGACTCTATTTTCAATTCTTTATCAAGCAGGTTCTTTACGTTGGAAGCAATGTAAGACTCCAGTTCTTTGGGGTCCTGAACGCCTATGGTTAGTGTTTCGTTCTTCGACCAGTCCCGTACCAGCTCAACGATTATTTTCTGCATAAACGACTTCTCTTCCATCGCTGCCTTCACATTCAATGCTGCCAGCTTGTCAGTCACCAGATTGATGATTTCCGTTTTCAGTGCTTCGGCAGATTGAGCCGCGTAGAGCTTCAATTCCGCTTCGGTATGGCGTTTTAATTCTGCCTGCTGCTTTTGGGCAGTAGCGATGATTGCGTTGGCTTTGGCCTCTGCCTCATTCAATAACTGTTGCTCTCTGGCTTTGGCTTCTGCAATAACTCTTTCGGCTTCCTCCTTGCCCTTTTCTACTCCCTCGGAGTAGAGCTTTGAGGTGAGTTCCTGAATTTTGTCCATGTGGTATATCCTAGTTGATGTTTTTTTGAGTTTCGACCTCTTCTTTGTTATCGGTTTTTTTATTGTTCAGTTATGAATCCCGATACATTTTTTTTAATTTGTTAAGGAGATATGGCAAAGTTACAAAAAAATGAATTATCACTCTCTAATCCATTTGGAAATTATGCATCATTTCTTTTTCTCAGGGTGCAATTCTATATTTTTAAGTGAAAAAAGCTTTTATATAAGAATCATCTCCACTTTTTGGACTATTTTTGCGCGAATGGACAGAAAAATCTTCAGATTAGCGATTCCCAACATCATCACCAACATCACCGTCCCCTTGCTGGGTATGATTGATATGGCTGTTGCCGGTCGCCTGGGATCGGCTGTCTTTATCGGAGCGATTGCTCTGGGAGCCAATATCTTCAACATGATCTACTGGAACTTCGGCTTTCTGCGTATGAGCACGAGTGGTTTTACTGCTCAGGCATATGGTGCCAGGAATATGCCGGAAGCGATGAACGTGTTCATTCGTTCACTCGTGATTGGGCTGGGAATAGGTGTGCTGATCGTGCTGCTGCAATACCCCATCGGTGAATTTGCATTCGCTCTCATCCGGTCAGGTCCCGAATCGGTCAGTCACGTGGAGAGCTATTTCCGTATTGTGATATGGGGTGCACCGGCAGTGCTGGGGATGTATGCTTTCAAAGGGTGGTTCATAGGGATGCAGAATGCCAGGATCCCCATGTTCATCGCCATCCTGAACAATCTGCTGAATATTATCCTAAGCGTACTGTTCGTTTTTGGATTTGGAATGAAAATAGAGGGTATCGCACTGGGGACGGTGCTCTCCCAGGTCATATCGATCATGGTTGCTGCTGCCTTCTGGTGGAGATATTACCGTCGTCTGCGCAAATATATCCGAAAGGAGACCATATGGGATAAGAGATCGATACGATCATTCTTCAGGGTGAATGCAGATGTCTTCGTACGTACGTTCCTGCTGACGCTGGTAACCACCTTCTTCACCTTCGCTTCCTCGGGCATGGGAGAGATCACCCTTGCTGTGAATGCTTTGCTGATGCAATTCTTCATGCTCTTCTCCTATTTTATGGATGGGTTTGCCTACGCGGGAGAGGCGCTTACAGGAAGATTTGTCGGTGCCGGGAATCTAAAAGCATTGAAGCTGATGCTGAAGAGAATCTTCTTCTGGGGATGGATGGTGAGCATCACAGCAGTTGTGATCTACGCAATTTTTCCCAATCAGCTGTTGCATATTCTTACGAACGATAACCAGATTATTGAAAGCACCAAAGATTTCATGTTCTGGACGGTGCTGATACCTCTCACCGGTTTTGCTGCTTTCCTGTGGGATGGTATTTTTATTGGTGCCACAGCATCCAAACAGATGCGCAATGCCATGATCATCTCATCGCTGCTCTTTTTCGTCTGCTATTTCATCGTGACGCCCCTCTGGGGAAACAACGGCCTATGGCTTTCCTTCATCCTCTATTTGTTAGGGAGAGGTGTCCTTCAAACTATATGGTCGAAGAAAGCGCTGAAGCTGTAAGCTATAAGCAATAAGCTATAAGCAATAAGCTGTAAGCTTTTTGGGTGAAAGTATTATAAGGGCAGCGGTAGGGGCTCTCAGCTATCAAATAGGATTTTTTCACCAATTTGAAATTTCAGAATCCAACCATTCTACCCGGGCGTCTAAAAACTCTTTTGCATAGTCGACTTCTTCTTCCCATGTGTCGAACTTAACAAGCCCCACACTGATGTATTTGCCAAGTATCTCCCAGCGTGAGAAATTTTTGGATTGCGCATATCTGATGTTTTCACTCTTGTCGCTTATGATATCGGTCAATGTGGGCAAATGACTTTTTACTTTAATCCACTCCTGTTTCACAATATCAGCGAAATATTGATCCTGAAGCAATCTGCTAAAATATATATTTCTATGATATAAATGGGCAACGGGCGAAGTGGCGGGTGGTAAGATCCATGCGTTGTTTTTCCTGAAAGCAATCCCTAAACTCCATTCGAAATCCCATGCAGGATACATTTCCAGCTTCCCTGTTCGCGATTGAAGTACATAATAAGGATTAGGCTCAGCATTGCCTAATGTTTCCTGCAATAGATACCATTTGGCGAAGCTTTCAGCATCAATATATTTTCGGTATCCGTTATTGGGGTCGGCAAAATGATCAGAATAGAGAACCGTTTCAAATTCATTCATATAGTTCAGAATGAAATTGTAATTCTCGTCGCCCCTTACCATATCATCGGTATCGGGATGCTTGAAAGTAAAATGTAATCCTCGACTGGTAGTGAACCATATAGGTTCCTTTTCCCAGTTATTATCGTTTTCTATCAGGTATCCATCATCAGCAATATTGGCGCGGTTTGATGCCACTTTTACATGTTCACCGAGAAAATATGTCCCGTTGTATGAGCCGTTAAGGAAAACTTCCACATGATAACCACGCGGAGTCCATGGTAATTCCATCAGTTTAGACAACTCAAAAGCATAAGTTGTCCGCAGCAATGATTTGTCGCAATAATCGGCCAAAAGTACCCAGTCCTTATCGGAAGGCATTCCTAATATCTTCGATTTTGAATCCAGCTTTATACGGTATGGTTTTTTAGGATAGGTCCATGTGGCATTTCCCCGTCCCTTGATACGCATTGATCCTTCGTAACCTTCTGTAAAAGGCGGAGTCCTGGATATCGTTACAGTGCCGTTCACATAATCTTCCTTGCTGGTAATTGCCTGCCTGTTTTCCGTTTCAATCCATACAATCGGTATTCCGGTGAAGATTTTTACCGTTACCTGATAGGTTTTCACCGTTCCTTTTTCACTGGTCAACACATACGTAATTACCTGATTGAAATCTTGTGCTGTAACACCGGAAGTTTGGGTTTTGCCGGCAACCTCCACACTCTTATACTCGCCGATAAACGACGGGATCAGATTCAATTGCAAATCTACAGCTGTCTCAGGTAATAACACCGTTATTTTATCATCTACGATTGTTCCACGGATATCTTCTGTCAGTTCAGGGTTTAATGATTTGTTGAAACTGAAGGATAAAAACCGCAATACAGGTGTTCCTGTTTCCTTTTCAGGGGGTCTTGCCTCTTCGTAATGCTCGTTATCTACAATCGGTTCATTTTCTTTACAGCCTGCAAATGCAATAACAACAAAGAGTAGAAATAACCAACTTTTTTTTTGCATAATAAAATTCATAAATTCATTAAAAAATAGTATATTGAACTTTCGCATGTTAATAATTTTGGATTAGATACAGCTAAAGATGAGACCTATTAATGTTTGGTGGGGACCCATTGACCTCGAAGAACGTAAAAAGAGCAGCTGTTTGAATATTTGCGATAAGCCAAATGGGTAGAAGACAAGTTTAAAAAAATGTCAATGAAACTCCAATCCTACTAAAAGGCCATTCATATTCTGAAGTGAATGATTACAAGGTAGAAGCATCAAAAACGCACTGCTTTGTTTCCCAAAAAGCAGTGCGTCTTGCTTGCGAATAGACTCGTTTTTATTTAAACGCTATCTGTTTAACAATGCTCTATAACCTGTTAGTTCTTTATCTTTTTACTTCACTAGTGTTCCCCAAAAACTGATTTCAGCAAGTAATAGACGCGGGGTTTGAGCCGGATTGAAATTCTCGAGGCTTCTGAATCTAATATACCTAACCACGGCAGAAGGGTCTACATTTTCACCGGGAATGAACTCAAAATCTAAACCACTGTTGGAGAGTGCTATGTCTTCAGAAGTAGGAGCTTCCCAAGGATTTTTAGTTCCATTTCCTGATGGTTGCACACATTCAAAACTACCTAACCGCGTCCATGTATTATCCAAACTACCATCCGGATTGGGATCCAGAGATCCGTAGATCTCGAATAATCTTGGCATACCCTTATTCCAACGATCGTCATTGTCGTTACGTGGCCAAAATTTCATTCGGCTTAGTTTTGCTTTTATGCCCATATCCCATGTAAATGAACAGGGAACGGAGGTAACGCCAGCCGAATGCATGAAATTGGTTGTGTTCCCGTCCCAAAAACGAGATAAGGGATAACTACCGTTTATACCCATATCGCCAGGCAACATACTTGCCACCCACGTATTTTTGAGAATAAATGTTTCCGGATCGATCATTTTCTCGACCGTTGTGGCCTGGAATACATCAATTGCCAGCGAGTCCGGTTTATACGTAGTGCTGTATAACAAAGGCATATCAATGTCGAAGAATGGAAGCACTGTTTCAGTTTCCAATGGATCAACATCCATGGTCTGGTTGTCACCATTTGTATCTTTCCAACTTAGTGAGATGCCTGCTTCTGAACTTTCTGCTGTTCCCCAGTTCAGTTTAAGATCCTCTCCATCATAATAGGTGCTCTTTAACAAACGGTTTGTTAGCAGGTTTCTGTAATTATCGCCATAGACCGTACCCGCCAATTCAATAGGAATAGACCTGTTTCCTTCGTTGTCATAAGTGCGAATCATGAATGAATAGGTGTTTTCGGCTATTGGGTCAATAATATAGCTGATAGTGTCTATGTCTGAAGCTACAGACAATTCAACCGAGTCGGTGTAATTATTCCAGAATATTTTTGCTGTTTGTACTCTTGGATCAGTCCCTCTCAGCCACGCTATCTTGATACGATTATCTCCGGGATAAGATATCGGATCCTGAGCCGGTCCCGGATAAATCAATCCGTTTGGAACAACATGATCCTTGTATATGTCCGACTGGCTGTCGCATGAGGAAAATCCTACAATGATCGCAATAAAGATGACAAATATTGTATTCTTCATCATAAATGATTTTTTAATGATTTAACTTTAATTAATTAATTCTCCCCAGAAACTTAACTCCAAGATATGCACTGTAGAAAATGATGCATTCGCATAGGTAGAGACTGTTCTGAACCTAATATACCTGATTGGGGTATAAGGATTCGGTGCAAAATCACTAATGGCAAAATCAAATTCAATACCTTCCTGTGCAAAGGCAATGTCTTCCTGGGTTATTTGTGTACCGGGACCTGACGGTTTCAAGCTCTCAAATCGTCCGAGCGGTATCCAGCTGTCATCCATTTCACCGGTAGGATTGGGCGAATTGGAACCCCATATTTCAAACACTTTTGGGTGTCCTCTCTTCCATCTGTCGTCTCCATGATTACGAGGCCATAATTTTAAACGGCTTAATTTGATTGTTTTTCCCAGATCCCATGTGAGTGTGTGGGGGAGCATTTGCGTTTCCAAACCATGAAATCCATCTACACCATAATCCTCATCCCATATTCTTGTTAAAGGGTAACCTGCATTTACAGGAGGAATATCATTGGGTAAGGTATAACTTCTCCAGGTAGATTTGGGTATAAATTCTTCGAACCATGGTGTTACTTTTGCTGTTATGGTATCGGAATAATTCCCCCATCTGTCGCGAACATACACGGCAAATTCCTGTTCAACTGGGTCTAATCCTTCAACCCCGCGATATGTAAATGAACCCTTTGGTGAAGAGGTATAATAAGTTATTAAGTCACTCATATATCCTAAATTCGCTGTATCTGCCATCAATACTATTGCCAGGCTAGATTCTTCCGGATTTTCGAAATCGATTGCTACACCACCGAAGGTATCTCTGAACCTTTTGCTTGCCAATTGCACAGGCGCTGTTGTTGGATTGATTTGTACGATATATGGAGCTGACTCCTTTTCGTTTTTCCCTACGGAGTACAACTTTACGTCATAAGTAGCAGGGTTACCAAATCCTTCTAAAACCAGGGAATCTTTGAAATAGGAGGATTTTGTTTCATGTATTACTCCAGGTTTGATTTCATATTCAGCCCGGATATAAAGCAGATTTTTATCTACAGGCAGGGTATACTTCAATACTGCTCCTCCAGGTTTATTCTGTACTATTACATTTGTCACCTTACCGGGAGCAGATACGCTATCGTCAATAAAATCAATACGGCCCTCTTCCTTGCAGCTGATCCATGCAATAGGCAATAAGAAGATAATGATATATATTATTCTATTTTTCATCTGTTTATATTTTAATTGTTACCATCCAATATTTTGCACCAAGTTTGGATTCACTTCAATATCGGCCGTTCTGATAGGCCAGAAATAATCACGGATGCCGAACTTTTGTTCCAAAAGAAGCTGCGGCTGGTACATAATCCGGTTCACCTCTTCTTCTGTACCATCAATGATTGAGACCATCATGTTCCACCCTTGCAGAGGAGTATGATACTCGGCTGGCGCAGTTTTCCACCGGCGTATATCCCAGAAACGTTGTCCTTCAAATGAAAGCTCAATCAATCGCTCCTTTTGTATAATCTCACGCATTCCTGCCTGGGTAGTGTACTTCTGGTTGTTGGTATATGTATCCCACGATTCCTTCACTCCTTTTAAACCGGCACGTGCACGAACCAGGTCGATATATTGGAACAGTTCGCTGCTATGGGCTCCGTCAGGTCCTTCCGCTTCGTTGATAGCCTCGGCATATAAAAGGTAAAGATCGCTCAACCGCATGATTGGCCAGGCATAGCTTGGTGAAGAGATACTATTGATCGCATTGAGCTGGGCTTCATAAGGGATAAATTTTTTAGGGATATAACCTGTCCAGTTACCCTGTCCCTCGGTGCCATCTGTTTCGCCAATTTTGAACGCAAGGTATCTTAACGATGAAGCATCTTTGTCATTATATTGTCCTGCTCCGAACCATACACCTCCATCAAATCCCACCCATGCATAAAAACGGGGTTCACGGTCGAAATGCATATCGACAGTGGTTCTTCCCTGACGAATATAAAATCTGTCCTCTGCCTGTGCAGTTCTCAGATTGTAGATGTCTCCAACATTCCTGGTTTTATCTTCATCAAGAGGTACTCCATTTTCGGTATAAAACATTTCGGCAATTTTAATAGGCATACCTAACCACTTACATATATCATTGCTATTCACATAATCTGGATTCAGTTTCGGCATCGATGCATGAATCATCCCGCCATTCCCGGGAATTGAAATCATTTGCGTGTTTGCCCAAATGATTTCACTGTTCGAACGCACGTTAAAAGCATTTCGGAGTGTTACATTCAATACGGTTGTATCGTTGAATCTGTTGGCCGCATCTTCATATGTATATAACATGATTCCTGCCTCATGGCAGATATCTATCGCTTCTTTGCAGGCGACCATTGCCGAATCCCATTTTTCGGATTTGAATGATGTGTCGAACAGGGGGGTACCGTCATTGTTTTTGAGGGTTGACTGGTCATTGTTGCCGTTGAACAAGGGACTTGCCGCTGTCACCAGCGCTTTTGCTTTCAATGAAAGCGCAATGGGTTTGGTAATGCGTCCATAATCGCTTGCCGGATCGAGTACAAAGGTGGAAAGCATGTCGCCTTCACAGGCTTCGTCCAGTAATTCTACGATATAATCAAAACATTCATCTACAGGCTCACGCTCTACCTTAACAGCGTAGACATCTGCATCCACCGGCATATTTTCGCGGATAATGGGTACCGGACCATACATCTGCACCAGACTGAAATGGTAATAAGCCTTTAAAACCTTTACCTCAGCAATCCATTGCTCACGTTCCCACGCCTGCAGGTCAGGAACCAAATCAATATTATCCAAAAAAGTATTGCAAACACGCAACGCCTGATACATACCTCCCCATCTCGAAAGTACAGGATTGGCAGCATTCTGCCTTCCCTCACTTATATCAAGACCGGCAAGTGAGAAACGGTTAGCAAAATGAGTCGTGTTTCTGGTCCATATATCGTCCCCTCCTAATGTGGTTGGATCACCTGATCCTCCATTTAACGGCATATACGAATAACAGGTAGCCAAATATTTAAGTGCCTGCACTCTCGAATTGAACGCCATCTCCAGAGTGGGAATACCATCGGGTACCACGTCCAGCCAATCGCTACAGGCCGTTAAGCCCATTATTACAGCCAATATTATAAATTTTAATCTTTTCATATTGCAAAATCTTAATTAGTTAAAAGTAAAGTTTAATCCAAAGTTGAGTACTCTCTGATTGGGATATCCCAATCCATTACCGGCCATTTCCACATCCCACATTTTAAATTTACTGAAAAGAAGCAGATTGGTTCCACTTACATAGAACCGGAGATTACTCATTTTTATCTTTTCGGTAATTTTCTTAGGTACAGTATAGCCAAACTCCATCTGCTTTAGACGTAAAAAACTACCATTGCGCATAAACCAGGTACTTGTTGTAATATTATTTGAGTTCAATGTCGGACTTAATCTTGGCCACAACGCATACACATTTTGATTTTCTTCAGACCAATAGCTGTCGGCATAGGCTTTGAGAATCTGTGCTTCATTAATAAAGGGGGCTGTACTAGCAGCATTAATCCAGAACGATTGACGGCCGGATCCCTGGAAAAAGACAGATAAGTCAAATCCCTTAAATCCCGTTGAAAGCCCAAACCCATAAATAATTTCAGGAACGGTAGGATGACCTAAGGGGACTCTATCAGCTTCGGTGATTCTACCATCGCGGTTTACATCCAGGTATTTGATATCACCTCCGCCATATTCAGAAGTACCAATATATTGCGGTGGCGAACTGGCAGCTTCTTCATCATCTACAAAAAGCCTTTCAGCAATAAACCCGGTTGCCTGATTCAACGACAAACCTACTCTTGAGCGCCAGGGTTCATTGTATTCCGGCTCTTCGTACACATCAAACCGGCTGGTGGCATAAGTAAAGTTTGCACGTGCCGAAGTCCAGAAATCTTTGTTCCAGCTTTTCTGGTATTCCAGCGACAAATCTACCCCTTTGCCCGACGCTTCACCCACATTTGCTCTCGGTGTTGCCGTCAAACCCATTGTATTGGGAATACTTGCCCTGGTCATCAGGATGTTGTCTCTTTTTTCAGTAAAATACTCTGCAATAATACTCAGTTCGTTCCACAAGCCTAACTCAAGAGCGAAATTTTGTTTATAAGATTTTTCCCAGGATATATATGGATTGGCATAACGATTGATGCTAATCCCGTTATATCTCCTGTTATACTCCTGTCCGAAAGTTGCTCCCCTTCCTCCATCATTCATATTCACTTCCGAAAGATAAAAGAAGCGGTCATAAGCGGAGCCAATCTGATCATTCCCTATTAAACCGTATGAATAGCGCAGTTTCAGGTTGTTAACAACGGGTTTTATATCCTCCCAGAACTTTTCATTGGATATGAGCCATGCAGCACCTGCCGATGGAAAGAAACCGAATCGGTTATTTTTATCAAAACGTTCGCTTCCGTTATACCCAAAGTTAAATTCGGCAAAATAACGGGAGTCATACGAATAGGTTGAACGACCCGACAATCCTAAATTTCTTGAGGGGAGTGATAATTGTAATGAACCTGCATTGGCGTTCAAGGTCTGTCTTGCCTGAAATACCAGCAGGTTGCTGATATTATGTTTTCCGAAATCACGCACATGGTTTACACTACCCTCAAAATAAAACGAGGAATTCTGTTCTCTTTCCCCGGGCAATTCGCCGTATCCTAAATATTCTGTACCAATAGAGGTTTCTATTAATTTGTAGTCTCCCGTCAGCCTGTTATATCTGCTAATCTCATAAAAAAACGGATTATATGCCCTGTTGACAGCAAATTGTGATAAACGGCTTACATTTAACATCCCCCTTGCAGAGAGTCCTTTGGTGATGAACCCTAAATCCTGCTTCAGTTCTACCTGAGCCAATATCTGCGATCGCGACTTCTCCTTATAACCGCGAACCATTTCTGCATAGGGATTGATTTTACTATTGTTATTGTTGCCGAACAAAATATGTTGTGCATACTGAAAATCTTCGTCTGCAGGGTAATAAGCAGGGAAAAGTACAGGATTGGAATGCACCATCAGGTTATACATATCGGCTCCTCCGCGTAAGGGGCCTTTGTATTCTTCGAAATTGGCGCTGAAACGTATAATCAATTCTGTGATATCGGTTATATTGATATTTACGTTCGAACGCAAATCGAAATTATTAATAGCAATGTTGTTGTTGAAATTATTGCGTTTATCTACTTTCAGGATACCGTTGTCGCGGTTGAACGATCCTGCGACATAGTAACGTGCAACGCCACCACCACCACTGACATTCAGGTTTACACGTTGGTTCATGGTATTTTCGTTAAACAACATCTCTTTCCAGTCGTTTGCGGGATAAATAAGAGGATGCTTGCCGGCTTCTGTCATCTCGATCTTTTCCTGCGAATACAATATGACGCCTAATGGATCTCTTGTAAGGATCGCTTCGTTGTGCATTCTCATGTAAGTCACAGGATCTGCAATATCAACAGTTTGTGTTGGAGCTGACAAAGAGTTTTCAAAACGAAATGAAATTTTTGCGGGCCCAACAGTACCCTGTTTCGTCGTTACCAGAATAACACCATTCGCACCGCGAGCACCGTACAGGGCTGTTGCGGTAGCATCCTTCAGTATTGAAAAACTTTCAATGTCATCCGGACGAAGGCGGGCAAGATCACTCGATGTAAGTTCAACCCCATCAATTAATATGAGTGGGTTGGTATTTGTTCCAAAAGTTGTTATACCACGAACAAAGAAATCGGCATTATCCTGTCCGGGTTCCCCGCTTCGCTGATAAGCGATTACCCCTGCCATATTTCCGGCAAGTGTTGTAGTCAAATTGCTTGAAGGTACTTTCAAATCTTTTGGGTTCACAGTAGTAATGGCACCAATCACACTTTCTTTCTTTTGTTTTCCGAAGGCGACGATGGTTACTTCGTCCAACTCGTCGGATTGAGGCAATAGCTCTATTTCCAAATACCTCTTTTCACCAACGTTGATTGTCTGGCTCGCCATCCCGATAAATGAAAAAATCAGCTTATCTGTCGGTAATACACGAATCTCAAATGTCCCGTCTATGTCCGTAGAGACTCCTCTGGTCGATTTATCCACCATGATACTAACACCTGGTAACGGCTCACCTGTCTCTGCTTCCACTACCTTCCCTGTTACGGTCACTTGTTGTGCCTGTACACCTAGAGAGAGAAGTAGAAAAGTCAATAGTAAAAATTTTACTTTTTTCTTCATTTCATTTTCATTTGTTTAGATTAATTATTAGGATTTATTCAGTTTTTCTTGCCCAGTTCTTTCATACTTATGTGGAGTAGTGTCATCAAGTAACAGGTAACGGGGGAGTTGTCATCCACATCACAATCTCGCGATGTTACCTTCAGAAAACGATGTACTAGATGCCACATATGCATATGAAAGGTCTGTATTTAATGTGATAGTTCTTATCCTTACTCATAGAGGGATCATACCAGTGTGGCAGTTCAGACGAGGATTAACAGTCTTCTCTGAACTGAACACCATCGGAATCAGTTGACCGGAGACATTTTATAAATCATGTCTACGATGCTTGAACCATTTGAACTGTAAATGGCTTTCGCTTAACTTCAACTTTGTGTTTGGATTGTTACGAGCATTAATAAGTATTATATTATGTTTTAAAAAATATTAGATTTTAAACATAATACAAAAGTACATTGACTCGACTCTTAATAGCTGTAAAAAATGACATAAGTACTGAGGAAAATGATATTTTATGTTAAAGGAGAAAACTGCAGGAAAGCGTACTCCTCGTGGCCGATCTGAGACGAAACTGTGTGCTTTGACAGCGGGAAAGAGGCGAGTCTATGATGATGCCATAATCCTGAAATTCATCATCCTAAATTTGGTACTCTATTCTAAGTAATCTACGACCTTACCGCTGATCTGCAGCAGTGAGATTTCATACAGCTTGGTTCTGTATTGTGCTGTCAGGAGACGCTGTTCGGCCTCCAGCAGGCTGTTCTGTGCTTCCCGCAGCTCCAGTCCCGAGAGATCCCCGATCTTGTAACGCTCCATGGCAATTTCATAATTTAGTTCCGCATTACGAAGGCTCTCTATCTCCAGCTGCGTCAGCTCCATGTTATTCTGGTAGGACATCCACATATTAGCGAAATCACTTTGCAGTGCAAGCTTGCTTCTCTCTATCTCCAGCTCCCTGTTCATGACGGATATCCTGGCATTTTTTTGTTCCCTGCTGCGGTTGAACCCGTCGAAGAGCGTGTACCCGAGCGTTACACCCACATTGGGACCCCAGTTGCGTTGTCTGTCGAGCGTGCCTGTGTTATAGTCGTAATGAGTGAACCCGTATCCGGTGTTCAGTCGCAGGTAAGGGAAGTTGCGACTCTGCAGGTTCTTCAGCTCCAGCTCGCTCAGCGTTTTGTTCTTCTCTGTCAGCAAGAGGATGGTGTTCTGCTGTAAAGCCGCAGTGAGCAGCTCATTCTTCGATAACAATGTGTCAAAGACAATGGTGCTGTCAACTGCCGAAAAATGCTGATTCACATCTCCCCCCATCAGCTCGTTCAACCGGATGAGGGAGGTGTTCAACACTTCGTATTGCTGAATAAGCAGTGAGCTGTCGGCATTGAAATAGACGCGTGCCTGCTGCAGATCGAGGCGGGAGAGCGATCCCACCTGATAGCGTGCCTCCACAATACGTAAACGCTCTTTCGATAATGAGACGGCATATTTGAGATTCCCCAGACGGAGTTGTTGTTGTACATAATTGTAATATTCTGCTGTCAGGTTGGCGATAAAATCCTCCACGGCCAGACGTGTGTTCAGCTCGCCAATGGTCTGCATCTCCTGCAGCCTGTTGTAGTTGGTCTGCACACGGAATCCTTCAAACAGTGTCCAGTTGAGGCTGATGCCAGCGTCCAGTGTGCCGGTGTTTGCATTACGAGACTGCACCTGATTACCCCCATCGGCAGGTAACTGATTGGTGTTGCTGTTGCGCAGGGTGTAACCCGAATTCAGACTGACATCGGGCAGAAAACCGGCATTTCCCAATGTGACATTGTTGTCGGAGATCAACTCTTCGTTGCGTGTGATTCTTAAATCGTAATTCTCTTCAAGCCCTCTTCTAAGGCACTCCTGCAGATCCATCACCTTTTGTGAAGTGACAATTGCAGGGATCATAACAAAGAGGAGCAGTACAATATTTTTCATCATCTTACGCGTTTCGTAGTTTTTTTTCTCTCTTTCTAATCTTCTGTACCTCCCTGTCGGTGGAGAGGTAGACATACATCACCGGAATGACAAACAGTGTGAGCAGTGTAGAGATCAGCAGTCCGCCCACAACAGCTGCTCCCATCGCAATGCGGCCATTGGCGCCCTCACCGGTGGCAAACATCAGGGGCAGTAATCCCAGTATGGTGGAGATGCTGGTCATCAGGATAGGGCGTAACCGTTGTACCGCAGCTTCAATAATCGCTCTCTGCTTGTTGAGACCTGCCTGCTGCCGCTGGTTGGCAAACTCCACGATAAGAATACCGTTCTTGGCCACCAGACCAATAAGCATGATGATACCTATCTGACTGAATATGTTCATTGTCACACCAAACATCCACATGAACAACAAGGCTCCGAAAAGGGCCATCGGCACGGAGAACATGATGACGAAAGGGTCTTTGAAGCTCTCAAATTGGGCTGCCATCACCAGGAATATCAGCAGTATAGCCAGTCCGAAGGCGAAGAGCAGACTCGAAGAGCTCTCCCGGAAGTTTCTCGATTCACCTTCTAGTGCCGTTCTGAATGTTTCATCCAGCACATCAGCTGCTATCCGGTCCATCTCCTCCAGTCCTTCACCCAGTGAATAGCCGGGAGCCAGTCCTGCCGATATGGTGGCAGAGTTGAAACGGTTATACCTGTATAGCTGGGGTGGTGCCACCGACTCCTCGAGCTTCACAAGGTTATCCATCTGGATCATCTGTTGGTTGGTGTTCTTGATATAAATTGTCTTCAGGTCGACAGGCGTGTTACGTTGCTGGCGGTTGATCTCCCCAAGGATCTGGTATTGTTTGCCGTTCATATAGAAATAACCCATACGCTGGCCACTAAGTGCATATTGCAGTGTCTGCCCGATATCACGGGTGCTCACTCCCAACATGGCCGCTTTATCACGGTCAATATTGATACGCGTTTCCGGTTTGGTAAACTTCAGATCCACATCCGCCATCTGGAAATAAGGGCTTGCATGCATCCTCTCCATAAAGGGAGGAATAAACTCCTGCAGTTTCTCAATGTTTGGAGCTTGCAGCACATACTGGATAGGCATTCCGGAGCGACGGCCACCAAAGGTTGATCGTTGCTGTACGAAGGCGCGGGCAGCATTCTCGTTTCTCACGCCACGTGAAAGTTCAGTAGCTATCTCCATCTGGCTGCGGTCACGTTCTGTCATATCAGGCAGTACCAGACGCACCATACTAAAGCCGCTGCGTGTAAAAACAATGTTCGATTCTCTTTCCGGCACGATGGAGTCGGCGATGGCGGAGATGCGATCAGTGTAGTCTCTCACAAATTCGAAGGTAGCTCCTTCGGGTGCTGAGCTTCTGATCACCACCTGGGAGCGGTCTTCCATGGGAGCCATCTCGGCAGGGATGATGTTCCAGAACAGAGCGATCAGGAGAGTTGAAGCAATCAGGATGGGTAATACCAGCCATTTGCGGTGCAGGAACGAGTGCAACATTCTATCGTAGAACCTGTTCATTCCGTCGAAGAAGACCTCGGTCCTGTCATAGAACTTGTTGTGCTTACGTTTTTTTTTCAATAGTTTGGAGGAGAGCATCGGCACGAAAGAGAGTGCTACAAATGAGGAGATGATCACGGCTCCTGATATCACGATACTGAATTCGCGGAACAGCCTTCCTGTCATCCCTTCCAGGAAAACAATAGGGAAGAAGATCGCTACCAGTGTGATCGTGGTGGAGATAACAGCAAAGAATATCTCCCTGGAGCCTTCAATAGATGCTTCCTCAGGGTCCATACCATTCTCCACCTTTTGGAAGATGTTCTCCGTCACCACGATGGAGTCGTCCACCACCAGACCCACTGCCAGCACCACTGCCAGCATCGACAATACGTTGATGGAGAAGCCGGCGAGGTACATCACGAAGAAGATGCCAATCAGCGAAATAGGGATCACCAGTGCCGGAATAAGCGTGACACGCCAGTTCCTGAGAAAGAAAAAGATAATCAATACCACCAGGATAAAGGCGATCATCACCGTTTTCTCCACCTCGGAGATGGAGGAGCGGATAAACTTGGTATTGTCGAAGGCCACATCAAGGATCACATCTTCCGGCAGATCCTTTCTCATCTGATCCATGCGCATCCTTGTCTCATCGGCTATCTCAATATGATTGGCCCCGGGTTGGGGGATGATCACGCAGCTCACCATCGGCACACCGTTTCTGCGAAGGATGGTCTGTCGGTTGGCCGCATCGAGCTCAGCATAACCCACGTCGCGGAAACGGACAATACGGAATTCATCCTCAATAAGAATAAGATTATTGAAATCTTCGGGTGTCTGCATCAATCCCATGGTGCGGATCGACTGTGAAATGTGGTCACCTTCAATATTCCCCGCCGGAAGTTCTATGTTCTCCCTGTCCAGGGCACTCTTGATGTCCATGGGGGTGATATTGTATGCCGCCATCTTGATCGGATCGAGCCAGAGACGCATGGCATACCTGTACTCTCCCCAGATATCTACCGCGCTCACGTTGGAGATGGTCTGCAGTCGTTCTTTCACAGTGAGATCAGCTATCTCGGAGAGCTCAAGCAGAGAGCGGACAGGGCTCTGTACGGTGATCTGCATGATGGGGTCTGAATCGGCGTCGGCTTTGGAGACGGTCGGGGGATCGGCATCGCGCGGCAGATAACGTTGTGCGACGGAGACCTTGTCTCTCACATCGTTTGCGGCAGTCTCCATATCAACATTTAATTCAAACTCCACTGTGATGTACGAGCTACCCTGACTGCTTCGGCTGATCAATGATCGGATTCCCGGAATGCCGTTGATGTTCTGTTCGAGGGGCTCAGTGATCTGATTCTCAATCACCTCGGCATTGGCACCCGGATAGGAGACCTGTACAGTGATAATGGGATTGTCAACACTGGGATACTCACGCACGGCGAGACTGGAGTAGCCGATGATGCCGAAGATGATAATGATCAGCACCATCACCGTAGCAAGCACAGGTCGTTTTATACTTAATTCTGAAAAATTCATAGTTTTATTCTGCGCTGTTTGGAACAAACTGACCTACTCTCACCGGCATGCCGCTTCTGAGCTGCATCACACCGGTGGTTAAGAGAGTGTCCCCAACAGAGAGGCCATTGATCACCTCCACAGAGGATGATGTTCGCATACCGGTGATAATCTCCACCTCTTTCGCTTTTCCGTTGTTATAGACATAGGCAATATCACGTCCCATCTCTTTGACACTGGAGATGGTAGGGATCACAATGGCATTCTCTATCTGGTCCAGCTTAATCTGTACACTTGCCGATTGCCCCGGTTTTATTTTCCCGTCACTATTCGCATAGCGTGCACGTGCAAACAAACTGAGGGTCTGCACATCCAGTCGCGACTCAACCGCATAGACCGAAGCGTTGTATACCTTCAGGTCGTTCTCTACCGTGAAAGCGATTTCTGTACCCGGTTTAATCATATTCAGAAAATTCTGGGTGAGAGAGAATTCTATCTTCAGAGGGGATATTTTGGTTAAATTAGCCAACACCACCGTTGGAGATGCATAGGCACCTTCACTCACCTGTCTTAATCCGATCATGCCGCTGAAGGGTGCTCTCAGCTCTGTCTGCCGGATGCGCGCCTTCACCAGATCGATCTCTGCTTTCAGCGTTTCAAGCTGCGTGGATACCGACTGGTAGGTCTCCTGGCTGATGGCATCCTTTTCCAGTAGTGTCTGCTGTCGAAAGAGCCTGTCTTCAGCCAGAGGCATCTGCGCCTCCAGCTTCTTCAGCTCAGCCTGTAAAGGAGCGTCATTCACCTTTGCCAGCAAGGTGCCTTTCTGCACGTATGACCCCTCCTTGAAATAGATATTTGTTATTTTTCCTGCCGTCTCGAAAGTGAGATCCACCTCTTCGTCCGGTAGTAGGATACCTGTGATGCGAAACATATTGTTGAGCGTTTGCGGCAGCAATATCGTTGCACTGACCATCAGTTCTGATCCGCCTGCACCACCTGATCGGCGTGATGCCTGAGCAGGAGACTCGCTCTGTTTCTCCGAGGCAAAGATTCTTTTGACTTTTGGGAAAAAAGCCATTCCCAGAATCAATACCACGATAGATGAAAAGAGGATTATCTTGGTTTTTTTGTTCATATCGATACGCAAAATTTCCCAAAAATACCGATTTTAAATAGATAAAAGCACCTTCCGCAGGTGATTTTAGTTTTTTTAGTGCTTATAATCGACATAGCACCTAAATAAATCGATGAATTCAGTGCAGCGAAGGGATAAAATAACTATTTTTGACATTCGAAAACAAAAATGACAAAAGAAAGACTACAGAATATGTATTTAAAGAGATTGTTTATTGGAGGGTTGTTGATGATGAGTAGCGTACTGATTACAGAGGCCCAGGATTGGGCGAATTTAAACCGTTTCAGGGAGGATAACGCGAAGCTGGGAAGTGCCAGAACGTGTGACGACAGGGTCGTTTTTATGGGTAACTCCATCACACAGGGATGGATCAATCTGGTACCGGATTTTTTTGCCGGTCGCCCCTATATCAACAGGGGTATTGGCGGACAAACCACGCCGCAGATGCTGGTCCGATTCCGTCAGGATGTGCTCCAGTTGTGGCCTAAGGTTGTGGTGATCCTTGCCGGAGTGAATGATATTGCCGGTAATACGGGTCCCTCCACGCTGGAGATGATTGAAGACAACATCCAATCCATGACCGAACTGGCGCAGGCACATGGTATACAGGTGGTGCTCTGCTCCGTGCTGCCGGCTTATGATTTTCCCTGGCGTCCGGGGCTGGAGCCTGCTCCCAAGGTTGTAGAATTGAACAAGCGCATTAAAACCTACGCCACGAAGAGGGGAGCTGTCTATTGTGATTTTTTCACAGCGATGGCTGATGAACACAACGGGCTACCCAAAGGACTTTCTGAGGATGGGGTTCATCCCAACAAAGAGGGGTATGCCATCATGGCTCCTATCGTGGAGACCTCCATCGCGCGTGCCTTACTGATGTGGAAAGCGTTTAAATAATGCACCCCGGCTGACAGGACTGTTCATAAGGTGCGTTGCTCCTTCTATTTTTTTATCTTCTTTGGTTTGCAGGCGTGCTTCTCTTTTCTAACAGCAGCATCGCATTTTTTACAAATAAATTTGGGCTTATCGTTGTTTATCAGCTCGATATCCTTACAGGCAGTCTTACTCATTCTGATTGTTTACCAACAAACAACCGAAGGTACCCTTTTGTTTATCAGTCCAGAAATTGATACTCTTTCGTATCTCTTAAACCGGGGACGGAATAATAGGCTGCCAGATCCCCTTTTATCATTACCTCCCTACCTATATTATCCGGGTTTTCTGCAATATTGAGTGCATTTTTCAGTGATGACAGGGTGATATTCACAGGAAGCATATTGGCAATTTCGGTCTCAGCTGCCAGGTCCGCCAGTGCCACATTGGTCGTTACCTGTCCTGTGGTATCGGTCACAAACTTATTGATAGTGCCGTCAAATGCACCGACGATATAACCTTTCACCCATACATCCTCTTTGCCCTGATTGATGATTGCCTGCGCTACAGTGTAAGGATCTGTCTTCGATCCTTTAATAGCGGGGGGGGCATCCTCTGTGCGATCCGCTATAACATATTCCGAAGAGCCAGATGTCCATTCTGTAATTTCCCCGGTAGAGATAAGCGCCTCTTCATCGGTGTAGAGTGTGACATGAAAGGTATAGCGTGTGGATTGCGCAAGGGGAGCTATTGATATACTGTCAGACGGTATATGATATACCTGATCATCCCCTAAGGTAAACCAGAAATCGCTGTTCGACAGATCGGTGTCGGGCAGCAGGATCGCCTCGGCTACAGTACCATCTTCACTGACACTTAATGCAATATCTTTTTCGACGGCAGAGGGTGAAAGCGCCCCGTCTACCAGATTGAATGTGCTCTCTGTGGGCACATTGGTGATGATTACCGATAAGCCGGAGAGATCAATCGCCCTGTAATGAGCAATATTAAACACAACCTTAGAGAGGCGGTGTGAGAATGTAAGCTGCACGTCGGGATTACCCATATTTCTGCCGGTGGCGTTGTCTGAATAGATCAGATCGATGGATGCCTGATTCGATTGCATGGTGAGGTTCACCGGATAGATGAAATCGGTGATATCCTCCCGGTAGGGATAGTAACCGATAAAATCCACGGCGGCCCCGCTGAACGGGAAGAAGAGAGAGTCAGATGCACGCTTAGGAGCAAATCTCTCCGTGGAGTCGTTATAGAGATATTCCACATTCAGTGCAAGTGCAGATGCATCGAGACCCACACCCTCTTTCATCATATAAACACCGATAGCATCACCCTCCTCCCAGTCAGAACCTGACATACGGGTTTTCATCCCTTCAATTTGAGCATTCAGCCGAACACTTTTACTTACCTTCAATAGGTCAATGATTTCTCCTTCGCACGAAAATAAGATGAAACAAATTAACGGCACAATAAAATTTTTACGTTTCATGACGCTCAACATTTAATTGTTAGAAAATATGTAATAAGAATCTTATTTGCGCAAAGGGTATGTGCAAAAGACGGAGTGTAGCAAGATCTAATTTATATCAAAAACAGGCAAATTATTTAAGAAAAAAAATCATAAAAAAGAAGTCACTTGTTTTTATTTAGATTGGATATAAATATGTTGGTTTTTTCGATTCGAAAACGCCTTTTGAACGATGAACTCGATGATTGTTCTTGCGTCGTTGTAGTTTGTTAAGTGTCCAGTTTCCTCTCGAATTATCAGCTGCACTTTGCAACCACGTTCTTTTAAAACATTGGCCAGACGTATGGCGCTCTGAGGCGGGACCAGGTCGTCTTTGCCACCCACTGCAATTCCTACCGGCATTGTAAATCGCTCTGGCCAAAACTCAGCGCTGCGTTTATTGTATTCATCAGGGATCGCCGTCTTGCTACCTCCAAATGAGGCTGCAATTGAGTCTGAGAAACCTGTATATTCGACAAAATTTGCCGTTCCGTTCATCGAGGCTACACCATCTATGAGTTCTGGATGTAATGCAGCAAATGTCAGGCTCGCTGTACCACCCATCGAAGCTCCGCACAGAAAAACGCGGTCAACTTTATATTTCTTTTTCAATTCATTGATAATCTGGACAAGATCGGCCTCTGCTTTTGGCCCCATCCATGAAGTTTTAGCGCGATAATCCGGCGATACATAAATCATCTTGTGAGCTTCCGCTAAGTCACGTGCTGCCCGACATTCATCGCGTTGATCGCGAATAAATTGCCAGCGATCAGAGCCATGACCGTGCAAAGCGATCAGGAGGGAGTGCGGTTGCTTTTTGTGAAAATCATTTGGAATCATTAGCACATAGCGTTGCTCCGTTCCATCGATAGTCGCAGTGAAAGCGATATCTATGGTTTGGGTATTATTTGTTTGTCCCACAATTATGCCCAAGTTAGCAAGTGGTAGTAAAAACACGAGAATTAGTTTTTTCATGGCTGTGTTGTAGGTAGATTATAAATTATAACCGGAATATTTACAATAATATCTACATGTATATAAAGGCAATTCTCTGTTTTAATTTACAGGATTAGATCATAGGTCACTTTGTATCTACCGCTTTGAATATTCAGCGATTTTTCTAATCCAGCTATGCTCTCTACAACCCCATTGATATTTATATCTTGTACTTCTTCGGGAAGCACTATCTCTGCTTCTGATCCCACAGGGATCTCAATTTCCATCTCCATGGTATGGTCATTCAATGTCCAATTGACCATCACTGTTCCAAAAGGTGTTTCCTTCGATGTTTTTGCCCAGGTAACCCCCTTCGGTATTTGGGGATGAATACGAATTTTGCGGTAACCGGGAACGTTTTCTGCCGGAGTGATCCCCCCCACAGCCTGATAAAACCATGATCCAATGGCGTTGTAGCAATTGTGGATATGACTTCGTTCGCCGTTCCAGTGCTCCCAGGTGGTCGTGGCACCATTGTCAATCATATAGAGAAAGCCGGGATAATCTCTCTTTTTCAGCATCGAGTACATCAGATCGACAGCTCCGTTTCTGACAACCCATTCCGTTAAAACCGGCAAACCGACCAGCCCTGTAGCTAAATGCCCATTACGATTCACTTCCGTTTCATCATAAAGAGACTGTTCTACCGCTTCCACCTTATCCTCCGGCACAACCCCGGCAATTAACGGAAAAGCCAGATCGATCTGTGTGCCGGTACCATAAGTATTGTTTGTATCATTATAAAAAGTGTCGTGAATTATCTCTTGAAGCGCTTGCTTTTGAGAGGCATACCGTGATGCATCTTCAGCTTTACCCAGGAGCTGAGCGATCTGTTGCATATGGTCAAAACAGACTGCAATAAAAGCATTATTGACCAGGTCAACCGACAATGCATTGGTCTGGTCAATTCCTTCAGGGGTAGCCCAGTCACCCAGGTACCAGTTACGATAATCAGTGTCGGGCCACTGTTTCAAGAGACCGTTCACCTGATGCTTTTCTACATACCCGAGCCATTGCTGCATCACCGGATAATATCTCTCCAACACCAATCTATCTCCATAATTCATATAGGTCTGCCACGAAGCAGTAATAATAAAACCACACCAGTAAGGACCTCCCCCTGCGTTATATGGATTGGGAGCCGTATGAGGCATTCCTCCATCTTCACGGATTACATCGGCCCATGTCTGGAGCCAGTGATTGTATAGTGGTCCCAGGTTAAACATTGTCTGT
>Ga0209347_1001977_pt1 | contig 29235 bp, 23 predicted proteins | sample AutmiccommuBRH23_FD_187382 | JGI IMG/M metagenome (GOLD analysis project Ga0209347, IMG submission 187382) | Deep subsurface microbial communities from Mt. Terri, Switzerland - Autotrophic microbial communities BRH/23 (SPAdes) (version 2) | ecosystem: Environmental > Aquatic > Deep subsurface >...
ATTCTTGATCTTTACAGCTGTGTTTAACTTATCCCGTAAAAGACTTTCAGCTTGTCTGATTTGTTTATTCTCTGGTTCTTTAGTTTTTTTTGTCTCTGTTGTTTCACGTGAAACAACAGTTTTGTGCTGTTTTATTTTTTCTTCTAGGATTCTTACACTCCAACCTTCATCGACAACCATTTTAGCAAAATAGATCTGCTGCTTCTCATTATCCAGAGTGATTAAAGTTCTGGCATGTCCCATCGAGATTTTTTCTTGACTCACTTCTTGAAGGATAGATTCAGGCAACTGCAATAATCTGAGAAAATTAGCTACATTAGGTCTGCTTTTTCCTAACTTTAATGCTAATTCTTCTTGCGTAAAATTAAATTTTTTGATCAACTTTTCATAAGCCACAGCTATTTCAACCGGGTTCAAATCTTCTCTTTGTAAATTTTCAATTAAGGCGATCTCCATAACTTGTTGATCAGAGAACTCCCTGACAACTACCGGTATAGTCTCTAAGGCAAGTTCTTTACAAGCACGCCATCTTCTTTCACCAGCTACAATTTCGTAACCATTTAGTGATTTTCTAACGATTATCGGCTGAATTACGCCATGCTCTTTTATGGATGACATTAATTCCCGAAGCTGATCCTCCTTAAAAGCCTTCCTCGGTTGATAGGGATTTGGTCTGATTTTTCTTAGATCTACCTGTTTTACTTGATCTGTTTCGTTGACATCTAACGAAGGAATTAAGGCCTCCAAGCCTCTTCCAAGACGTTTACTCATTGTCCACCACTTCCTTTGCCAAATCCAGATATACCTCTGCACCCTTAGATTTCACATCATAAGCAATGATTGATTGACCATAGCTAGGCGCCTCGCTTAAACGCACGTTCCGAGGAATTATTGTTGAATAGACTTTATCCTGAAAATACTTTTTGACCTCCTCAACAACTTGAATACCAAGATTAGTTCTTGCATCAAACATGGTAAGCAGTACGCCTTCAATCTTCAACTCGGTATTCAAATGCTTTTGAACAAGTCGAATGGTATTTAATAACTGACTTAAACCCTCTAATGCATAATATTCGCATTGAATCGGGATCAAAACAGAATCAGCAGCTGTAAGCGAATTAATTGTGAGAATTCCCAACGAAGGAGGGCAATCTACTATTACATAATCATACAGCTCTCGGATGTGATGCAATGCTCTTTTTAACCTAACTTCTCTTGAAATAGTTGGCACCAACTCGATTTCGGCACCTGCTAACTGAATCGTCGCCGGAATTACATCCAATCCCTCAGATTCTGTTCTGATAATGGCATCTCTTAAAGGTATATCATTTATCAAAACATCGTAAATACAATATTGTACATCAGCTTTATTAATCCCTATTCCACTAGTCGTGTTGCCTTGCGGGTCAACATCAACCAGTAATACTTTCTTGCCTAATTTAGAAAGACTGGCACTTAAATTAACGGAAGTGGTTGTCTTACCGACTCCGCCTTTTTGGTTTGCAATTGCGATAACTTTCCCCAATGAAATTCACCCCATCATTAAAACTGAATAGTATTTCGTGCTGCTTAAGAAATATTTTAGTTAAATAAGCGGCAAAAATAAATTTTGCCGCTTTTTATTCTCCGCGATCATGACAAAATAAATAAATATGTAGCACATTTAAGATTTCTTAGGAATTCTAATAACGATTTCATAGTGATCAGAATAATCTTGTTCATCTGTCTCAATTGCTAATCCGGTTTTTAACACCATCTCTACTGACTGTCTAATAGTATTCATAGCAATCCGCACATCCTTAGAAACTACCAGCTTCTTTGGTTTTGTAGTACTTGGCTCTGCTTTTGCCTCCAATAAAAATTTAACTCTGTTTTCCGTCTGCTTGACATTTAATTCTTTCTCAATTACTTCTCGCAATATTTTTTCTTGAACTGTTTGATCGTTTAGCGGCAACAATGCCCTTGCGTGTCTTTCAGTAATCTTTCTGCTTAATAGTGCTTCTTGAATGGTTGGCGAAAGATTTAGTAACCTGATTTTGTTGGCAATTGTCGATTGACCTTTGCCCAACCTCTGCGCCAGACTTTCCTGCGTTAAATTATGAAGCTGAATAAGTTGTTGATAAGCTGTTGCCTCTTCAATAGCTGTTAAGCCCTCTCTTTGCAGATTCTCAATCAAAGCAACAGAAGCTGTTTGCGCATCATTAAAATTTTTAATTATCGCTGGAATAGTTTCCATGCCAAGAATTTTTGCCGCTCTAAGTCTTCTTTCACCAGCAATTAATTCAAATCTGTCATCTTTGACCCGTACAACAATCGGTTGAATTATTCCATGTGTTTTAATGGTCTGGCATAACTCCTGCAGCTTATCGTCATTGAATATCGTCCTTGGTTGATAAGGACTGGCATCAATAACTTCAACAGGGAGTCGCTTAACTTCCTCTTTATCCTTTTCGGAAATACCGAGGATTTTAGAAAACGGTTCTTTCATTATAATCCACCCACCTACTTTTTCGTTCATTATCCTTTATTCTCGTTTATTCAAAATAAATCCTGCTAAATTTCAAAAAAATATCGAAAATAATCAAAAAATCTTTTAGCCTCCGCAACAAGAACTTGATCAATTCACTTAATCTACGTTTTCAACAAATCTAAAATAGTACTATAGATAAGTAACCGTCAATAATAATGTTTCACGTGAAACACTGTTATTGCAGTGGCTCTTTAGAAGGCAATCCAGCTTTTCTAGGATATTTTTTGGGCGTACTTTTCTGTTTGTCAATCAAGATAATTGTTCTTTCACCAAAATTATCAGGAAGCAGCAACTGGAAGCTCTTAGCTGAACCTCCACCTAATATTCTAAAAGCAGGTTCGGCTTCAGCAACTTCCTCCTCGGCTTTTGTTCCCTTTAAGGCAATCATTTTCCCACCCAATTTAACAAAAGGCAGAGAAAGCTCTGCAAGTACATTAAGTCTAGCAACTGCTCGAGAAATAGCTAAATCATACTTCTCACGATGATCTACCCTAACAGCTAGTTCCTCCGCCCTTCCATGAAGACACTGAACATCATTTAATCCTAATTCTTCAACAACAGCAGCTAAAAACTTAACTCGCTTATTTAATGAATCAAGTAAGGTCAGCTGGATTTGCGGAAAACAGATTTTTATTGGAATACTAGGAAATCCAGCCCCTGCCCCAATGTCAATCATCCGCTGCCCAGCTAATTGATAAAAGAATGAGGGGGTTAAAGAATCAAAAAAGTGCTTAACTACAACTTCCCTTGGTTCAGTAATTGCTGTTAAGTTCATTTTACTATTCCATTCAACTAACAAATCGAAGTAAGCTTGGAATTGAGCTAGTTGATTATCGTCAAGCGGGATCTCCTGATTATTAAATATTTCTTTTAAGTAATTGATCATTTTACTTTATCTCCAATTCTTTCCGACCCTGTTCGATATAGATTAGAAGAATAGATATATCAGCCGGGCTAACTCCAGAAATTCGTGAAGCCTGACCAATATTTAAGGGCATTATCTTGTTTAATTTCTCTTTTGCCTCAAGTGAGAGACTACCTATTTTGCGGTAATCAACCCAGTCGGGTATTTTTTTGGATTCCAGCTTTTTTAATTTATCAACTTGTAAAAGTTGTTTTTCGATATAGCCAGAGTATTTGATCGAAATCAACACTTGCTCCTTAACTTCATCAGTTAATAGAACTGGCGCAGGAGAAATCGCTTCAATATTGTTATAAGACACCTCTGGTCTTCTTAGTAAGGTTGCCAGATCTATAGCATTATTTAACTCTGCCGTTCCGAGCTCTCGTAGCATCGTCTGCACTTCTGCGGTAGGTCGGACTTTAGTAGTCCTTAAACGTTCAATTTCCAATTCGATTAACTCTTTTTTCTTTGAAAAGTTTTGATACCTTTCTTCATCAATAATTCCCAGCCTATAACCCTTCTCGCGAAGACGTAAATCAGCGTTATCATGTCGCAAAAGAAGGCGATACTCTGCTCTAGAGGTTAGCAGGCGATATGGTTCATTAGTCCCCTTAGTAACTAAATCATCAATTAATACCCCGATATAGGCTTCAGAGCGGTCAAGAATAAATGGCTCCATATTTAATACCTTAGATGCAGCATTAATTCCAGCAATTAAACCTTGGCCCGCTGCTTCTTCATAACCAGAGGTTCCATTAAGCTGACCGGCACTAAATAGGTTGCTTATCTTTTTTGTTTCCAGTGTAGGCCATAGCTGTGTTGGTATTATTACATCATACTCAATAGCATAACCAGGCCTCATTACCTCTGATTTCTCTAGTCCGGCTATTGTTCTAAGCATCTCAATCTGCACCTCTTCAGGCAGACTTGTAGAGAAGCCTTGGACATACATTTCAGAAGTGTTCTCACCCTCTGGCTCTAGAAAAATCTGATGTCTAGGTTTATCACTAAAACGAACAACCTTGTCTTCAATTGAAGGACAATATCTTGGACCAGTTCCCTCAATTGTCCCCGAAAACAAAGGGGCGCGATGAAGATTGCTATTAATCACCTGATGCGTTTGACTATTCGTGTAAGTCAGCCAGCAAGGTATTTGTTCAACTCGGTACTCTTTAGAATCAAAAGAAAAAAACCGTGGCTGCTGATCCCCGGGTTGGATCTCCAGCTTGGTATAATCCACAGAATTGCTATGAATTCGAGGTGGCGTTCCAGTTTTGAAACGAGCTAGTTCAAACCCTATTTGCTTTAAAAAAATAGATAACTTTATAGATGGATGTTGGTTGTTTGGACCGCTCTCATAAATTAAGTCACCGATAATTACTTTGCCTTTTAAATAAGTCCCTGTAGTTAAGACGACAGTTTTAGCAAGATACTCGGCTCCTGTGTTTGTAACTACACCCTTTACTGTCTCATCCTCAACAAGAAGACTATCAACCATTGCTTGTTTAACGGTTAAATTATCCTGCTTCTCTAATGTTTCTTTCATCCGCTGTTGATAAAGAAATTTATCAGCCTGAGCTCTTAAAGCGTGAACTGCCGGCCCCTTTCCAGTATTCAGCATGCGCATTTGGATATAAGTCTGGTCAATGTTTTTACCCATTTCGCCCCCTAAGGCATCTATCTCCCTTACTACGTGTCCCTTTGCTGGACCGCCAATAGAAGGGTTGCAGGGCATAAAAGCAATAGTATCAAGGCTTATAGTTAATAATAGGGTTTTAACTCCCATTCTCGAAGCTGCCAAAGCAGCCTCCACTCCTGCATGTCCTGCTCCAACTACAATACAATCAAAATTACCCGCCCGATATCTCATGCTAAAATCCTCCTATAAAAATATTTCAACTATAGATATAACTATTTTCCAACACAAAACTGTGAGAATATCTGGTTGGTTAAATCTTCACTCACAGCCTCACCAATTATTTCACCTAACAGCTCCCAGGTATTTTTAAGATCAATAGCTACCAAGTCAATGGGCTGCCCATCCCGAATAGAATCAATTGCTTCTTCAATACTATTTTTGGCGTTATGTAATAAGGCAATATGTCTAGAGTTAGAAACAGATGCTAAGTCGTCACCTTGGAGGTGTCCCGAGAAAAACAGGTCGCTAATTCCCTCTTCAAGCTCATCGATACCTTTGTCATGAGTGATGGAAGTTAAAATAACCTTTTTATTACTAAGTCTATCGATAATCAAATCAATATCCAAGCGCTTAGGAAGATCCGTTTTATTGATAACAACAATAACATTTAATCCTTTAACTAATTCAATTAACTGCAGGTCGTCAGCTGAAAGCTCTTCACTGTGATTTAAAACTAAAAGAACCAAATCGGCTGAACCAAGAGCCTTACGAGATTTTTCCACACCAATTTTTTCGATTATATCCTCAGTATCTCTAATGCCAGCAGTATCCACCAGCTTTAAAGGGATACCCCGAATACTGATATACTCTTCAATTACATCTCTCGTAGTTCCAGGAATATCCGTTACAATAGCTTTATTCTCCCTAATTAATTTATTAAGAAGGGATGATTTACCTACGTTAGGTCTCCCAATAATAACTGTAGAAAGTCCCTCTCGCAAAATCTTTCCTTGCTGAGAATTTACTAAAAGCTTAACAATCCCCTCTTTTACACTGTCAGCATGGTTTTGAAGAAAGCTTCGAGTAATCGTCTCAACATCATGCTCGGGATAATCGATATTCACCTCAATATGGGCAAGAGCCTCTAATAATTTCTGACGAATTAGTTTTATTGCGGCTGATAATTCACCTTCAACCTGCCTCATAGCAAAACTCATCGCTCGATCAGTTTTAGAACGAATAAGATCCATTACAGCTTCAGCTTGTGATAAATCAATTCTGCCGTTCAAAAAAGCCCTCTTAGTAAATTCACCCGGCTCTGCTAAACTGGCTCCATTAGCCAAAATGAGATCAAGTACCCTTTTAGCTGGAATTAAACCTCCATGACAATTGATCTCCACAACATTCTCTCTAGTAAAAGTATTGGGTGCTCGCATAACGGTAACTAAAACCTCATCTACAATTGTCTGGTTGTCATATAGATGACCGTAAGAAATCGTATGACTGGGAACGTCGTGCAAGCTCCTTTTCCCCTGGTACAGCTTATCAACAATCTTTAGCGAATCAATTCCACTAAGACGAACTATAGCAATCCCACCTTCTCCTATCGGAGTAGAGATAGCCGCAATAGTATCATATTCCATTCAAATCACTCCAGCTGACTAGAATTAATCCTCATTTTTCAGATAACTCCCGCAATTCTCGTGTAGGGGTCTCACATTATCTAAATCATAAGAATATCACAAAAAATAGAAAAAACAAAATTCTTGGCGTGTTTACAAGTCCTTTTAAAAAAAAAATCCCTGCAACAGGGATTTTGGAAAAATGATTAATTTCTTTTCAAGGAAATTACCACTTTACGATTAGGTTCCTCATCAATACTAAAGGTCTGAATCTTCGGATGATCCTGCAATTGAGTATGTATTATTTTTCTCTCTAAAGGAGTCATCGGTTCTAATACAACCTCTTTGCCAGTTCTGATAACGCCGTCAGCCAATTTAACAGCCAACCTCTCTAAAGTAACCTTTCTTTTTGCCCGGTAATTCTCTGCATCAAGAACAATTCTGACACGCTCATCCTTAGTATGCTTATTAGCAACAATATTTGTCAAATACTGCAAAGCATCTAAAGTTTGTCCCCTTCTTCCAATCAGAACACCCAAATCCCTACCGATCAGGTTAAAAAGCACCTGCTCCTTAGAGCTTAACTTTTCAATCTGGACAGTTAATCCCATCGAATCAAAAACATCATTTAAAAAACTCTTAGCCTCAGCTAATTGATTATTCGCCGGAGCTTTTTTAAGAGGAACCTGATCCTTTTCTGATTCAAAGGGGTCTGAAATGAGTTCAACTTGGACAACAGCATCTTTTTTCCCCATTAGTCCAAATAACCTTTTTCCCGGCTGCTCGACTATGTTAATGTTTACTTTATCCCTTGATGCCCCTAACTGTTGAAGAGCCGATTCTATAGCCTCTTCCACAGTCCTGCCGGAAGCTGTAATTTTTTCCATATCAATGCCCCCTAAAAGCTATTTTATTCCCTTAACCATTTTGGTCTGCACAATGGTAAAAATATTCCCAACTACCCAGTACAATGCCAAAGCAGATGCGAATTGAATACTGAAAAATAAAATCATCGCCGGCATCATAATCGTCATTAATTTTTGCTGTTGAGCTGCTTGTGGGGTCGTACTAGTACCTGCGCTCATCATTTTTGTTTGCAGATAAGTAGTTACAGCAGCAAGAACAGGTAAAATATAGAAAGGATCCTTCTCACCCAGCTGCAGCCATAAGAATGACGAATCAGCTATGTGCGGATTTCGCATTATTGCATGATAAAAAGCAATCAAGATCGGCATTTGAATCAATAATGGCAAGCAGCCGGATAAAGGATTTACATTATGCTTTTGAAACAGTTTCATTGTTTCTTCTTGAATTTTTTGTGAATTATCCTTATATTTATCTCGAATAGCCTTAATCTCCGGTTGAAGCTGTTGCATAGCTTTAGTACTCTTAATTTGAGTAATCATCAAAGGTAGTACTAAAAAGCGAACTAAAATTGTAACAAGTATAATGGATAATCCATAATTATTTAGAAATAGGTCTCCAAAAAAATCTAAAGCCATAGAAAGAGGGTAGACAAAAAATTTGTCCCATATTCCATTACTTGGATCAACCGGAGTGTCAGGGCTTGCAGCGCATCCTGAACTTAATAGAACTATAACGATTAACATTAGGCCAATTATAGAGCGTTTTTTCAAATTAACTCCTCCTCTAAAGTGTGTTTTATTTCTTTGGAACCGGGTCAAAACCCCCAGGGTGTAATGGATGGCATTTGCTGATTCTCTTAACAGACAACCATCCTCCCTTTACCGCTCCATGAACCTCAATTGCTTCAATAGCGTATTGAGAGCATGTTGGTGCAAATCGACAACTAGGTGGTTTCATTGGAGAGATAAACTTTCTATAGAAACGAATGAGAAGAAGAAAAACTCCTTTGATAATGATCAACACCTCAGTTCCTAATCTATATCCCAAATTGCTGAATTCCCAAAACTATTATCGTTCAAACAGCTTTGTTTTTCTGAATAGATGGTTAAGACTTCGTTCGATTTGAGCATAACTCATCCCAACAGTTGGGTTTCGAGCAATAATAACAATATCTGTATTTTTTTTTATTCCAAACATTTTGATCTGGGCATTTAACGCCTCTTTAATCAATCTCTTAATTCGATTTCTCACAACAGCATTACCAACCTTTTTGCTTACAGAAATCCCAATACGGTAACCGAGTTGATTAGAGGACTTAAAATAAAGAACTAATTCTCTATTAGCAAAAGATTGCCCATAACTATAAACCTTCTTAAAATCTTTTCTCTTCTTTAATCTGATATCCCGATGCAAGCAAAAAACCTCCAGACAGAAGTAAGATGTACTCAGAAAAAGGCATCTACGTGAAGTATAGGTAAATAAAGAAAAAAATAAACCTATTTCAACTCCTACATCCATAGTTTTGCTGCCAATAAAGAGAAAAAAAGACCACTTAAAGGTGGCCTATGCTGATAGTACTTTTCTACCTTTTCTACGGCGAGCGCTTAAAACCCTGCGACCATTTTTAGTACTCATTCTATTGCGAAATCCATGAACTTTACTTCTTTTGCGAACATTCGGTTGAAATGTAGGTCTCATCTATTTACACCCCCTCTTGAGGATACAAAATATCACTCTTAGACATTCTTTGTAATTTTAACAATAACAAATAGCTTTTGTCAAGGGAAATAAGAGGTTAAAGATTGTTAGTAAAAATAAAAACAATTTTACTAAGTCTGCAAATTGAAAAATTATAAACATGTGGATAAAAAAACAGAACATTTATCCTTATCCCCAAGCTTATCGACAACTTACACACAAAATATAGTACTGTGAATAACTTCGATCCACAAGTTGTAGTAATTGTGGATAAGTCCAATAAAACCATTGATATTCTAGGTTTTATTTGATATCATAATTTTGATTTCACTAGTGGATAAATACAATTTTTTATAAAGATATTCACAGCCTGTGGATAAGAATGTGGACAGTTATCCTATGTTGTGGATTTTTTATTCACAAAAATTCGACTTATGTGGAAACTTTTACTGATTAGGGGGTAGCAATATGGAACAATTAGATATTCTTTGGGCAAATGCTTTAAATATCATTGAAACCAGAATAAGTAAGCCAAGCTTTGAAACTTGGTTGCAATATACCAAAATCAAATCGCTTGATAAAAATATATTAACAATCAATTCTCCTAACGAATTTGCACGGGATTGGCTTGAATCACGATATTTAGCCATAATCCAAGATGCTTTGTATGAGATAATCGGGGAAAAACTAGACATTAGATTTACCTTTCCCGAATCGGCTAACGAAACAACTGAAGAAAATACGATAAATCAAGCACATAGTGATCCCGTAAATAGCACCAGCGAGGATCAATCACCAACAAAATCCCTCTTAAACCCAAAATACGTTTTTGATACCTTCGTAATTGGCGCAGGTAATCGCTTTGCCCATGCAGCATCGCTAGCTGTTGCAGAGGCTCCAGCAAAAGCCTACAATCCCTTATTCATTTATGGTGGAGTTGGTTTAGGGAAAACACATTTAATGCATGCAATAGGTCACTTTGTTAGAGAGCATAATGATAGTGCCAAAGTTTTATATATCTCCTCAGAAAATTTTATGAATGAATTTATTAACTCGATTAGAGATAATAATCCTATTCAATTTAGAAACAAGTATCGGAATATTGATGTTTTGCTAATAGATGATATTCAATTCTTAGCCAAAAAAGAGCAAACTCAAGAGGAGTTTTTTCATACATTTAACGCCCTTCATGAAGCAAATAAGCAAATAGTTATCTCTAGCGACAGACCACCCAAAGAAATACCAACTTTGGAAGACCGTTTACGATCAAGATTTGAATGGGGACTAATTACTGATATTCAGCCACCTGATCTGGAAACCAGGATAGCCATCCTGAGGAAAAAGGCTAAAGCTGAAAGCCTAGATATTCCAAATGATGTAATGGTCTATATTGCTAACAAAATAGATACCAACATTCGTGAACTAGAAGGTGCACTTATTAGAGTTGTGGCCTATTCTTCATTAATAAATAAAGATATGAATGCAGAGCTTGCAGCTGAAGCTCTTAAGGACATTATTCCTTCATCAAAACCAAGGGAACTCACAATCCAAGAAATTCAGAAGATAGTAGCAGAAAGCTACGGCTTAAAGCTTGAGGATTTTAAAGCCAAAAAAAGAACGCAGTCTGTAGCCTTCCCAAGACAAATAGCAATGTTTTTGGTTAGGGAGCTTACAGATTCATCCTTACCAAAAATCGGAGAAGAATTCGGTGGCAGAGATCATTCTACGGTAATCCATGCTTATGAAAAAATCTCCAGACAATTGAAAGAAGACAGCAATTTAGAGAAAATGCTTAAAAATTTACGAGAAAAAATCCAAAAAATTTAAGCGAACAATCCAGCTGTTAATATGTTTATAACTAAATAAAGATTGTCTACACCTTGTCCACATGTGGATACTTTAGGGACAACTCTTATCAACTAAGTTACTAACATATTAACAGCCCCTACTACTATTACTACTATTTCTTTTAAAACTATATGTATATGTATAGAAAATCGATTTTATTCCAATCATGGAGGTAAAACTATGCATTTTATTATTAATAAAGAAACTTTAAATGAAGCACTTTCTCACGTCAGTAAAGCCGTTTCATCAAAAACAGTTAACCCGATTTTAGCAGGTATAAAATTTGCTGTAGAAAATGAAGAAATCATTATTACTGGAAGTGACTCAGAAATAACAATTCAAACAATTCTTTCCGCAAATAACGAACAAATAGAAAAGATAAAAATCATTGAAACAGGTAAAATAATCTTACCGAAGTATATTGTTGAAATAACTAAAAAACTACCAGAAGAGGATATCGAATTTTTAATAAAAGATAATTTTACTGTGATAATTAAGTCTGGGGCTTCAGAATTTCTATTGAACGGCTTTGATGCAGAGGATTATCCTAATCTTCCGTATATCAATCCTGAGCAATTCTTCAGTATTGAAAGTGATTTATTAAAATCAATGATCCGCCAGACAATCTTTGCCGTATCAACGGTTGAAAACAGACAAATTTTGAATGGGGTACTATGGCAATTAGAAAATGATTCACTAAAATTTGTGGCAACTGATTCCCATCGTTTAGCAATTAGAAAGGCAACAACAAGTAATAACACCAACCTTTCATTTAGCAACGTGGTAGTTCCTAGTAAATCCCTTAATGAGTTAAGCAAAATACTTGACGGTGCCAATAGAGAAGTTCAAGTTACGATCGAAGCAAATCAAATTCTCTTTAGGATTGATGATATAATACTTTTATCTAGGTTGTTAGAAGGTACATATCCGGAGATCTCAAGAATTATTCCGCAAACGACAAAAACACAGATAACTCTACAAACTAAAGAGTTATTAGCAGCAATAGAAAGAGCATCCTTAATAGCTAAAGATTCTAAAAACAATATTATTAAGTTTATGACTTTAGATGGTGAGCGAATAGAAATCTCTTCTCATTCAACAGAGCTAGGAAAGGTTACTGAAAATTTATTTAATTGTAAAATTAATGGAGATTCCATAAAAATTTCTTTCAATGCCAAATACGCTATAGATGCCTTAAGGTCTATCGATAGTTCAGAGATTTTAATTGAATTTACTGGTGCGCTTAGTCCTTTTGTAGTAAAGCCTCTTGATCATGATAAAACACTGCACCTTATTGTTCCAATTAGAACAATCTAAATTCTATAAAGGAGCTAAAGATGATGGAAATAATCATTACAACAGAGTACATTACGTTAGGACAGTTTCTTAAGCTAGCTGAGCTTATTCAATCCGGCGGACAAGCAAAGCATTTTATCCAGAGTAACGAGATATTTGTGAATGATGAAAAAGAAAGCAGACGTGGAAAAAAGCTTTACAATAATGATAAAATAAACATTATAGGAGTAGGTAATTTTTACATTAGAAAATAATTAGGAGAAGATATCATGTTTTTAACTCATCTCCAACTAAAAAATTATCGTAATTATCAAGAGCTAGAACTTAATTTTAATAATCAAATAATTATCTTTAGAGGAGATAATGCCCAAGGCAAGACAAATATTTTAGAAGCGATATATTTGCTGGCCTTAGCCAAATCACATCGAACTTCTAAAGAAAAGGAACTGGTCCAATGGGACCATTCTTTTTCTGTAATAAGGGGTTCTGTCAAAACCAACCGTGGGAAGACTAACCTCGAGATACAATTGAATTCCAAAGGGAAAAAGGTCAAAATAAATAATCTCGAAAAAAGAAAATTGAGTGAATACATCGGCTCTTTTAACGTAGTAATGTTTGGACCAGAAGATTTAATAATCGTAAAAGGTAGCCCACAACATCGCAGAAAATTTTTAGATATGGGAATTGGTCAGGTCAGTCCTGCATATATTTACAATTTAAGCCAATATCAAAAAATTATTCAACAAAGAAACAATTTATTAAAGGATTTTTCATTAGAGAAAAAGAATAAGACAGAGTTGCTGGAGATTTGGGATAGCCAGCTCATTGATTATGGAGCTAAAATCATCGCAAAAAGACTACATTTTATAAAAATGTTAGAAAACTGGGCAAAAGAGGTTCACGCTGGAATAACAAGTATTCAAGAAGAATTGACAATTCAATATAAGTCCTCATTTGCTTTAACAAATGATCAAGAGTTGGATATTAAAGAGAACTTTTATCAAGTTTTATTGAAAAACAGACAGCAAGAAATTTCTAGAGGACTAACCTTATTCGGCCCGCATCGGGATGATTTGTTGTTTTATATTAATTCAATTGATGTCCAAACATATGGTTCACAGGGACAACAAAGGACTACTGCCCTATCATTAAAATTAGCCGAAATAGAATTAATCAATGAAATAGTTGGTGAATACCCAATTTTACTGCTTGATGATGTTTTATCTGAACTAGATCAAACCAGACAAACTCAATTATTAAAAACCATCGAACAAAAAGTTCAAACAATTATTACTACTACCAGCACAGAGGGAATTAATCTTACTTATTTAGAGAAGTATTCAATATTTAACGTAATTAATGGTAATGTTATCAGTGAGGAGTGAGGTGATAAGCAGGTGCTAATTCATATTGGTGGTGATATTATAGTAAGGTCGAATGATGTAATTGTCATACTTGATGTTAATCATTTAGTGAAAAATAATAGTAAAAAAGCAGAGGTATTAAAAAATTTGGAAACAAGCAAAGATGTAATAAAAATCACAAATGATGAGGCTAAATCGCTTGTAATAACAACTGACAAGCTGTACTATTCTCCTGTATCCAGCTTAACACTGAAAAAAAGATCACTAAGCTATACTTAAAGGATAATCTATAAGTATTGTTCTAAAAAAGCCAATAGTAGAAATGGAAGGTGTACAAGTAATGGTTACTAAGCAATCTAATTATGATGAAAATCAGATTCAGGTTTTGGAAGGGTTAGAAGCCGTAAGAAAAAGACCTGGTATGTACATAGGTTCAACAAGTGAAAGAGGATTACACCATTTAGTCTGGGAAGTAGTTGATAATAGTATTGACGAAGCTATGGGCGGTTTTTGTGATTATATTAAAGTGATAATCCAGCCAGATAATAGTGTTTCGGTAATTGATAATGGTCGAGGAATACCAGTTGGTATTCATCCAAAAATAGGTCGTCCGGCAGTTGAAGTCGCCCTTACAGTCTTGCATGCAGGAGGTAAGTTTAATAATGATGCCTATAAAGTATCCGGGGGACTGCATGGGGTTGGTGTGTCAGTAGTTAATGCTTTATCTGAATGGCTTCAAGTAGAGGTAAAAGTAGATGGCAAGGTTTATGAGCAGCGATATACAAGAGGTGTTCCTAATTATGACCTTAGAGTTATTGATAGTACTAATGAAACTGGTACAACGGTAACCTTTAAACCCGACTCTGAGATTTTTCGTGAAACATTGGAGTTTAGTTATGATACATTAAAATCTCGGATTAGAGAACTAGCCTTTCTAAATAAGGGGATAAGAATAGATTTATTAGACAAAAGAGACGAACCTAAAGAAGACTCCTTTATGTTTGAGGGTGGAATCAACTCTTTTGTGGAATATCTTAATAAAAATAGAGAGACCTTACATCAACAACCGATAGGAATTGAAGGAACGAAGGAACAAATCACTTTAGAAATCGCTTTACAATATAATGACAGCTATACTAGCAACATTCTGTCTTTTGCCAATAATATTCATACTCATGAGGGGGGTACCCATGAGGCTGGATTTAAAAGTGCCCTAACAAGGATCTTAAATGACTATGCCAGACGTTATAATCAATTAAAGGAACAAGATGCTAACTTGACTGGCGATGACGCTAGAGAAGGTCTTACCGCAATTATTAGTGTAAAAATTCCCGAACCACAGTTTGAAGGACAAACAAAAACTAAGCTTGGGAATAGTGAAGTAAGGGGTATCGTTGAATCCTTATTCGCCGAACGTTTTTCGACCTTCCTAGATGAAAATCCATCTGTAGCTAAAAAAATTATTGAAAAAGCTATTCTTGCGGCTAGAGCCAGAGATGCTGCCAGAAAAGCCCGAGAGCTGACAAGAAGGAAAAATGCACTAGAGGTAAGCTCGTTGCCAGGTAAATTAGCAGATTGCTCTTCTAAAGACGCCGCAAGCAGTGAGATTTATATTGTTGAGGGTGACTCTGCTGGAGGCTCAGCCAAGCAAGGAAGAGATCGAGGTTTTCAGGCTATTTTGCCTTTGCGGGGAAAAATTATTAATGTAGAAAAAGCCCGCTTAGATAAAATATTCGCCAATAATGAAATAAGGGCATTGATTACCGCACTTGGTACAGGAATTGGTGAAGACTTTGATATCTCAAAAGCTAGATATCACAAAATAGTTATTATGACAGACGCTGATGTAGATGGCGCACATATTCGAACACTATTGCTAACCTTCTTTTTCAGATATATGAAGCAGCTTATTGATTTTGGCTATATCTATATTGCTCAGCCGCCTCTTTATAAAGTGCAGCAGGGTAAAGTAATTAGATATGCTTATAATGATAAAGAATTGACCAGTGTTAAATCTGAGTTATCAGAACGTCCTGAACCGAGTATTCAGCGTTATAAAGGTTTAGGGGAGATGAATCCAACTCAATTATGGGAAACAACCATGGATCCAGAAAATCGAATGCTGCTACAGGTTAGTTTGCAGGATGCTTCTGACGCCGACATGGTATTTGAAACTCTGATGGGTGACAAGGTAGAGCCGCGGAGAGAATTTATCCAGGAACACGCACAATATGTACGTAATCTGGACGTCTAAAAGAGGATGGAGATAAAAAATGATAAATAAAAACGTCAAAGAAATAAATATTAGTCAGGAAATGAAAAATTCTTTTATTGATTATGCTATGAGCGTAATTGTAAGTAGAGCTCTTCCCGATGTAAGAGATGGATTAAAACCAGTCCATCGAAGAATACTTTATGCCATGAACCAGTTAGGTATGACCCCTGATAAGCCTCATAAAAAATCTGCGAGAATCGTCGGTGAAGTTATTGGTAAGTACCACCCTCACGGAGATACTGCAGTTTATGAAACGATGGTCAGAATGGCTCAGGACTTTTCGTACAGGTATACCTTAATCGACGGTCATGGAAACTTTGGTTCAGTTGACGGTGACTCTGCTGCCGCGATGCGTTATACCGAAGCCCGAATGTCTAAAATATCTGCTGAGCTTTTACGAGATATCAATAAAAATACCGTTGATTTTGGAGACAACTATGACGGATCTGAAAGAGAACCTTTAGTTATGCCATCGAGATTCCCGAATCTCTTAGTTAATGGCAGCTCCGGAATTGCTGTGGGTATGGCCACCAATATGCCCCCTCATCAGTTGGGAGAGGTAATTGATGCAATTATTAGGATTATCGAAGAACCCGAAACAGATATCGATCAGTTAATTGGAATTATTAAAGGACCAGACTTCCCAACTGGCGGTTTAATTCTTGGTACAGAAGGAATTAAAAAGGCCTACCATACTGGAAAAGGCTCAATTACAATCAGAGCTAAAGCCTATATTGAAGAAATGAATAATGGCAAAAGCAGAATAATTGTTGATGAAATTCCTTATCAGGTTAACAAAGCAAGGTTGATTGAGAAAATAGCTGAGCTGGTTAGGGATAAAAAAATTGATGGAATAACAGATTTACGGGATGAATCTGATAGAGATGGCTTAAGAGTTGTAATCGAGCTTCGAAGAGATGTTAATGCCAATGTAGTATTAAACAATCTTTATAAATTTACCACCTTGCAAACTACCTTTGGAATAAACATGCTGGCTCTAGTTGATGGACATCCTAAAGTCTTAAACCTAAAAGAAATATTAGAAAACTATTTAAAACACCAACAAGTAGTTATCCGCCGAAGAACGGAATTTGAACTGAAAAAGGCCGAAGACAGAGCACACATTTTAGAGGGTTTTCGAATAGCTTTAGATCATTTAGATGCAGTGATTAAACTAATAAGGTCATCTCAAACAACTGAAGAGGCTAAAATCGGGCTAATCACTAGTTTTAACCTAACAGATATCCAAGCTCAAGCAATTCTGGATATGAGATTTAAGAGCTTAACAGGTCTAGAAAGAGAAAAAATCGAGGCTGAATATCAAGAGTTAACAATTAAGATTGCTGAACTAAAGGCAATTTTGGCTGATGAGCAAAAAATTCTAAGCATCATCCGTGAAGAATTAAATGAGATTAAAACAAAATTTAATGATGAAAGAAGAACGAAGATCACAATTAATCTAGATGAGTTGGAGGACGAAGACCTAATTCCTGAGGAAGAGGTTGTAGTTATGCTTACCCATCAAGGATATATCAAAAGGCTCCCTATTTCCACTTACAGAAGCCAAAGACGTGGTGGAAAAGGGGTAACTGGAATGGGAACTAAAGAAGATGACTTTGTTCAACATTTATTTACTACTAATTCTCATAATTATATAATGTTTTTCACAAATAAAGGGAAGGTTTATCGTTTAAAAACCTATGAGATTCCCGATCTTAGCAGAACAGCCAAAGGTACACCTATCATTAACTTAATTCAAATCGAAAAAGGTGAATGGATCAACGCGATCTTCCCAATTAGGGAATACAATGATGAACAGTACCTATTCTTTGCGACATCTCATGGAATTGTTAAAAAATCACAATTGTCCGATTATGAGAATATCCGCAAAGGTGGTATTATTGCAATCAACCTCAAGGACAATGATGAATTGATCGGGGTTAAATTAACTGATGGCAGCAAGGAAATCATTTTAGGTACAAAACTTGGTCAGTCGATCCGCTTCTCAGAAGCTGATGTTAGAACAATGGGAAGAGATACTACAGGCGTTAAGGGTATCCAACTATCAGCTCAAGACCAAGTAATTGGAATGGATATTATTCAAGATGAACTAGACATTCTAATTGTTACCACCAAAGGATACGGGAAAAGAACTTCAGCGTCAGAGTATCGAGCACAAACCAGAGGTGGAAAAGGAATAAAGACCTTAAATGTGACCAAGAAAAATGGCTTTGTTGCCGGCTTAAAGGTCGTAAATGTTGATGATGATTTAATGATAGTTACAACAAACGCCATGGTAATCCGTTTAGAGATGGATAATATTTCATCAATGGGCAGATATACTCAAGGAGTTCGTTTAATAAATGTAAAAAAGGATGAAGAGGTAGCAACAGTTGCCCGAGTAGAGGTTAACGATGATTTAGTACAAGAATTAGAGTTAGACACCGACATTTAGCAAAAAGGGAGCAATAGCTCCCTTTTATTATCCGAGGGGACAGGTAACCTGCCCGGGGAAATCAAGGTTAAGGTGACAGGTAACCCGTCTGAGGTAAAAGAAATGGTTATGGGGACAGGTTATCTGTCTGGGAACAGCTACAGGGACAGGCACCATGTCTGAAAGAAAACGATTATGAGGACAGGTTGCCTATTTGAAAAAGGTATTAAAAATCAGGGAAAAAAAACCGAAATAATGTGTATCAGATAAAAATTATGCATTTTCATTAAAATGCGTCAGTTAATAAAAAATTGTTGTTATATTATAAGCTATCCATATAAAATGGAATAAAGAACGTTTGAAGGAGAATTCTGATGTTTATAGCTATAAAGGATATTACAGAGGGAATGAAGCTTGCTGAGGACGTCTACAGTAAATTAGGTGGAATTATTTACAGGAAGGGAACTGTTATTAAGAGTGTCGATAAAGAAATATTAGAGGCTTTTAATATTGATAAGGTTAATATTGAAAAAGTTACAATAGATAAAGGATCACCTGATGGAAATACAGCCAAAGAGTACTCAACATCAACAGTTTCACAGGTATCAGAAAAAGATAGTTATTTTAAAAGCCATTTTAATCAGGCTATAAAGGTAATCGATAAGATAATGAAACTTGCCCAAGGCAATGCTCAGATTCCAATAATGGAGTTAAGAAAAGCTTTGCAACCACTATTAAAAGAAGAATTAATGCAATTTAAACTGATCTCTTCATTACAATATCTTTCTCCGGATCAATCTAGATACAATAACCATCACTCTTTGGCAGTTAGTTTAATTTCTTATACTATTGCTACGTGGAAGGGTCTTGAACAGGGAGAAAGAACGCAAATTGCTCTTGCTGGGGCTTTGCATGAAATTGGAATGAGTAGAGTAACAAGTAATTTTCAGGATATTGTTGGACCCTTGAGTCCTTATGAGTATGAAGAGGTAAAAAAACATACCCTATATGGTTATCAATTATTAAAAGGGACAAAAGGTTTAAACGAAGGGACTATCTTAGCAGTTCTTCAGCATCACGAAAGAGTTGACGGTAGTGGTTATCCTTTACAGCTGAAAGGGGACAATATTCATTTATTTGCTAAAATAGTTGCAATTGCTGATGTTTTTCATGCCCTAACTTCCAAAAGAAGTTACCGAGGTGAAAATTCAGTTTTTCAAGCATTAGAACAAATAAGGAGTAAAGAGATTGGAAAATTAGACCCGGAAATTATCAATTTATTTATCAGCAAAATGACTAGTACTTCCTTGGGAACTGAGGTATTGCTGAACAATGGGAAAGAAGCAAAAATAGTTTTTTTCGATCAACAAAACCCTACTCGACCATGTGTAAAAGTTGATGAGGAAATTATTAATTTGCTTACAGAAAAACAATTGTTCATTAAGGATCTGCTATGAAAAATAAAGCTGGGCTTATTCAGATTACCAACAAAATAATAAAATGATTCTTCAGCAAACACGGTATAATAAATATAACAAAGAAGTAAAATCGACGAAGTAAAAACATCTAGGAGGCACCCAAAGGGCACAACGATGATGTTTTAGCAAGAAGCAAAAACGACGAAGTAAAAACATCTAGGAGGGAACACCTTTGAAGAATAATGGTTTATATAAAATCCAAATCGGCAGTCTGATAATTTTATTAATACTTTTTACGTTTCCGATTAACACCGGTGCTTTAAATAATGGGGCAGTAAGCGAAGATGAGATGAAGAAGAAAGTTTTGAATTATGATACTTGGTATTTATCTTCCACTGGTTATGCTACTGAAAACTTAGCAAAAACTAAAATACCAAGAGAGGCTAAAGGTTTATATGTTACCGGGAATACAGCAAGCAACCAAAAAATAGACGGTCTGATTAATTTATTACAACAATCCGAATTAAATGCTCTGGTAATTGATGTAAAAGAGGATGCCGGATACGTTACTTACAAATCAAAGGTTCCACAAGTTATGGAAATTACTTCAGATAGAAAAAATTTTATTTCTGATATCGATGTTCTTTTACAAAGACTTAAGGAAAATAATATTTACACAATAGCCAGAATAGTAACTTTTAAGGACCCTTTTTTTGCTGGAGCAAAGCCCGAAATTGCGATGCAGAGAAAGAACGGTGGGGTTTGGCGTGATAACAAAGGTGTGTCATGGGTTGACCCTTTTCAAAAAGAGGTTTGGGATTACAACATTGCAATAGCAAAAGAAGCAATTGAAAAAGGCTTTGATGAAATCCAGTTTGACTATGTCCGATTTCCGGAAAATGGGGCAAAGGTGAATAGAGAAGTTGCCTTTGACAATCCAGAAAATAAGTCCAAAGCAGAGGTTATTGCCGATTTTCTAACTTATGCTAAAGAAGAGCTAAAGGATTATCCTATATTTATTTCTGCGGATGTTTTCGGATTAACAACAACGGTAGTTGATGATATGGGTATCGGACAGCAATGGGAGCTAATTACGCAAGCAGTTGATTATATTAGTCCAATGATGTATCCTTCACATTATGCCAACAGGACATACGGTTTACCGATACCAGATGCTTATCCGTACGAAACAATAAAATTTGGCTTGTTAGACGCAATTAAAAAGAATAATAAATTGCTTGCTGAGGGAAAACAGGTAGCAATTATTCGTCCTTGGTATCAAGATTTTACAGCAACATGGGTACAAGGAAATATAAAGTATGGTCCTAGTGAAGTAAATAAACAAATTCAAGCAGGTTATGAGTTGAATATTAACGAATATCTAATGTGGAATGCCAGCAATAATTATAGTCAAGCGGCATGGCTACCTAAATAAAAAAGCGGTTTTTCACCGCTTTTTTATCTCTCCTTAAAAATTATTAGCTCATCGAACAAAGCATTCAAAATTAAATTAGGGAATTTGCGTGTAGTCGAATTGATGAACTCGTTAATTATGTAAATATCTTTTGTATTAAAAGAGTAAATAATTTCTCCCCATAATTCTGTTTCATAACGACAAAGCATACCCAAGTTATACATTAGCATAAAGTCGATCATTAGTTCAGGCAGAATAAATCGGCTTTCCTTATATGGTCTAATGTAATAATTACCTTTAAAATCCTGAATAATTAAAGGATTTTGAAAAAAAATTGCTTTGTTTGATTCTTCAGAAGGTATCTCGGAATCTAAAGTAAATAGTAATTTTTCAGTATTTTGACTTAAATCTTTTATAGAATACTGATATAATTTATTTAATCTAAATCCGTTAAGTTCTTGTAAAAAAATTTTGGTATCGTTGTTATAAAAAGATAAAACACCTCGATCAACAGAAAGTTCCAAATTATTGGAATTTTTTTGTATTTCTATTGGGTAGATCATTTGTTTATCGTATAAGAATTTATAGCTTTCGCTTAATTCAGGAAGTAAGGCAAGTAACTCTTTGTTTTTATATTTATTGCCCTCAATCTTTTCTATTGGCGAGGCTGTTATAAGTGTATAAAACCAAGGTAACAGACCTTCTTTTTGAATTTTTAACTCGTCATCGTGGAATTGATAATCTGTTTTTTTCAGCTTCCTTGTTGTTACACCGTGTCGTAGAACTCCGGTACGACTTGGATAGGTCGGGTCTAATGTCAAAATCACTGTCTTCATTAAATTCATCATTCCATAATATAGAAGAAGCGGCTTAACTAAGTTATCACTTTTCTCGGCAGCTTGAAAGTAGGCTTTAGCCTGTTTAATAAAATAGATGAACTTAGTGGCATTATTAAAAGCGAATTTATAGCTCTCATCACTACCAGTCTTTTGATATTTTTCACTAAGAAATTCTTTTGCAGCTGGTTCGCTTTCAAGAAAAACAAAGGTATCCCACATTTTTTGGTAGGGCTTTTCAGAATAAATATAGCGAATTTTTCCCATGTTGTATACCTCAACTCATCTGGTTTTGTTGTTATGGATCGATAATTTAGTTTTATTCTAGTTTGGCATTAAATATTGATTTTTATTAATATTGTATTCTTGCTTGACAGTAAAAAATGCCTTTGTTAAACTTGCAATAATAATTTTTCGCAGCAGACTAAAAGAAGGTAGGGAAGATTGTGTGGGAGAACAAATTTGTAAAAGAAGGATTAACCTTTGATGATGTATTATTGATACCAGCTAAATCAGAGGTATTACCAAAAGATGTAAATGTTGAGACGGAAATAAATGATGTGAAACTGAACATTCCGATAATTAGCGCAGGAATGGATACAGTCACTGAGGCAAATATGGCAATAGCTATGGCTAGACAGGGTGGAATAGGAGTAATTCATAAAAACATGAGTCTAGAAAAGCAGGCAGAAGAAGTAGATAAAGTAAAACGATCAGAAAGCGGAGTTATTACTAACCCCTTCTTTTTGAATCCCGAGAACACTATTGCTGATGCCGAAGAGCTAATGTCAAAATACCGGATATCAGGTGTGCCGATTGTTAATCAAATAAATGAGCTAGTAGGAATAATCACTAATCGAGATTTACGTTTTGTAAAAGACTATTCCCAAAAAATATTCGATGTAATGACTAAAGATAATTTGGTTACTGCACCAATAGGCACTACATTAGAAGAAGCAAAAGTGATTTTGCAAAAACATAAAATCGAAAAATTGCCAATTGTGGATCAACAAAATAGACTTATGGGATTAATCACGATCAAAGATATTGAAAAAGCGATACTTTTTCCCAACTCCGCTAAAGACCAGCAGGGTCGCTTGGTTGTGGGCGCTGCTGTGGGTGTCTCTAAAGATACTTTTATTAGAGCCGAGGCATTAGTGAAAGCTGGAGTAGATTTGTTAGTCGTAGATACTGCCCATGGGCATTCTGAGGGCGTTATATCGACAGTTAAAAAACTGAGAGAACTTTACCCTGCACTAGTCATAGTCGCTGGAAATGTTGCAACGGCTGCAGCTACACTTGATTTAATTGAAGCGGGAGCCTCGGCAGTAAAGGTTGGAATAGGTCCAGGTTCAATTTGCACTACCAGAGTAGTAGCAGGGATTGGGGTTCCGCAAATAACTGCTATTTATGAATGTGCCACAGTTGCGAAGGATTATGGAGTTCCGATCATTGCTGATGGAGGAATTAAATACTCCGGGGATATTACTAAAGCGCTGGCTGCGGGAGCTGACGCGGTTATGCTGGGGAGTTTACTAGCGGGCACTGATGAAAGCCCAGGGGATTTTGAAACCTTTCAGGGAAGAAGATATAAGGTCTACAGAGGGATGGGCTCGATTGGAGCAATGAAGGCTGGCAGCAGTGATCGATATTTCCAAGAAAATGTGTTGAAGCTCGTCCCGGAAGGAATAGAGGGTAGGGTGGCCTATAAAGGACCGTTGAGTGACACTATATATCAGCTTATCGGGGGTCTGCGATCTGGAATGGGTTATTGTGGAGTGAAAAGTATCAGCGAATTAAAGAAAAATAGTCAATTTATTAAAATTACCGGAGCTGGTCTAAAAGAGAGTCATCCTCACGACGTACAAATAACTAAAGAATCTCCCAATTATTCAATAACATAGACTTTCTATGTTGTTTTCTTTCTGATCTTTACTGTGATAAAATAGCTTTTGTGAAATATTAGAGGAGGATATGATTTTAATGAAACTATTGAAAAAAATAATAATACTCACCTTATTCACAGCGCTTTTCTTTCCTTTTTATGGGACAAACCAACCTCTAGTGCTGGCAGAAGCAAACTTGGACATCAATGCAAAATCTGCTATATTAGTTGATGCGTCCTCCGGAAAGATACTTTACAGTTTAAATCCTGATCAGACTTTGGCGCCTGCCAGTATGACCAAGATGATGTCTGAATATCTAATCTTAGAGGCCATTGATTTAGGTAAGATAAATTGGGAGGATATAGTTTCTGCTAGTGAATACGCCCACTGGATGGGAGTAAATGGTGGATCAAGGGTGTACCTAGGTCTGGGGGAGAAACATACCGTAAGAGAGCTAATGGAGGCTATGGCAATTTACTCAGCTAATGATGCTACTGTAGCTTTAGCAGAGTTTTTGGCAGGTTCAGAGGCTAATTTTGTTGATCAAATGAACAATAAGGCTCAGGAATTCGGAATGTTGAATTCCTATTTTGTAACTTCCACAGGATTTCCGGCAGATGAACTAGAAGAGTTCTCACCAGCAGCGAGTGGAGATAACCTAATGACAGCGAGGGATACTGCGATACTGGCTTGGCATTTAGTAAATGATTATCCTGAAGTTTTTACCTTTACAAGTACACCCTTCTTAGATTTTAGTCCAACTTTGAGGAACCTTCCTAATTGGAATAGAATGATTCCCGGGATAGTAAAAGCTCTAGAGTATCCGGGAGTGGACGGTTTAAAAACAGGTTTTACTGAAGAAGCGGGTTATAATTTTACCGGAACAGCAACAAAAAATGGCTTCAGATTAATAACTGTTGTCTTTAATACATCCAGTGAGGATCAACGTTTTATCGAAACTAAAAAGCTTTTGGATTATGGTTTTAATAATTATGAAATGATTACAGTAATTGAGGCAAAAGAGCCTGTACTTGGCAGTGAAACAGTACAAGTTGAAAAAGGAAAAGAGACTGAGGTCAAGGCAGTTGCTAAGAATTCTTTGCATGTTCTAGCCAAAAAGGGTGAAGAGAATTTATATGAACCAGTAGTAATCGTCAATGAAGCAAATATCGCTCCGATAAAAGTTCAGGACAAGCTAGGGAAGATTACCAGTGAATATTCCGGAGATACGTCAGATGCTTATCTAAACGAGGAAATAAAAAACCGAGCTGATGTTGATTTAATTGCTGGCGAAGAGGTGGAAAAAGCCGGTGCACTAAGATTATTTTTCCGGAAAATCATTCTGTTTTTTAAACAAATATTTGAGTCAATAGTCAATCTATTTTAGATTGTTATTTTGCGATATATTCGATAAAATCTAAACGATGAAGTAGAAATATACGAGGAGGATTTATAATGGTGGAGACAGGAACATCGCGTGTAAAGCGTGGAATGGCAGAGATGCAAAAGGGTGGCGTTATCATGGATGTTGTTAACGCTGAGCAGGCACGAATTGCTGAAGAAGCAGGTGCTGTAGCTGTAATGGCTCTAGAAAGAGTACCGGCGGATATCAGAGCAGCGGGTGGCGTGGCTCGGATGGCTGATCCGACGATTGTAGAGCAGGTAATGAAAGCTGTAAGCATTCCAGTAATGGCCAAGGCAAGAATAGGTCATTTTGTAGAAGCAAGAATTCTGGAGTCAATGGGTGTTGATTATATTGATGAAAGTGAAGTATTAACTCCCGCTGATGAAGTCTATCATATTGATAAAAACTCTTTTACAGTACCATTTGTCAACGGAGCGAGAGATTTAGGGGAGGCTTTAAGGAGAATTGGCGAGGGTTCCTCAATGATCCGCACAAAGGGTGAACCGGGTACTGGGAACATAGTGGAAGCAGTTAGACATATGCGTACAGTAATGGGACAAATCCGTAAAGTTAAAAATATGTCTAAGGACGAGTTAATGACAGAGGCCAAGAATTTGGGTGCGCCTTATGAGCTATTACTCTATGTCCATGAAAATGGCAAGCTCCCTGTAGTCAATTTTGCCGCAGGAGGAGTATCAACGCCTGCCGATGCTGCTTTAATGATGCAACTGGGATCGGATGGTGTTTTTGTTGGATCAGGAATTTTTAAATCTGACAGTCCCGAAAAGTTTGCCAAAGCAATTGTTCAAGCAACAACACACTATACTGATTATGAGCTAATAGCTGAATTGTCTAAAGGCTTAGGAAACCCAATGAAGGGAATTGAGATTTCATCATTAATGAAAAATGAGAGAATGGCTGAGCGAGGCTGGTAATTACTTAAAAAGAAGGTGCAACATCGATGAAGGTCGGAGTTTTAGCTTTACAAGGGGCAGTTCGTGAACATCTGCGGATGATTGAGATGACTGGACATGAAGCAATTCCCGTTAAAAAAGTTGATCAATTAACAGACCTTGACGGACTAATAATCCCTGGTGGAGAAAGTACCACAATTGGGAAATTAATAAAGCAGTATAATTTTACTGGGGCGATCCAAGAGTTTTCTAAGGCACAAAAACCGCTATTTGGGACCTGTGCTGGCTTAATAATTATTGCTAAAGAAATAAATCAAACAACAGAACATCATCTTAGCTTAATGGATATCAAGGTGGAGCGCAATGCCTTTGGCAGACAGAAGGAGAGCTTCGAAGCTGATATCCAAATAAAAGGGGTAGCAGACAATTTTCCTTCAGTATTTATCCGAGCCCCCTATATCATGGAGACCGGTGATCAAGTGGAGATATTGGCTGTTTATCAGGACAAAATTGTTGCGGCTAGACAAGGGCATCTTTTAGGTGCGGCTTTTCATCCTGAGTTGACAGATGATCATCGAATGCACCAATATTTTATTGAGATGGTAATAGAAAGTAAGCAAACAGTAAAGTGATATTTCTTGAACAATTTTTAGTTAATTAAAAGCAAGATTTTTCCTTGCATAAAATACTTATTTGTAGTAAATTATTATAAAAAACAAACAAAAAAATGTTGAAGAGAATTAGTACTCAGCAAGTATTGTTTAGAGAGTCAATGGTTGGTGAAAATTGACCAATATTCCTGAGGAATCCATCTCTGAGTGGTTTTCTGAAAAATGAGTAAGAAATCCCGGTAACTTCCGTTATAATATGAGTGGTTCTTTTTTGGATTTTTATTCTAAAAGAGCAATTAGGGTGGTAACGCGGAGCAAATGCACCGTCCCTTTCGGGGATGTGTGCTTTTTTGTTTTAACAAACCTATTTATCAGAGAGTGAGGTAAAGTGTGATGCTGGATATTAAGATATTAAGGAATGAATTTGCGAGAGTAAAAGAAGCCTTGCAGAATCGCAATGAGAAAATTAATGAGATTGATACATTTAGTGAGTTGGACGAAAAAAGAAGAGGACTTCTGCAAGAAAGTGAGAAGCTAAAAAATCGTCGGAATGAGGTTTCCAAAGAAGTTGCCCAACTTAAAAAAGCAGGCCAGGATGCAGATCAATTGATAATTGAGATGCGGGAGGTCGGTGATAAGATCAAGGAATTAGACGAAGCTGTTAAAGTGTTGGATGAACAAATCGATAATATTTTATTAACTATTCCCAACATTCCTCATGAATCTGTACCAATTGGTAGCAAAGAAGAGGATAACGTTCCAATAAGATTCTATGGGAACAAACCTGAATTTGGCTTTACGCCAAAAACCCATTATGACGTAGCTGAGAACTTAAACATTTTGGACTTTGAAGCGGCTGGTAAAGTAGCGGGTTCTAGATTCGTTTTTTATAAAGGAATAGGTGCAAAACTGGAGCGAGCCTTAATCAACTTCATGCTTGATTTGCATACCGAAGACCATGGATATCAAGAAATTTTTCCTCCATTTATTGTTAACCGGCAGAGCATGACAGGAACCGGACAATTGCCTAAATTTGAGGATGATGCCTTCAAACTGCAGGATACTGATTATTTTTTAGTTCCTACTGCTGAGGTTCCTGTAACAAATATGCATAGAGATGAAATATTTGCAGATGAAGATCTCCCTAAATATTATGCTGCTTACAGCGCCTGTTTTCGCTCTGAGGCCGGCTCTGCCGGTCGTGACACAAGGGGACTAATTAGATTACATCAATTTAATAAAGTGGAGCTGGTAAAATTCGTTCGACCGCAAGATTCTTATGCGGAATTAGAAAAGCTGGTAGCTGACGCTGAGAAAGTACTTCAATTATTAGGCTTACCATATCAGGTACTAAATATGTGTACTGCTGATTTAGGATTTACTGCAGCTAAAAAATACGATATTGAAGTCTGGTTGCCAAGCTTTAATACTTATCGAGAGATATCTTCTGTAAGTAATTTTGAGGCCTTTCAAGCCAGAAGAGCCAATATTAGATATCGTCCTGATAAAAAAGCTAAGCCGGAGTTTGTTCATACATTAAATGGTTCGGGCTTGGCAGTCGGCAGAACAGTAGCGGCAATTCTTGAGAACTACCAACAGGAGGATGGAAGTGTAATAATTCCTGAAGCACTAAGACCATATATGGGTGGCAAAGAAATAATTACAAAAAGGCAAAATTAACATATTCAGCTAAAAGCGCTGCATTAAATCAGATGGTGAATGTGCACCATCTGATTTGCAGCAAATGAATATGAGAAATATTTCCGAATTATTTTCTGAACAACTACTTGAAAAACAGCATCGGAATATGTTAAGATATTATTCGTTGACAGTTTGATGATTAGATATCGATTTCCCCAAGTCTGGCATCTGATTTCTGACATCTGTATACGGAGAGGTGGTCGAGCGGTTTAAGGCACTGGTCTTGAAAACCAGCGTGCGTGTGAGCGTACCGTGGGTTCGAATCCCACCCTCTCCGCCACAAACTAAACCCTATGGCCTTTCAGGCTTTTTTTATTATATACCTGTGCCCGTAGCTCAGCAGGATAGAGCAACAGTTTCCTAAACTGTGGGTCGGAGGTTCAAGTCCTCTCGGGCACACCATTAAAAAGGTAAGCCCCCTACCCAAAGGATAGGAGGCTTTTTATAGTGCGCCCAGCATGGGCGCAAACTAGTCGGTGAAAGTCCGATACGGGGGCTGGTAGTGCCAACCGTTAGCTTAAGACAAGGGTGTCCATCGTGAGGTGGAATCTGAAGGAAGTCGGCGGCAAAACT
>Ga0209347_1001978_pt1 | contig 29234 bp, 23 predicted proteins | sample AutmiccommuBRH23_FD_187382 | JGI IMG/M metagenome (GOLD analysis project Ga0209347, IMG submission 187382) | Deep subsurface microbial communities from Mt. Terri, Switzerland - Autotrophic microbial communities BRH/23 (SPAdes) (version 2) | ecosystem: Environmental > Aquatic > Deep subsurface >...
TCGAGGACGGGGCCACTGCCCCAACCAACGCCCGCTCTGTCCGGAACGTTCCCCCCTCCAGTACCCGCCGGACTGGTCGGGTTCTCGGGACTTCGGACTCCGGAACCGGCGGACCTCAGGTGCGGTCGGCGGGAGGGCCGCGAACAGAGGGTGACCCGGTGCCAGCGCTCTCCGGGCCCGCTTCGCCCGGAACGGGCGACGACGGCCGGCTCACCGGCAGCCGCACGCGGCGATGGCGGAGACGACGTCATCGAGCGCGGCCCTGGCTGATTCGGTGGGCGCACCAGACACGAGGCCGGCGAAGACGAGAAGTCGGCCGTCGTCATCGACCACGGAACCAGCCAGTGCGTTGGCTCCGGTGAGGGTGCCGGTCTTGGCGCGGGCTCGTCCCGCCGCCGCTTCCGGCTCTCCGTCGGTGATGTACCGACCGGCCAACGTGCCACTCAGTCCGGCAATGGGCATCCCCTCGAGAGCCGTGCGCAGGACGGGGTGCGAGCCGTCGTACCCGAGGGCCAGCACGTCGGTCAGGAGGCGAGCCGTGACCCGGTTCTCGCGGGACAGCCCGCTGGCGTCGGCGAGGGCGACCCCCGTGGTGTCGATGCCGAGCGCGGCGACCTGCTCGACGACCCAGGCGCCCACCGTGCCGAAGTCCGTTCTCGCCGAACCGGGAGGTGCGGCGCGGAAAGCCGCCTGCCGGGCCAGGATCTCCGTCAGGGTGTTGTCGGAGTCCGTCAGGGCGAGAGCGAGCTGGTCGCGGACCGGTGCCGACTCCACGGAGCCGAGCACCCGGGGTCCGGGACCTGGTGCGCCTGTCGCCGTGCCCGTCGCCGTGCCCGTCGAGGTGCCCGTCGAGGTGCCCGTCGAGGTGCCGGGGCGAAGCCGCTCCACCTGGCTCACCTGGACCCCGCGGTCCTCCAGCAGGGCCGCGAAGGTGGCCGCCGTCGCTCCCACCGGATCCAGTGGCCCGGGGCGGTTCAGAACGGCGCGCTGAGTGCTCAGTCCGAGCATCGCGACGGACCCGACGATGCCGAGACGGTGGAAGTCGTCCCCCCACGTCGAAGCACGCGCCGGGCCGGGGGCGTACGACTCGTCGACCTGGAGCACGACCCGCTCGGTGCCAGAGTCGGTCAACGCCAGCGCAACCTGGTCGGCGAGGTCGGCGAGCCCGGCACGGCCGGCCACGGCGCCCGGATCTCCTGCGCCGGGGGCCAGCAGGCTGTCCCCGCCGGCGACGAGGACGACCTGGTCGTCGGACGCCCCTTCGTGCACCTCGGTCCGCAACGTCTCGTCGGCGCCGAACACCTGCCCGACCGCGGCCGCGGTGAGCAGCTTGGTCGTCGAGGCGGGAATCCGGCGCTGGGAGCCACCACGGTCGTAGAGGATGCCCCCCGACTGGCCGTCTCGGACGACGAGCGACGCGTCGGCGAGGGCGGGCACCGTCACGACGCCCGCGAGGGCCTTCCGGAGGCCCGCCGGGCTGGGAGCCGCGCCCTCCCCGCCCAGCGAGCCCAGCGGCATCCGGACTGATGTCGACGGCGAGGGTTGCGGCACGACCGGCAGCGTCCGGATGCCCGGCGTCTCGGTCGGAGGTGGCGGCGGGAGCGGCCGGGTCGTCAGCAGGCCCGGCACGAGATCGGCCGTGTCGAGGCCGAGGTAGCCCACCGCGAGGACGGCTCCAGCCGTCAGTGCCGCGGTCAACCGCCTCACGACGACGCCCCTTTCGTGTCCGCCGGATGGCTGCGCTTTTCCGGATCGGTGCCACCTACGCGACACTGTTCCTCAGAATTCTGTCAGGAAGGGCCCCGGGGACCATCCCGGGGTGAGCCAGGAAAGGGCACAGTCGTGGACTTCGACGTCACCATCGAGATTCCCAAGGGATCACGCAACAAGTACGAGGTCGACCACGAGACGGGGCGGATCCGGCTCGACCGCTTCCTCTACACGTCGATGGCCTACCCCGGCGACTACGGCTACATCGAGGGGAGCCTCGGCGAGGACGGCGACCCGCTCGACGCGATCGTGCTGCTTCCCGAGCCGACCTTCCCCGGCGTCCTCATCCACGCCCGGCCCATCGGCGTCTTCCACATGGAGGACGAGGCCGGCGGTGACGACAAGGTCCTCTGCGTTCCCGTCGACCCGCGGATGGACAACATGCAGGACGTCCGCGACGTGCAGCCGCACAAGCTCGACGAGATCAAGCACTTCTTCGAGCGGTACAAGGACCTCGAGGCCGGCAAGCACGTCGCAGCGGCCGACTGGAGCGACCGCGCCACCGCCGAGCGGGTCGTCCGAGAGGCGATCCAGCGGGCGACCGACGAGGGCCACACGACGCACCGGTGGGCGCCGCACAGCTCCCACTGACCGGTCGAACCGGTCCAGCCAGGACCAAGGAAGATGCCGCCCACTCCGTCGGAGTGGGCGGCATTCCCGTGTGCCGTGCGACGAGAGGTCAGACGGCCTGCTTCTCCGCCGGGGCCGCCTCGCTGTGCAGCGACGACTCGCGCCGCTTCGAGACGAGGACCGCCACGACGATGACCGCGACCGCGACGAGCGCGATGGCGTAGCGGATCGGGCCGTTCGCCGAGTCGCCGACCGACAGCGTGACGATTGCCGGGGCGATGAGCAGCGAGACGAGGTTCATCACCTTGAGCAACGGGTTGATGGCCGGACCGGCCGTGTCCTTGAACGGGTCACCCACGGTGTCGCCGATGACGGTCGCCTCGTGCGCCGGAGAGCCCTTGCCGCCGAACTTGCCGTCCTCGACGATCTTCTTCGCGTTGTCCCATGACCCACCCGAGTTGGCCAGGAAGACCGCCATCAGGGTGCCCGTGGCGATGGTGCCGGCGAGGTAGCCGGCCAGCGGGCCCACGCCGAGGCCGAAGCCGACGGCGATGGGGGCGAAGACTGCGAGCAGACCCGGTGTCGCAAGCTCTCGGAGCGAGTCGCGGGTGACGATGTCGACGACCTTGCCGTACTCCGGCTTGCTGGTGCCCTCCATGATGCCGGGGATATCGCGGAACTGACGACGCACCTCCATGACCACGGCACCCGCCGCACGGGCGACCGCGTTGATGGCCAGACCCGAGAAGAGGAAGACGACCGAGGCGCCCATCAGCATGCCCACGAGCGTGCCCGGGGAGACGACGTTGGCGACGAAGAAGTCGGCAGACGCCTCGCCGGCCTCGCGCAGCGCCTGTCCGATGGCATCGGAGTAGGAGCCGAACAGGGCGGTCGCGGCCAGGACGGCCGTCGCGATCGCGATGCCCTTGGTGATGGCCTTGGTCGTGTTGCCGACCGCGTCGAGCTCGGTGAGGATCTGGGCGCCCTCGGCGGAGACCTCGCCGCTCATCTCGGCAACACCCTGGGCGTTGTCGGAGACCGGGCCGAAGGTGTCCATCGCGACGATGACCCCGACCGTGGTGAGCAGGCCGCACCCGGCGAGGGCGACCATGAAGAGCGAGACGATGATCGAGCCCGACAGCAGGAACGCACCGTAGACCGCGCCGGCGATGACGAGTGCCGTGTAGACGGCGGACTCGAAACCGACCGACATGCCGCCGAGGATGACCGTGGCCGCCCCCGTGAGCGAGGCGCGGGCGACGTCGTTCGTCGGCTTCGTCTCGGTGCCGGTGAAGTAGCCCGTGAGCCACAGGATGATCGCCGCGAGCACGATGCCGATGATGACGGCGACCGTCGCGATGAGGGCCGGGTTGCCCTCCTGGCCGGCCACTGCGTCGACACCGAGGTCCGCGAAGGAGGTCGGCAGGTAGACGAACGCGGCGAGGCCGGAGAGGACCGCGGAGATCAGCGCGGAGATGTAGAAGGACCGGTTGATCGTGACCAGACCGGGCTCGCCGATCTTCGCCTTGGTGATGTAGACGCCGATGATGGCGGTGAGGACGCCGATGGCCGGGACGATCAGCGGGAAGATGAGGCCCTTGGTGCCGAAGGCCGAGCTGCCGAGGATGAGCGAGGCCACCAGCGTGACGGCGTACGACTCGAAGAGGTCGGCGGCCATACCGGCGCAGTCGCCGACGTTGTCACCGACGTTGTCCGCGATCGTCGCGGCGTTGCGCGGGTCGTCCTCCGGAATGCCCTGCTCGACCTTGCCCACGAGGTCGGCGCCGACGTCGGCGGCCTTCGTGAAGATGCCGCCGCCGACACGCATGAACATCGCGAGCATCGCGGCGCCGAACCCGAAGCCCTCGAGGACCTTGGGTGCCTCGCCCGCGTAGACGAGGACGACGACCGACGCGCCGAGGAGACCCAGACCCGTCGTGGCCATGCCCACCGCACCACCGGTGCGGAAGGCCACCTCCATCGCCTTCTCGCGCCCGCCGTCGCCGTTGGCGGCCGCAGCGACCCGGACGTTGGCGCGCGTCGCGAGCCACATCCCGAAGTAGCCGATCGACGCGGAGAAAGCCGCACCGAGGAGGAAGAACACCGAGCGGCCGATCCGCTCGCCCGAATCTCCGGGGAGCAGGAAGAGCAGGAAGAAGACGATGACGGCGAAGACGCCCAGGGTGCGGAACTGGCGGGCCAGATAGGCCGACGCCCCCTCCTGCACCGCTGCCGAGATCTCCTGCATCTTGGGCGTGCCCTGGCCGGCGGCGAGCACACCGGCTCGCAGCACGAAGGCGATGACGAGGGCGACGAGCGCCACCACGGCTACGGCTATGACGATTCCTCGGTCACTACCGGTGACGGCAATCTCCGCCGCTGTTAGGGAAGACATCGAACTCCTGATCCATGCAGCCTGCATATTTCTGGGACCGGTCGACACCCTTGCGGACCGGCGTGGCCGAACGCGATTGTCGTCGGCTGACCGACGTGACGCTGCGTACTCTAGGGCATCGGGTCGGCGTGGCGACCGGTGACTCAGGTCACGATGGCGGACACGATTTCGACGATCGCGACCAGCACCACGGCGGTGGCGACGAGAGCCGGGATGGCCCCGTCGTGCAACGTCGGACGAGAATGTCTGCGGCTGTGGCGCTCGCGCAGGGCGTGGAGGACCACCCACATCCCGGCGCCGGCCGCGAGGACCGTGGGGAACATCGCGCCGAGGCCGACTCCGGTGAAGGCCATTCGTCCGACGAAGAGGGCGGCGACGGTGATCGCGAGACCGGTCCGCAGCCAGGCGAGCGCAGTCCGCTCCGTCGCGAGTCCCGGATCCCTCAGCCCGTCGGGGGGCAGAGGGTCACCCGAGCGCGGCTGGTCGGGCACGACTCAGACGACCAGTGCAGCGACGACGAGTCCGACGGCGACGATGGCCACGGCGAAGGCGACGACGGCCCCGAAGGGCGCGCCGGGGAGCGGCGCGCCCGTCCGCATGGCGCGTTCGGTCCGCACCCAGCCGCGCCACGCCTGGACCGCTGCCAGGAGCGCGACGAGGGCGAGCAGCATCGCGATCGCCCGTTGCAGCGGGTCGGGCATGGGCAGGTCGAGTGCATCGAGCGCCGCCGCACCGGCGAGCAGCGCCAGGGTGGTGCGGATCCAGGCGAGGAAGGTCCGCTCGTTGGCGAGGCTGAAACGGGGGTCCGGCTCGTCGCCAGCCCCGTAGACGGACCTCGGCCAGCGCCGGTCCGGTGCGTTGCTGTCGCTCACGGCCGCCCCGTCACCGCGTCGCCTGCCGGACCGCGTCCAGAGCCCGGGCGTCGACCGGGTCCACGAGATCGTCCCAGTCATGGTGCCCCTGGACATACCGCGCCACGTACGGACAGACCGGAACCACGCGCAGCCCGTCGGCGCGGGTCGCGTCCAGGGCCTGACGGACCAGCACGCCGGCCAGTCCCTGCCCCGCGTAGGCATCGTCGACCTCCGTGTGGAAGAAGATCCGCCGGCCGGCCTCGTCCGTGTACTCGGCCGCCCCGGCTCGCGTACCGGCCACCGCGACCTCGAAGCGGCTCTGCGCGCGGTTGTGGGTGACGACCGGGGCCGTCCCGCCGCTCGCTGAGGCCGCTGGGTCCCTCCCGGGGCGGCTCGGGTCGGTCACGTCTGCTCCGGCTTGTGGGTCGCTTGCCATGGCCTGAGTCTGCCTGACCGGGCTAGCGTGGTCGAGGTGAGCAACCCGGAGAAGGATCCCGCCGAGCTGGTGTGTGACGGTCGCGAGGTCGGCCCGGCAGGGAGGCCGGTCGTCCTGGCCTACCGAGACGTCCCCCTCGGCGGCCCGCGGGCGATGCCGGTGCGCCGCAGCCTGCCGCAACGCGGCCGCTCGCTGATCGGGGCCTGGTGCTTCGTCGACCACTACGGACCGGACGACGTCTCGGAGACGGGCGGCATGAAGGTTCCAGGCCACCCGCACACCGGCCTGCAGACGGTGTCCTGGCTCTTCACCGGTGAGATCGAGCACCGGGACACGACGGGCGCCCACGCCCTGGTCCGTCCGGGCCAGCTCAACATCATGACCGCCGGCTCGGGGATCGCCCACTCGGAGTACTCGACCGACAGCACGACCGTGCTCCACGGGGCGCAGCTGTGGGTCGCCCTGCCCGACGAGCACCGGTTCGTGTCGCCGGCGTTCGAGCACTACGCGCCACCGGCCACCGACGTCGACGGCGCGCGGGTGCTCGTCTTCCTCGGGACCCTCTTCGGTGAGACGTCCCCTGTGTCGATGTACACCGACCTCGTCGGCGCGGAGATCAACCTCCGGCCGGGGCAGCAGCTCGAGATGAGCGTCAGCGCCGAGCACGAGCACGGGTTCCTCTGCGACACCGGCGTGCTCACCTCGGCGGGCGCGGTTGCGAAGCCGGGGGAGATCATCTTTCACCCAGCGGGCCCCGACCTGCTGACCATCGAGGGGGACCCGTCGGAGCCGACCCGCGTGCTCCTCCTCGGTGGGGAACCCCTCGGGGAGCAGATCGTCATGTGGTGGAACTTCATCGGCCGCACGCACGACGAGGTGGTCCGCTTCCGTGAGGGGTGGCACCGCGAGCGGGAGACCCACGGCGGGGTGCAGTTCGGGGCGTTCCCGGACAGCTGGCCGGACACGTTGCCCGCGCCCGCGCTGCCGAACGTCCGCCTCCGCACGCGGGGGTGAGGCACCGGCCGCGGCGAGGGTCCGGGAATCGGGCGACCGCGGCTCGTTGTTGGCCAGTGACGTGACCATCGACCTGCGCGTCTTCACCGAGCCCCAACAGGGCGCCACCTACGACGACCTGCTCCGGGTGGCCCGCGCCGCCGAGGATCTCGGGTTCGGCGGCTTCTTCCGCTCGGACCACTACCTCCACATGAGCGGTGACGGCGGTTCCGGGCCGACCGACGCCTGGACGACGCTCGCCGGCCTGGCCCGGGACACCTCGACGATCCGGCTCGGGACCCTCGTCACGTCGGCGACCTTCCGCCTCCCCGGCCCCCTGGCCGTCCAGGTCGCCGGGGTGGACCAGATGAGTGGCGGTCGCGTCGAGCTGGGGCTCGGGGCCGGGTGGTTCGAGCAGGAGCACCGCGCCTACGGAATCCCGTTCCCGGCGCTCGGCGAGCGGTTCGACCGGCTCGAGGAGCAGCTCGCCGTCATCACGGGGCTGTGGAGCACCCCGCCCTGCGAGACCTTCTCGCACCAGGGATCCCACTACCCCGTCGTCGACTCGCCGGCGCTGGCCAAGCCGGTGCAGGACGGAGGGGTGCCGATCATCGTCGGCGGGGCGGGGAAGCGACGCACCCCGGCCCTCGCGGCGCGGTATGCCGCTGAGTTCAACGCCGCTTTCCAGTCGGCCTCGGCCTCTGGCGAGCTCTTCGAGCGGGTCCGCGCCGCGTGCGCCGCGATCGGCCGCGACGGTGACGCTCTCGTGTTCTCGGCCGCCCAGGTCGTCGTGCTGGGCGAGGACGAAGCGACCCTTCGGCGACGCGCGGCCGCGATCGGCCGGGAGGTCGATGAGCTGCGCACGAACGGCCTGGCCGGGTCGGCCGACGAGATCGTCGACCGGATCGGCGCGTTCGCTGAGGTCGGGGCGTCGCGCCTCTACCTGCAGGTGCTCGACCTGTCCGACCTCGACCAGCTCGAGGAGATCGCGGACCGGGTCCAGACCCAGCTCTGAGCGCCATCGCCGCGGCAGACGACGACGTCTCCGCCACCCGGACTGATCTGTGACCGAGGACGACCGGTCAGTGGAAGGTGACGTTCTGGCCGGCCTGCATCGCGGCATACGCCTCCGGGTCCGACGCCAGCGCGGCCCGGCGGGTCTTGCGCCGGTACCGCCAGATCTGGGCCAGCCCCAGCCCCCAGACCGGGAACTGGACCGCCATGGCGGCCCGGAAGGCATCGGTGTCCCACGTCGAGGGCCCCGCCGGCGCGACCCGGTCGAGGACGACGCCGACGAGGGCCACTGCCGTCAGGGTCGCGATGAACCCGCCCGTGTTGACGATGCCCGAGGCGCTGCCGAGCCGGGTGGGCGGGTTGAACGTCCGGGCCATGTCGAAGCCGATCATCGAGCCGGGCCCGCCGACGGCGATCGTGACGACGAGGACGGCGAGCAGCCAGAGCGGCGCACGCCCCGGCCAGAGGAGAACGGCCGCCCACGCCACCATGCCCGCGACGACGATCCACATGACGAGCGTGCTGCGCGAGAACGGGTATCTCATGACGAGGGTCCCGACGACGGGGCTCGTCGCCATCGACGTGGCGGTCATGACCATGAGCAGGATGCTCGCCGTCTGCGCCGAGAGGCCCTGCCCCGCCACGAGGAACGGGAAGCCCCACAGCATGGTGAACATGTTGGCCGCGAACTGCGACGTGAAGTGGGTCCACAGCCCGAGCCGCGTGCCCGGCACGAGCCAGGCCTGTCGCAGGGTCCGAGCGAGGGCGGCGAGCCGCAGCTCGTCGCGGTGCTGGTCGGCGTAGGGGCTGTCCTTGACGATCGCCACGAGGATGACGCCAGTCACCACGCCGAGCGACGCCGCCACGGCGTACGACGGGGTCCAGCCGAAGGTGTCGAGCGCAGCCGCGAGCGGACCGGCCGCGGCGAGCGCCCCCAGCTGCCCGAGCAGCCCGGTCAGCTGGGTCACCATGGGGGTTCGTCGCGGCGAGAACCAGAGCGCGGCCAGGCGCAGCACGGCGATGAAGACCATCGAGTCGCCCATGCCGAGCAGGACCCGGCAGGCCAGCGCCGCGGCGAACGAGTCGACGAACGCGAAGGCGAGCTGCGCCAACGTGACGAGGGTGAGCCCGACCCCGAGGAGCCGTTTCGAGCCGAACCGGTCGAGCAGCGCCCCGACCGGAAGCTGCATCGCCGCATAGACGAAGACCTGGACGATGGTGAACGTCGACAGCTCCGCGGAGCTGATCCCGAAGCGCTCCGCGGCCTGCAGCCCGGCGACGCCGAGCGAGGTCCGGTGGAAGACCGCGAGGACGTACACCGTGATCGCGGCGAGCCAGACCGCCCAGGCGCGCCGCCCGCCGAGGGCGAAGTTCAGCGCCGGCTTCGCCGGGCCGGGCGCGCCCGCGCCGCTCACCGTCTCACCTCGGCTCATCCCTCCGCGTCGGGTGCCTTCGCCACGCAGTCGACGATCGCCTTGGCGACCGTCTTGCTCATGTCGGGGTGGAACACGCTCGGGATGATGTAGTTCGGGTTGAGCTGCTCGTCGGTGACGACCGAGGCGATCGCCTCCGCGGCCTTGATGAGCATCTCCGTCGTCACGTCGCTCGCCCTCGCGTCGAGCAGGCCCCGGAAGACCCCCGGGAAGGCGAGCACGTTGTTGATCTGGTTCGGGTAGTCGCTTCGGCCGGAGGCGACGACGGTGGCGTGCTTCGTCGCCTCGTGGATGTCGACCTCGGGGTCCGGGTTGGCGAGCGCGAACACGACCCGCTTCGGCGCCATCTCGTCGATCCACAGGGGGTCCAGGATCCGTGGGGCGCTGACCCCGATGAAGACGTCGGTGCCCTGGAGGCCGGCGCGCAGGTCGCCGGTGAGACCGCGGGGGTTCGTCTTCTCGGCGAGGCTGCGCCACGCCGGCGTGAGGCGCTCGTCGTCGCGGTGGAGCAGGCCGATCCGGTCGTAGACCGTGACGTCGACGGCCCCTGCGGCGAGGAGCAGCTGCACGATCGCCGACCCGGCCGCCCCGCCGCCCGAGACGAGGATCCGTGCGTCGGGCAGCTTCTTGTCGATGCAGCGCAGCGCGTTGGTCAGCGCGGCGAGCACGACGATCGCCGTCCCGTGCTGGTCGTCGTGGAAGACCGGGATGTCGAGGCGCTCGCGGAGCTTGGCCTCGATCTCGAAGCACTTCGGGGCGGCGATGTCCTCGAGGTTGATGCCGCCGAACCCGGGGGCGATGAGCTCGACGGTCCGGACGATCTCGTCGACGTCGGTGGTGTCGAGGCAGATCGGCCACGCGTCGATGCCGGCGAACCGCTTGAACAGGGCCGCCTTGCCCTCCATCACGGGCAGCGCGGCCATGGGGCCGATGTCGCCGAGCCCGAGCACGGCGGTGCCGTCGGTGACCACGGCCACGGAGTTGCCCTTGATCGTCAGTCGTCGCGCGTCCTCGGGGTGCTCGGCGATGGCCATGCTGACCCGGCCCACCCCGGGCGTGTAGGCCATCGCGAGGTCCTGGCGGTTGCGCAGGTTGACCTTCGACTCGACGCTGATCTTGCCGCCGAGGTGGAGGAGGAACACGAGGTCGGACACCTTGTGGACGCGGACGCCGTCGAGGGTCTCGACGGCGGCGACGAGCTCGCTCGCGTGGTCGCCGTCCGAGGCGGAGGCGGTGAGGTCGATGACGAGCGAGTCAGGGTGGGAGTCGACCACGTCCAAGGCGGTGGTGATCCCGCCGCTCTCGGCGACCTTCGTCGCGAGCTCGCCGATGACGGCCGGGTCGGTGCCCGTGTGGAGTCGCATCGTGATCGAGTAGGACGCGGTGGTGGCTCGGGCTCGTTGGATCGACTCAGTCACCCGTTCATCGTCCCATGTCCGGGAGGGCCCGCCCCCGGTCCGTCCGAGGAGCGACCGTCGCCGTCGGGCGGGTCCCCAGCCCCCTCGATGACGTATGCCGCTGGGCTCGGCGGGCGGTCCGGCGCCCTCCCAGCCACGCTGGTTCCGGGGGTTCCCGGGGAAGCGAGCCCAGCGGCATACGACAATGGGGCGGTGACGACCACCGGGGAGGCGCACACCGACCACCAGACCGGGCTGACCCGCGAGCAGGTGGCAGAGCGGGTCGCGCGGGGCGAGGTCAACGACGTCGGCGAGCGGACCTCCCGCTCGATCGGCGAGATCGTCCGGGCCAACGTGCTGACCCGCTTCAACGCGATCCTCGGTGCCCTCTTCGTCCTGGTCATGACGACCGGGTCCTTCGTCGACGGCCTCTTCGGCATCATCCTCGTCCTCAACTCGGCGATCGGCATCACGCAGGAGTACCTCGCCAAGCGCAAGCTCGACCGGCTCGCGCTGCTCCATGCCCCCACGACGAGGGTGGTGCGGGACGGACGGACCACGGAGGTCCCGACCCGCGAGGTGGTCCTCGACGACCTCATCGACCTGCGAGCCGGTGACGAGGTCCCGGCCGACGGGGTCCTCCTGACGTCGGAGGGACTGGAGCTCGGCGAGGCCAACCTGACCGGCGAGTCGGACCCCGTGCAGCACCCGGCTGGCGACGAGATCCTGTCGGGAACCAGCGTCGTGGCCGGCTCGGGGCGCTACCACGCGAAGGCCGTCGGGCGGGACGCCTACGTCAACCGGACCGCCGCGGAGGCGCGGAGGTTCACCCGGACCCACTCGGAGATCCAGGCCTCGATCAACACCCTGCTCCGCTACATCACGTGGGTCATCGTCGTCGCGCTGCCGCTGCAGGTCTGGTCGCAGTGGACGGTCGTCGGCGACCAGGGCTGGCAGTCCGTCGTCCTCCGGTCCTCGGCCGGCGTGGTCGGGCTGGTCCCGGAGGGGCTGGTCCTGCTGACGTCCGTCGCGTTCCTCCTCGCCGCGGTCCAGCTGACCAGAGACCAGGTCCTCGTCCAGCAGCTCCCTGCCGTCGAGGGCCTGGCCCGCGTCGACGTCGTGTGCCTCGACAAGACCGGCACGCTGACGGTGGGTGAGATCGCCTTCGAGGACGTCCGACCGGTTGCCGGCGCCGGCGTCGACGAGGTCCGCTGCGCCCTCGGTGCCCTCGCCGACGACCCGAACGCCAACGGCACCCTGGCCGCCGTCGGAGCCGCACTCGACCCGCCGGGCTGGCACCGGACCGCCACGGTGCCGTTCAACTCCCAGCGGAAGTGGAGCGCGGCCTGCTTCGACGACCACGAGACGTGGGTGCTCGGCGCCCCCGAGGTCCTCCTCAGTGACGGAGACCCCCTGCGCGCGGAGGTGGCCGACCTGGCCCGACGGGGCCGCCGCGTCGTCCTGCTCGCCCGCAGCGCCGAGCAGCTCGCCGGCCCCGACCTTCCCGCCGACCTCACCCCGGCCGCAGTGGTCACGCTCACGGAGCAGATCCGTCCCGACGCGCGCGAGACGCTCGCCTTCTTCGCGGACGAGGGCGTCGAGATCAAGATCATCTCCGGCGACAACCCCGAGACCGTGGCCGCGGTGGCCCGCGAGGTCGGGCTCGACCCCGGTGCGCCGGTGGATGCCCGAGGCCTCTCCGACGACCCGGAGGAGCTGCGTGAGGTGCTGCGCCGCACCATGGTCTTCGGACGGGTCACCCCGGAGCAGAAGCGCGCCTTCGTCCACGCGCTCCAGGCCGACGGGCACGTCGTCGCGATGACCGGGGACGGGGTCAACGACGCCCTCGCGCTCAAGGACGCCGACATCGGCGTCGCGATGGGCAACGGGGCGCAGGCGACCAAGGCGGTCGCCGAGCTCGTGCTGCTCGACGGCCGCTTCGCCCACCTCCCGAAGGTCCTCGCCGAGGGCCGCCGCGTCATCGGCAACGTCGAGCGGGTCGCCAACCTCTTCGTCGCGAAGAACGCGATGAGCCTGGTCGCCATCCTCGCCGCCGCGCTGGCCTCGCTTCCCTTCCCGTTCCTGCCCCGCCACCTGACCCTCGTGTCCACGCTCACCATCGGCACTCCTGCCCTGTTCCTCGCGCTCGGGCCGAACCGGCAGCGGTACCTGCCCGGGTTCCTCGCTCGCATCCTGCGGTTCGCCGTGCCGGCCGGCGGCATCGCCGGTCTCGCGGTCATCGCCTCGTACGTCCTGAGTGGCCGGGGCCACGGGGTGCCGCCGGAGGAGTTCTCCGCGCGGTGCGAGATAGCCAGACCGGGTGCCGCGCTCGACCTCGCCTGCGTCCAACCGAGCACGGGGGCGACGATCACGCTGCTCGTCGTCTTCTTCTGGATCCTCGTCGTCCTCGCCCGCCCGTTCCGGTGGTGGAAGGTCGGGCTCATCGGGGCGATGGCCGTCCTCGCCGTCCTCGCCTTCGCCCTTCCGGCAGCGAACGGCTTCTTCGGCTTCCACGCGCCGTGGACCCTGGTCTGGCAGTCCCTCGCGGCCGGACTCGTGGGCGCCGTCCTCATCGAGGCCCTGTATCGCTGGGCCGGTCGGTCGCGGCCCCCGCAGACGTCCGGGGGCTGACCCGGCCCCGGCGTAGGATGACCGCAGCAAAGGGCCCTGGCGTACCTGTTGGGCGGGAAGGTGCGCGCTCTTTCGCGTACCCCAGGAGCTGCCTGTGTCCTCGCCCCTTGACTCGTATCGTCGCCTGTTCGGCCTCACCGGCCCCGCCTACGTCGTGGTCGCCTTCGTCGCCCGGCTCCCGCTCGCGATGAGCCAGCTCGGCGCCCTCCTGCTCGTCGCCGGCACCACGGGCAGCTATGGCGCCGGAGGAGCGTCGGCCGGGGCACTCGCCGTGGCCAACGCGGTGGGGGCGCCGGTCTGGGGCGGTTGGGCCGACCGGTTCGGCCAGCGCCGCGTCGTCGCCATCCAGTCGCTCGCCGGCTCTGGTGGCCTCGTGGCACTGCTGCTCGTCGTCCACTCGTCGCTGCCCTGGGCCTGGTCCGCCGTCGCGAGCGCCGTCGCCGGTCTCTTCCTGCCGCAGGTCGGCCCGCTGGCCCGGGTACGGTGGCGACCCATCGCCGAACGGACCGGCCGCCCCCAGCCGGGGCTCGTCGAGACGGCGTTCTCCTACGAGGGTGCGGCCGACGAGGCGTCCTTCGTCCTCGGCCCGGCCCTGATCGGGCTGGGCGTGTCGATCGCCAGCCCGACGACGGCGCTCGCCGCTGCAGCTGTCCTCCTCGCCATCTTCGGCACGTGGTTCGCCCTGCACGACACCGCCGCGCTGGCCCATGCCGTGACGCGCCGCGCGACGGTCGGGCCGAGCCCCCTCCTCACCGGGGCTCTCCTCGTGCTGTGCGCCAGCCAGTTCGTCATCGGTACCGTCTTCGGCTCCGTCCAGACCGGGACCACCGTGCTGGCCACGAATGTGGGAGCACCGGGGCTCACGGGCTACTTCCACGCGCTCCTCGGTGTCGGCAGCGTCGTCGCCGGTCTCGGGATGACCGGCCTACCGCCCACCTGGCCGCTGCCCAGCCGACTGGGCTGGTTCGCCGTCGCCCTTCTCGTCCTCGGCCTCCCCCTCCTGCTCGTCGACTCCCTCGGGCTCCTCGCGCCCGTCCTGCTCGTGCTCGGCCTCACCATCGCGCCCTACATGATCACGACGTTCACCGTGGGAGAGCGGGTCACGCCGCCCTCCCGCACGGGCGCCGCCATGACGCTGCTGGCCGCCGCGACCGGGCTCGGCTACGCGGTCGGGGCAGCGGTCGCGGGCCGTCTCGCAGACTGGGGCGGCCACACCCCCGCCTACGCCGTCACGCTCGCCGCTGGAGCGCTCGCCGTCCTGCTGTCCTGGGCCGATCACGGAACGCTGACCCGCGCCCTGCGCGGGGGCGCGCGAGCCGGCTCAGCGGCATCCGGGAGGTTCACCCGCGCGTGACGGAGCCCTCGCTCCCCCGAAGCTCGCGCTTGAGGATCTTGCCCGACGCGTTGCGCGGGAGGGACTCGACGAAGGTGATCCGCTTCGGGATCTTGAACGACGCGAGGGTGGCCCGGACGTGGTCGATGAGGTCCGCCTCGGTGACCTCGGCCTTGGGGACGACGAACGCCGTCACGGCCTCCACCCACTTCTCGTCGGGTGCGCCCACGACGGCGACCTCGGCCACGGCCGGGTGGGTGTAGAGGGCGTCCTCGACCTCACGCGACGCCACGAGCACTCCTCCGGTGTTGATGACGTCCTTGATCCGGTCGACGACGAAGAGGTAGCCCTCGGCGTCGATGCGGACGAGGTCTCCGGAATGGAACCAGTCGCCCGTGAAGGCCTCCTGGGTGGCCTCGCGGTTGTTCCAGTAGCCGTCGCAGAGCTGCGGGGAGCGGTAGACGACCTCGCCGGTCTCGCCGGGCGCGACGTCGTGTCCCTCGGGGTCGACGACCCGGGCCTCGACGAAGAGGACTGGTCGCCCAGCGGAGTCGGGACGGTCCGCGTGCTCCTCCGGCCGGAGCACGGTCGCGAGCGGCGCGACCTCGGACTGGCCGAAGCAGTTGTAGAAGCCGAGCGACGGGGCCTTCGCCTGGATCCGGTTGAGGACCGGCACGGGCATGATCGACGCACCGTAGTACGCCTTGCCGAGGCCACTGAGGTCGCGACTGTCGAAGTCCGCGTGGTTGGCCATCGCGACCCAGAGGGTCGGGGCGGCGAAGAAGGCGCGGTGGCCGTCCTGCTCGATGCGTCGGAGGACCTCACCCGCGTCGGGGACCTCGAGGATGGTGTTCGTCGCTCCCACGGCGAGCCACGGCACGAGGAAGACGTGCATCTGGGCGGAGTGGTAGAGCGGCATGACGTGGAGCGGGTTGTCGTCAGGGGCGAGGTCGAGCGCCACGAGGCACGAGACGTACTCGTGCACGAGCGCCCGGTGGCTCATGATCGCGGCCTTGGGGCGCGACGTCGTCCCGGACGTGTAGAGGAACTGCGCCGTGTCGCTGTCGGCGACCTCGACGTCGATCTTCGGCACTGCACCCGTGAGGGCGACCTCCATGAGACACCCGTCCGCGTCGCGGAGCGGGACCCGGTGCTCCAGCTGGGCCAGGGCGTCGGGGTCGAGCAGGTCCAGGTGCCCGGCCAGGGCCGGGTCGTGGAGGATCGTCCGGCTGCCCGACTGGGTGATCAGGTAGCTGAGCTCCGCACCGGTGAGGTTGTAGTTGAGCGGGACGTGGACGAGCCCCGCCCGCGCGCAGGCGAGGAAGCCGATGAGGTAGGCGTCGGAGTTCTTGCCGTAGGCGGCGATCCGGTCACCCTTGGTCAGCCCGAGCCCGATCAGGTGGGCGGCAGCCCGGGAGACGGCGTCGTCGAGCTCGGCATAGCTCAGGGTCCGGTCCGCGAAGACGGTGGCCGGTCGGTCCCGGAAGGTCCGCGCGCTGCGGCGGATGATCCCGTCGACGGTGCTGCTGCGCGTCATGAGCGACATGCCTTCTCCTTGTGCCTCGGTGGGTCAGCGGTTCACGAAGCGCGCGATGCGCTCCTGGGCTTCGGGGGACACGACCGCGGCGGCGATGGTGTCGACCTCGTCGGCGGCGCTGTCGGCGCGCGTGATCGCCCAGGCGCCCCGGAGGAGCAGCTTCGCCTGTCCCAGGGCAGCCGGCCCGCCGGCGGCACCGCTGGCCAAGGCGTCGGCCAGCACGGCAGCCCGGTCAGCGAGAGCCTCGTCGTCGACGACCTCGGTCACGAGCCCCCACTCGGCCGCCTCGTCAGCGGTGAGGACGCGCCCGGTGAGGGCGAGCGCCAGCGCCCGCTGCTGGCCCACCGCCCGCGGCAGGAGGTAGGAGACGCCGCAGTCGGGGGTGAGGCCGATACCCGCGTAGGCCATGGTGAGACGGGTGGACCGGGCCGCCACCACGATGTCGGAGTTGAGCAGGAACGCCAGGCCCGCGCCCGCCACGCTCCCCTGCACGCCGGCGACGACGGGGAGCGGGAGCTCGGACAGGCGTCGCAGCTGCGCCTCGAGGACCGTCGCGAGCTCACGCAGGTAGCCGGGCTGGTCATCCGTCGCGACGAACGACCGCACGTCACCGCCGGCGCAGAAGCGTGGGCCCTCTCCGGTCAGGAGGACGGCCGCGATGTCGGACCGCTCGGCGTCGGCCTCGGCGGCCCCGATCGCCGCCCCCAGCGCGTGAGCGGCGGGCAGGTCGAAGGCGTTCGAGGCCTCGGGCCGCGCGAGCACGACCCGCCCCACCCTGCCGGACCGCTCGTAGCGGACTCCGCGTGGCCCGGTCGGCGTGGTCTCACTCATCGTCCCCAGCCTCTTCCGCGCGTCGTCGGCGACCGCGCCCGCCGATCGTAGGACGTCCATGTATTCGCGGGACAGGGCCGGTCCGACCCGTGGACCCTTCGGTCGTCACCGCAGCAGCCGCATCCGCATCGCCGGCCAGGAGGTCACCGCGAAGCCGAGGTGCTCGTACAGGCCGGCGCCCTCTCCCGTGGCGAACAGCTCGAGCATGGAGGCCTCTGTCTCGTGCTGGAACCAGTCGAGGACGCCGATGACGCACGCGCGGGCCAGGCCCTGCCGCCGACCCTCCGGGACGGTCGCGACGTTGCTGAGCAGGCCCGAGACCCCGTTGGGGTTGACCGGGGACGGCATCTCGTACCGGAGCGACCCCATCGCTCCGGCGAGCACCTGACCGTCGCGTTCCGCGATGACGGCACAGGTATGCCGCTGGGCCGGCTCCCCGTGGAACCAGCGGACCGCGGCCTGCCGCCACTCGTCGGCGTCGACACCCGCCGCGCCCATCGCCGAGAACATCAGGGCACGCAGCTCGACGACCGCCGCCGCATCATCCGCGGTCGCGCGCCTGACGATGACGTCGTCCGGCGGTTGCGGCCGCCGGCCACCGGGCCTGGTCGAGGAGTGCACCCGTCAAGCGTAGGCCGCGAGACCCCGGGTGGCGCGGGCCACTGGTGACAGCCAGTTGGGACCTCGCGAAAGCCCGCTGGGTTGCCTTGCAGCGCGAGGCAACCCAGCGGCATACGACTCGTTCTGGTGGGTCAGGGACGAGTCAGGAGGTCACTCGACCTCTTCCTCGTGGTCGTGCTCGGGGTGGAGGCCACCGCCCTCGCCGCCCGCCCCCGTGCCCACGACCTTGGTCGGCGGGTTGGTGAGCGGCGTCTTGGCGAAGTCGTGGTTCGCGTAGGTGAGCACGGCGTGAGCGACGGCGTCGCTCATCTCGTCGAGGCCCTTCTGGTTGACGTTGCTGAAGCTGTCGCAGAAGAGGTGGTAGCACTGGTCGTAGGCGACCCCGGCGGTGCCGCCGAAGTCAGCCGCCTGCTCGGCCGTCTTGAGGCCCTCCGCCCCGGTGAAGAGGCCACCGGCCGGGATGCCCCTCGCGATGAACGGCCCGTAGTCGGACCGCCCGCTGAACGGGGTCTCGGCGCTCTTGAGTCCCGCGTCCTTGAAGTAGCTGTGGAACAGCGCCTCGATCGCGGCGGACCCGTCGGGACCGGCCGCAGCACCGGGGCCCACCGGGAAGGCGGAGTTGTCCCCGTCGTAGACGAACCGGACGTAGTTCGGCGAGCCGATCATGTCGAAGTTCAGATTGAGCCTGATCTTCTCGAGCTCGTCAGCCGTCAGACCGGCGACGTAGTGGTTCGAGCCGAGCAGGCCGAACTCCTCCGCGCCCCACCAGACGAAGCGGAGCTTGCTCTTCGCCTCGCGCTCCTGGGCAGCGAAGACCTCGGCGACCTCGAGGATCGTCGCGGAGCCAGAGCCGTTGTCGTTGATGCCGGGACCGCGCGGGACGCTGTCGAGGTGCGCGCCGACGACGACGACGTTGTCGGGGTCGCCCGTTGCGGTCTCGGCGATGACGTTGTGGGTGGTGCGCATCTCGTTGACCCGGTCGATCTTGACGCGGGCCGTGGCGCCCGGCTCCTGCAGGGCCAACCCGACCTCCGGCGTGGCGCCCATGACGGGAGCCGTCGACGGCGAACCGAGGGTGCCGTTGATGATGCCGGGTCCGTTGTTGTAGACGATGGTCGCGACCGCGCCGGCTGCCTGGGCGTGCTGACCCTTGGTCGCGAAGGTGCAGGCACCGCGACTGACCAGGGCGATGCTGCCCGCGGGGAAGCCCGCGAAGTCTGACGCCTCACACCCCGGCGTGGCGTCGACCGGAACGTGGTGGACCGGCGCCGTGACGTCCACGTTCGCGCTGAAGGTCATCGACGAGAAGTCGGTCCCGTCGACGAACGCGATCCGGCTCGGAGCCACCCGCTCGAGGACCGCTGGGGTGACGTCGGCGTTGTACTGGAACTCGAACCCCTGCAGCTCGACGTCGTAGCCGGCCGCCTCCAGACGGCTCTTGACGTAGTCGACCGACCTGTCGTAGTTGGCGGTGCCCGAGACCCGGTTGCCGTCGGGGGCGATGTCGTTGAAGGCCCTGAGGTGCTCGCTGATCCCTGCCGTGGTGAGGGCCTTGCGGAACCCCTTGGAGATGGCCATCGTGCCGTCGTCGGACGGCTTGCCTGCGGCCGTGGCCGGTGGGGCCAGGACGCTGGCGGCGACCACTCCGGAGATGGCCAGGGCTGCGCCGGCCGAGATCTTGCGCATGCGACGTTGCATGCCGACTCCCTATCTGTGAACATCGCGGTCCCCGGCGGATCACGCCGGGTACCGCGATGGTGAGTTGCTGGATGCGCCCGGCAGGAGCCGGGATTCGCACACACTAGGGGGACACCTGACCCAGGGGAAGGCCCCTGGCCGACTCGCGTCGCCTCAGCGCAGGTCGAAGCGGTCCAGGTTCATCACCTTGTCCCAGGCAGCCACGAAGTCGCGGACGAACTTCTCGCTCGCGTCGTCGGCGCCGTACACCTCGCACATCCCGCGGAGCTGGGAGTGCGAGCCGAAGACGAGGTCGACGGCCGTCGCGGTCCACCTCGCCTCACCGGTGACCCGGTCCCGTCCGACGTAGACGTTCTCTGCGGTCTCGGACGTGCGCCACTCGGTGCCCATGTCGAGCAGGGTGACGAAGAAGTCGTTCGTCAACGTGCCGGGACGGTCGGTGAGCACGCCGTGGGACGTACCGCCGACGTTGGCGCCGAGGGCCCGCATCCCGCCGACGAGGACCGTCATCTCGGGAGCGGTGAGGCGCAGCAGGTTCGCCCGGTCGAGCAGGAGCGTCTCCGGCGGGAGCTTCTCGCCGGCGCGCAGGTAGCCGCGGAAGCCGTCCGCCTTGGGCTCGAGGACCGAGAACGACTCGACATCCGTCTGCTCCTGCGAGGCGTCCGTGCGTCCGGGGGTGAAGGGAACCGTGATGTCGTGGCCGGCGTTGCGCGCCGCCTGCTCCACTGCGGCGCAGCCGCCGAGGACGATGAGGTCGGCGAGCGAGACGCGCTTGCCGCCTGACTGGGCGTCGTTGAACTCGCCCTGGATCCGCTCGAGGACCGGGAGGACGGTGGCGAGCTCGCCGGGCTGGTTGACCTCCCAGCTGCGCTGCGGCTCGAGGCGGATCCGAGCGCCGTTCGCCCCGCCGCGCTTGTCCGTGTCGCGGAAGCTGGCCGCGGCCGCCCAGGCCGTCAGGACCAGCTGGGGGATCGACAGCCCTGCGTCGAGGAGCGTCGACTTGAGGCCGGCGATGTCGTCGGGCGAGACCAGCTCGTGGTCGACCGGGGGCACGGGGTCCTGCCACAGCTGCGGCTCCGGGACCCAGGGACCGAGGTAGCGGGTCACGGGCCCCATGTCGCGGTGGAGCAGCTTGTACCAGGCCTTGGCGAAGGCGAGCTGGAACTCCTCGGGGTGCTCGAGGAAGCGACGGGAGATCTTCTCGTAGGCCGGGTCGACGCGCAGCGCCAGGTCGGAGGTCAGCATGCGCGGCTCGCGCCGCGGCGCCCCCTCCACGGCGGGCGGCACCATGTCCGAGCCGGCTCCGGCCCTGGGACGCCACTGGTGCGCGCCGGCCGGCGACTCCATCAGCTCCCACTCGTAGGCGAAGAGGATGTGGAAGAACTCGTTGTCCCAGCGGATCGGGTGGTAGGTCCAGGTGACCTCGAGACCGGAGGTGATCGTGTCGGCGCCCTTGCCGGTGCCGTAGCTGTTCTTCCACCCGAGGCCGAGGTCCTCGATGGGGGCGCCCTCGGGCTCCGGCCCGATGTTGTCGTCGGCGGGGGCGGCACCGTGCGTCTTGCCGAAGGTGTGGCCGCCGGCGATCAGCGCGACCGTCTCCTCGTCGTTCATCGCCATCCGGCGGAAGGTCTCGCGGATGTCGCGGGCGGAGGCGAGTGGGTCAGGGTTCCCGTTGGGACCCTCGGGGTTGACGTAGATGAGCCCCATCTGGACGGCTCCGAAAGGTCCGGTCAGCTCCCGGTCGCCGGCGTAGCGCTCGTCACCGAGCCACGTGTCCTCCGGACCCCAGAAGATCTCCTCGGGCTCCCAGATGTCCTCCCGACCGAAGCCGAAGCCGAACGTCGTGAAGCCCATCGACTCCAGGGCGCAGTTGCCGGCGAAGACCAGCAGGTCCGCCCACGAGAGGGCGCTGCCGTACTTCTTCTTCACGGGCCAGAGCAGGCGTCGGGCCTTGTCGAGGTTCGCGTTGTCCGGCCAGCTGTTGAGCGGGGCGAACCGCTGCGACCCGTCCCCCGCGCCGCCGCGGCCGTCCTCGATCCGGTAGGTGCCCGCCGCGTGCCAGCTCATCCTGATGAACAGCGGCCCGTAGTGCCCGTAGTCCGCTGGCCACCAGTCCTGTGAGGTGGTCATGACCTCGAAGACGTCCCGCTTCAGCGCCTCGACGTCGAGGCGCTGGAAGGCCTCCGGGTAGCGGTACTCCGGGCCCATCGGGTTCGACACCGGCGTGTGCTGGTGGAGCACCTGGAGGTTGAGCTGGTTGGGCCACCAGTCCTGGTTGGTGCGGGGCCGGTGCGGCGTCGGGGTCGGCGCCTCGATGACCGGGTTCTCGCTCTCGCTGCCGTGTTCGGACACGTCGATCCTCCTGAGGTCATGGACCTCCACCTCGAGGCCCGAGTGGTCGTCGCCAAGCCTCAGTCTGCATGGGAGGCGCGGGGGCATCAACCAGTGTGACCAACCAGTCTCCGCCGGGTCCGCCGGTGGCCGGGCCGGGCGCTCAGGTGAGGTCCGCGAACCGGGTGACGTCCTTCGAGGCGCCGGAGACGACGATGACGTCGTCCGGCCCGAGCCGGGTCTCGGCGGTGGCGTAGCCGAAGTCCCCGCCGGCGGGTTTGATCGCGACCACGGTGACCCCGAACCGCGACCGCACTCCGGACTCCCCGAGCACCTGTCCGGCCAGCGTCTTCGGCACCGCCGTCTTGATGAAGGCGAAGTCGTCGTCGACGGCGAGGAAGTCGAGCATGTGCCCGGTGACGAGGTGCGCCAGCCGTGCCCCGGCCTCGTGCTCCGGCAGAACGACGTGGTGCGCGCCCATGCGCTTGAGGATCCGCGCGTGCTGTTCCGAGGAGGCCTTGGCCCAGATCTCCTGGACCCCGAGCTCCGAGAGCAGCGACGTGGCGAGCACGCTGGCCTCGAGGGCCTCGCCGATGGCGACGACAGCCCGGTCGTACGACTGCAGCTCGAGCTGGCTCAGGGCCTCGTGGTCCGCAGCGTCCGCGACAACGATGTTGGGGATGGTCTCGGAGTACGTCTGGACGACCTCGGGACGGACGTCGATGGCGAGCACCTCCACCTCCCTGCGTACGAGGGCGGTGGCGAGTGCGGCGCCCATCCGCCCCAGCCCGAGCACGACGACACGAGGTCTCTCAGCCGACAATGGTCCTCTCCTCTGGGTACTCGAACCGACGGGGCCGCGTCCGGAGGGCGAGGGAGGCCCCCACGGTCAGCGGCCCGAGCCGGCCGACGAACATCAGGACGGTGAGCAGGAGCTGTCCGTGGGTCGGCAGGCTCGCCGTGATCCCGGTGGACAGTCCGACGGTGCCGAACGCGGACACCACCTCGAAGAGGACGACGTCCAGCGAGAACGCCGAGGTGGCCAGCAGCACCCAGGTGGAGACGATGATCGCGGTGACGGCGAAGAAGGCGACGGTGAGAGCCTGCCGCTGCACGTCGGCGGGGACGGTCCGCCGCGACGCGATGACGTGGCGCTCCCCGCGGAGCTCGGCCCACAGGATGTAGCCCATCAGCACGAACGTCGTGACCTTGATCCCGCCGGCGGTGCCCGCGCTCCCGGCGCCGATGAACATGAAGAGGTCGCTCGCGAGGAGGCTCTCGGACCGCAGGTCCCCGATCGGCACGCTGTTGAAGCCGGACGTGCGGGTGTTGACGGCGTGGAAGAACCCGGCGAGCACCTTCCCCGGGGTGGAGAAGGTGCCCATCGTCGCGTCGTTGCCCCATTCGGCGAAGGTGATGACGACGGTGCTGACCAGCAGCAGCCCCGCGGTCGCCGCGACCGTGATCCTGCTGTGGAGCGACCACTCCCGGGGCCGTCGCCAGAGGCGGCGCAGCTCCCACAGGACGGGGAACCCGAGGCCACCGCAGATGACCGCTCCGGCGACGACGAGGGAGACGACCGGGTCGAGGGCGAACCGTTCGAGGCTGTCGGCCCAGAGGGCGAAGCCCGCGTTGTTGAAGGCGGAAACGGCGTGGAAGACGCCGAGGTAGACGGCTCGGGCCGGGGGTTCACCGTAGCTCAGGCTGAAGCGGAGGATGAGGACCACGGCCACGACCGCCTCGAAGAGCAGGCTGGTCCGGACGACGCCGACCACCACATCGCGAGCGCTCATGCCGGCGCTGTGGCCACGCCGCGCCTCGGCGCCGGAGAGCAGGCTGGCCCGGACCCCGATGCGTCGCCCGATCATCACGGCGAGGACCGACGCGAGCGTCATGATGCCGAGCCCGCCGATCTGGATGAGCAGAAGGATGACGCCCTGCCCGAACCCGGACCAGTACGTCCCGGTGTCGACGAGGACGAGGCCGGTGACGCAGACCGCCGAGGTCGCCGTGAAGAGGGCAGTGACGATCCCGGTCTCATCGCCGCTCGCAGCGGCCAACGGGGTCATCAGGAGGGCGGTGCCGGTGAGGATGGCGGCGAGGAACGCGGCGACGACGACGCGGATGGGGTGGCTGAGGGCTTGCGCCACTCGGGACCACGCGCCGACCGGCGCCTCCATCGAGGCCATGGCCTGAACGCTATCCGGCACCCGCACCACCTCAGCAGCGGATGCGTTAAGGAGACGTCAAGATTGGGACAAACCCTCCCCGTATGCCGCTGGGCTCAGTTCCCTGCGAGCCGCGGTCCCAGCCCTCCCGCCGTCCCACCCCGACGAGAAGACGGTTGACATCGGGGGCTTGGTAAGAGAATGCTTACCGTTCGTGAACACTAACCAAGGGGGCGACGGGTGGACGGCACTGGGTGATCCCACCCGACGGGCCATCGTCGAGTTCCTGGCCGAACGGCCCCGAGCCGTCGGAGAGCTCGCGGCCGAGCTCCCGGTGAGCCGTCCAGCGGTGAGCCAGGCGCTCAAGGTGCTCAAGGATGCGGGTCTCGTCACCGAACGGGTGGCCGGAACGCGTCGGATCTACCGCCTCAACCCCGTTGCCGTCGCAGCGCTGCGGGACCAGCTCGACACCTTCTGGAGCCGGGCCCTGACCAACTACGGAGAGGCCGTGGGACAGCTCGCGGCCGAAGGACAACCAGAGGAGTCACCATGACAGAGACGATGAGCGCGATGGTCCGCAGGGACATCGTGGTCCCGGCCTCGGTGGAGCAGGCGTTCGCCGTGTTCACCGAACGGTTCGGGGAGATCAAGCCGCCCGAGCACAACCTGCTCGGCGCACCCATCGAGCAGACTGTCCTCGAGCCTCGCGTGGGGGGCCACATCTACGACCGGGGCACCGACGGCACCGAGTGCCGCTGGGCTCGGATCCTCGTCTTCGAGCCGCCGCGCCGGCTGGTGTTCAGCTGGGACATCGGCCCGACCTGGCAGCTCGAGAGCGACCCCGAGAACGCGAGCGAGGTCGAGGTCCGGTTCATCGCCGAGACGCCTCAGCGGACCCGGGTCGAGCTCGAGCACCGCAACCTCGACCGGCACGGGCCCGGTTGGCCCTCGCTCGCCGAAGGGATCGGCGACGACCAGGGCTGGCCCCTGTACCTCGCCCGGTACGGCCGTCTCTTCGGGGCAGCGGCCTAGCGCAGGACCGCCGGGGTCCTGCTGCGACAGCCGGGCGTCAGACGGTCACCGGGACGCCGGTCTCACGGTCCGAGTCCCGTCGAAACGAGCCGCTCCGGTGGCCGTGCCGCCGGAGCTGCTTCAGCAGCAGAAACGCCCCCCGGCTAACCGGAGGGCGTCGCTGTCACACCTGGAGCCGCCTATCGGAATCGAACCGATGACCTATTCATTACGAGTGAATCGCTCTGGCCGACTGAGCTAAGGCGGCATGTGCCGGAGCACGGTTGATGAGTATACGCACGGCCTCTGCCGCTCACGAAATCGCGCCGGTGCAGCCGCCGCCGGGTGCGGTTGAGGTCAGTTCGGCACCCCCGGGGCTGCCGATCTGACCTCAACCCAGCGGGCGCGGCCGGCCGCCCAGTCGGCGGGACACCCGAGGCCGTCGCGGGGTGCGAGGCCGCGGGCGAGGTAGTCCTCGACCACCTCGTCAACGCACGCGTTGCCCATCGCGTAGGCGCCGTGGCGTACAGCGTCGACGGTGACGAGCCTGGACCCGACGAGCATCTCGGCGAGGTACTCGGTGTCCTCGATCGGCGTCACGGGGTCGTCCTCGTTCCCGATGACGAGGATCGGGGTGGCCGGCTCGGCGCCGACGAGCAGGTTGCTGCGCATCGTGCCCGTCCAGCCCGAGCACTCGGACGGCAGCGGCGGCTGGATCCGGCCGAAGAGCGGATGCTCCTCGAGGACCGAGCGGCTCGGGGTGAGGTCGGCCCACGTCCGGGCCGGCCAGTCGGCGCACGTCACCGGGAGGTGGCTCTTGCCGAAGGTCGCACCGGGGTAGCTCCCGTCGACGTCACGCCCGACCGCGACCATGGCGAACCACGCGAGCTCGGTGCCGTCGCCCTCGATCGCGGCCTCCAGGGCGTCGACGAGGTAGGGCCAGGAGGCCGGGTCGAGCAGCCCCTCCCCGATGGCGGTGACGGCCCATCCCTCGGTGACCTGGGGCAGGGAGTCGAAGTCCGTCGGCAGGGGCACGGCTTCGAGGGAGTCGAGCAGCGCGACGAGCGCAGCGCCGGCCGAGCCGGGATCAGTGCCGAGCGGGCAGCGGTCGCCGCACTCCTCGACGAAGTCGGCGAAGAGGGCGTCGAACTCCGTGCCCCAGTGGCGCGCGTTGGCATCCACGTCGCGCTGCGTGACGGACGCGGTGTCGAGGCCATCGGGTGACACGGCCGAGTCGAGGACCATCAGCCCGACCCGCGAGGTGAAGCGGTCAGCGTAGATGGCGCCGATGAGGGTGCCGTAGCTGACGCCGTAGTAGTTGAGCCGTTCGTCGCCGACCGCCTCGCGGAGGATGTCGAGGTCGGCGGCGACCGCCTCGCTGCCCATCTTCGCCGCGAGGGCACCGCCCCGCTGCAGGCAGCTCGCTGCCCGGGCCGCGGCGGCCTCCTCGAGGAGCTCCATTCCCTGCGCGGACGCGGGTGTCGGGTCGGCGGCGTACATCGCGTCGAGCTCCTCGTCGGTGAGGCAGTCGAAGCCGGCCGAGTCGCCGATGCCTCTCGGGTCGAAGCCGACGATGTCCCAGGCCGCCCGGAGGTCGTCGCCGAAGAGGTCCGGCTCGCGGACGAAGTCGGTGCCCGACCCGCCGGGTCCGCCCGGGTTGACGAAGAGGGTGCCCCGCGGATGCTCCGAGGTGGCGGGGAGCCGGCGCAGCGCGATGGCGATCGTCGCACCGGACGGCCGCTCGTGGTCGACGGGCACCGCAACCCGGGCGCAGTCGAAGTCACGGTCGTCCGCGCACCGGGTCCACTCGACCTGCTGCGCGTAGAAACGTCGGAGAGCGGCGGGATTCGGCTGTGGCGCCCCGGTGAAGCGGATCTCGCCGGGGGCTGCTCCCGCCGTCCCCGACGTCGTCGCTGCGGGCGCTGGGGTCGGGTTGGCCGGTGTGCTCGTATGCCGCTGGGCCGGCTGGGCGGCCGAGGTCCCACCCGGGTCGGCGGGCTGCATGGTCGCGAAGGTGACGAGAAGCAGGAGGATCCCGATGGTCACGGCGCCGCGGCGGAGCGCGCTCAACAGGCCTGGTCGGAGGAGGGCACGGTCCCCTTGATGAGGTAGCCGTCGACGATGGAGTCCACGCACGAGTTGCCAGCGTAGTAAGTCCCGTGGCCGTCGTGGTCGCTAGTCACGAGAATCGCGGAGGCGAGATCCTCGGCGAGCTGCTTCGTGCCACCGATCGGCGTGGCCGGGTCGCGCAGGTTCCCGATGACGAGGACCGGGGCGGCGCCTTGGCCGAGCGTGCCACCAGAGGGCTGGCGGGGCTCGCCCGGCCACGCTCCACAGGGGTCGTGGAGCAGGCCCGCCAGGCGCGACCACAACGGGTGCTCGAGCAGGGCCTTGCGGTGCGCCGCGGCCAGCGACGCGTTGTCGCTCCGAGGCCAGTCGGCGCAGCGGACCGGGATCATGGCGTGGAGGTAGGAGGACTCGTCGTAGTCGCCGGAGGCGCTCCGTCCGACGATGTTCATCGCGTAGGAGAGCAATACGTCGCCCTTGCCGGCGAACGCCTCGGCCAGGCCCTTGTCGAGGATGGGCCAGGACTGCTCCGAGTAGAGGCACATGAAGATGGCGAAGCCCAGCCAGCCCTCGCCGATCGAGTCGATGTCGCCGCGGGACGTCTCGAGGGGTCGCCGTTCGACCTCGTCGAGCAGGTCGGCGATCCGGTCGCGGGCTCCGTCGGCATCCGTCCCGAGGGCGCAGTCGTCGCGGTCGACGCACCACTCGATGAACGCGTCGATCGAGGTCTCGAAGCCCTGGATGTCATGGCCGAGCTGCTGCTCGTCGGTCTGGTTCGGTGAGACGGCGGAGTCGAGGACGAACCGCCCGACGCGCTCCGGGAAGAGGTCCGCGTAGAGGGCGCCGAGCACGGTGCCGTAGGAGACGCCGACGTAGTTGAGCCGGTCGCTGCCGACGAGTGCGCGCATGACGTCCATGTCGCGGGCGACCTCGGTGGTGCTCATGTGCAGGGCCCGCTCTCCGCCGTTGCGGGCACACCGCTCGGTGACCGCCTCGGTGTCGCGGAGGAGCTTGTCCCGCTCGGCCGCGTCGTCAGGCGTCGGGTCGTTCTCGAAGAGCAGGTCCATGTCGTCGTCGGACAGGCAGGCGACCGCGTCGGACTGTCCGATCCCGCGGGGGTCGAAGCCGAGGATGTCGTAGGACTCGCGAAGCTGCTTGCTGAAGACGAAGCTCGAGAACTGGGCGTACTCGAGCCCGGAGCCGCCGGGGCCCCCGGGGTTGATGACGAGCGTGCCGACCCTCTTCTCGGGCTTGAGCGCCGGCACCTTGCGCAGGGCGAGCTCGAAGGTGTCGCCGTCCGGCTCGGCATAGTCCACCGGGACCTCGATGCTCGCGCACTGGTGGACCCGGCTGCCCGGGCAGGCCTGCCAGTGCACCGGCTGCGTGTAGAAGGCGGCCAGCCGGGCTGGGGGGTCCGCACCGACCCCCTGGGGGGAGGTGGCCCCTCCCGTCGCCGTGGCCCCCGGACCGGTCGTGGTGACCGGCGCCGTGACCGGGATGGTGCCCGGAGCGGCGGCCGGCGGGGCGGGACGGGTCGCGCGCCCCGCGAGGAGTCCGACTGCAGCGACGAGCGCGAGGGCGACCACCACGACCACCACGACCACGGCGGCCACCATCGCACGGCCCCGGCCAGAGCGACGCGACCCGGCCCCGGCCGGTCCGGGCGGGGCGTCGGGAGCGAGCCCAGCGGCATACGGCAGGGTGGTGGTCTCGTCGGTCTCGGGGAGGTCCTCGGGCCGGCGCGACTCGTCGTTCAGCACGTGAGCCCGTCCTGCGGGACGGTCCCCTTGACGAAGTACGCGTCGAGGGCGTCGTCGATGCACGAGCTGCCACGCGTGTACGCGGTGTGGCCGTCGCCGTCGAGCGAGACGAGGACCGCGTTGGCGAGCTGGTCACGCAGCTGCTTCGACCACTCGTAGATCGTGGCCGGGTCGCGAGTCGTCCCGACGACGACGATGGGGTTGCTCCCCTCGGCCGAGATCCGGTGCGGCGGGTTGTCGCCCTGCACCGGCCAGACACCGCACGCGAGCGAGCCCCACGCGAGGAAGGGCCCCCACGTGGGGGCGACCTCGGTGAAGTCCTTCTCGTACCCCTCGTAGGTCGACAGGTCCGGGCTGTCCGGACGGTCGAGGCAGTTGACGGCC
>Ga0209347_1001979_pt1 | contig 29193 bp, 29 predicted proteins | sample AutmiccommuBRH23_FD_187382 | JGI IMG/M metagenome (GOLD analysis project Ga0209347, IMG submission 187382) | Deep subsurface microbial communities from Mt. Terri, Switzerland - Autotrophic microbial communities BRH/23 (SPAdes) (version 2) | ecosystem: Environmental > Aquatic > Deep subsurface >...
AAGTATGGAAGTCCGCGGCTGCGCGGGGCTGCGATGCCGCCGTGATCTCGGCCACCACCCGCCAGCTCCGGCTCTACGAGCACCTCGGGTTCGTTCCGTTCGGACCGCTGGTCGGCTCAGCCGAGGCGTCGTTTCAGCCGATGCTCCTGACACGCGAGAGCTTCGCGCGACAGATGGGCGGGCTTTATGGAGTAGAAAAAAGAGAGCAGGCGGCGGGCGAGAATGCGGTGTTTCTCCCTGGCCCGGTGGCGGTGCATCGCGACGTCGCCGCCGCGCTCGCCGAGCGCGCCATCTCGCATCGCTCCGCGGAGTTCGCGAGCGAGATGAGCGCCGCGCGGGATGCGCTCCGTCGGCTCACCGGCGCGCGCAACGCGCAGATCGTGACCGGCACGGGAACGCTCGCGAATGACATGATCGCAGCGCAGATCGCCCGTTGGGATGGCGAGGGGCTCATCCTGACGAACGGCGAGTTCGGCGAGCGGCTGGAAAATCACGCGCGCCGGTTCCGCCTCCGGTTCGAGCCGATGCGGTTCGCCTGGGGAGAAGCGATCGATCTCGAGCGCGTCAGCCGCGCGGTTGAAGCGAGGCCGCCCGCATGGATCTGGATGACGGCCTGCGAAACCTCGACCGGGGTGCTGAACGACTGGAGCCGGATCGCTGCGATCGCGCGGAGCGGCGGCGCGCGGATCTGCCTCGATGCGGTCAGCGCGATCGGGTCGGTTCCGGTCGACCTTTCCGAGGTCGACCTCGCATCGGGCGTGAGCGGGAAAGGCCTGGGCTCCTATCCGGGGCTGGCCATGGTCTTCCACCGGGATCCGGTTGCCCCCTCCGGTGCGATTCCGCGCTCGCTCGACCTCGGTCTCTACGACGCAAGCTCGAGCGTTCCGTTCACGCACTCGTCGAATCTACTGCGGTCGCTTCGCGTGGCTCTGGATCGGCCGGACTGGCCCGCGTCGTTCGCGATGCGGGCCGAGCTCGGCGCCGAACTCCGCGCGCGCCTCGCGTCGATGAACCTGCGGCTGGTCGGTTCGGCCGCAACGCCGGCGCCCCATGTGGTGACGATCGATCTCGGACGGGCCCACGATGCCACCCGATTGGGAACGGCGCTCGCCGCCCGCGGCTTTCTGGTCGCCTGGGAGAGCTCGTACCTGCGAACGAGGAACTGGTTTCAGATCGCGCTGATGGGTGAGGTCACGCAGCCCGGCATGAGGGCTCTCCTTCGCGCGCTGCGGCAGGTGCTGCGCGAGCCTTAACCTGGTCATGCCCTGGAGGGGCGGGAGTGCATTGCTCATTTATGGCTGGCTCGCTGGACGCGCGTGTGATCGCCACCCAAGCGCGTGTCGAATTGCGAAAGCGATTGAGGGAATCAACGCGGGCGCCGACAGACGAACACTTCGTAGGTGCCGGGGGCGAGCTCCGAATGATCGAACGGGACGCATCGCGCCTCGAAGCCGGCGTCGCTCAGCATCTGCAGCCATTCGTCTCTCCCGAACAACCCCTCGTCGTGCCGCTCCGCCTCCACGCGCACCGAGCCGTCCGTCTCGCGCAGAAGAACCGCATACTCGACCGAGTACGTCGAATCAGCCGGGTCCGGGTCCCACTGCCACTCGAGGAAACGCAGACCATGCCCGTCCCCGTCCACCCCACCGTGGTCGGTGGAGGAGGCGAAGTTCTCCCGCAGGTGATCCGGCGCGAAGAGGGCGGACCCACCCGGACGGCAATGGACGAACGCCGTGTCGATTGCGCGGCGCAGATCCTGTGGCGTCGTCATGTAGCAGATTGCGTCGTGAATGAACACGCAGTCGAACGTGCGGCCCAGGCGGATCTCACGCATGTCGCCCTGCAGGTGCTCGCACTCGGGATTCAGAGCGCGGCTCACATCGAGCATGGCTTCGGAAACGTCCGTCAGGGTGATCTCGAAGCGCGCCTTCATGTGCGAGGCGTTGTTCCCGCCGCCGCTTCCCAGCTCGAGAAGTGTCCGGCAGGGGGGCTCGCCGGCGGCGACGAGCTCGCGCTGATAGAACACCGCCTCCTCCGCGTACTCCTCGGCAGGCGAGAAGAGCGGCCACCACTTCGCGAGCTCGCTGTAGATCTTCATCGGCGGGAAGATCTCCATTCTGGCAGAACTTCGAGACGTCGGTTTCTGGCTGGGGCTTCAAATTTCCGGACTGACTGAGACACCGCCGGTGGGAAGTGAGCGGGAGACTCGGGGGATCCGCCGGATCACCCGGTTCAAGCGAATTGAAAGCGTTTTCATGGACGGGAGGGATCGCCTGAATCTCCATCTCTTACGCGTTTCCCGGGGGTCCGATTCGGTGCACCGAACCCTTTCGTTCGCCTTTCCGTAGTTCGGGTATTCGAGATCACGCGCCATCCTGGCACGGCGGCGTCAAGGCTATCTCTCATCCGGTCCGTGGGTTCGCATGGGTCCCGAGAACCCAGGCTTCGTGTTTCGGCCACCAAGCAGACTTTCTGCACTTTCCCGCCGAACTTCCCAAAGTCCTGATACGAATGTCAAGGAGGTAGTTCCTATGGTTGCGTCTTCCAGGCGTTTCCCGCGGGTATTTTCCATTCTCCTGCTTCTCCTCCCCTCTATTCTCCTGGCCCAGACGTCGGGCGCCACGCTCACCGGCAGAGTGACGGACGAGAGCGGTGCCGCTGTTCCGGGGGTGTCGATCGTCGCGACCAACGTCGCCACGGGCGTTTCCCGCACGGTCGTCTCGGGGGCCGACGGAAGCTACCGGCTGCCAACGATGCTTGCTGGCCGGTACAGCGTGACGGCCGAGCTTTCCGGTTTTTCGAGCGTCACGGTGCGAGACGTCGAGCTCCACGTCGCGTCGACCCGGCCGCTCGACATCAGAATGCGGCCCGCGGCGATCGAGGAGTCGATCATCGTCACGGCCGAGACGCCGCTGGTGGCCGACACGCCGAGCATCGGTACGGTCGTGAGTGAGGGGGAGCTCGAGAACCTTCCGCTGAACGGTCGGCAGTTTGCCAATCTGGCCTCGCTTGCGCCCGGTACGAGTCTCGGAGTGAATCCCGATCCGACCAAGCCGGGACAGCTGGTGGTCGCCCTCAACGGCGGCATTGGCCGGAACGTGAACTACCTCATCGATGGTGGCGACAACACGGACGACACGATCGGCGGTGCTCTGCAGAACTTCAATCTCGAAGCCGTGCAGGAGTTCCGAATCCAGACGCAGCAGTACAAGGCGGAGTTCGGCCGCTCGACGGGTGGGGTGCTCACGGTGGTCACGAAGACGGGAACGAACGACTTCGGCGGCACCGTCTACGGCTTCTTCCGCGATAAGTCACTGAACTCGAAAACCGAGTCCGAGCGTCGCGCCGGTGGCGAGAAGCGCGCATATGAGCGGACGCAGTACGGACTTTCCTTCGGCGGACCGATCATTCGCGACCTCGCTCACTTCTTCCTCACCTATGACACGACCGATCGGGAGACAACCCTCACACTTGGCGCTCCGACGCTGGCGATCTTTCCCAATCTTCCGGGCGCCGTGGCGATCCCTTTCGACGACGAGCTGATCACCGGGAAAGCGACCTGGGCGATCTCCCCGACTCAGCAGCTCCAGCTCCGTTACGGAAGCCAGGAGTATTCCGATGTCTACTCCGCCAGTCCGCTCTCCACCCCCGACAACTTCGGCATCCTCGGCAGCGAGTTCTCCTCCATTCTGGCCGGACACACCGCGCAAATCGGGCAATCCTCGGTGAACGATTTCCTCTATCAATACAGCACTTTCGAGAACGGCATTCTGCCTCAGACAGACGCCCCGACGCTCGTCTTCGCCAACGGCGTGAACGCCGGCCAGAACTTCAACACGCCGCAGACGACAGAGCAGAAGAAGCATCAGTTCAAGAACGACTTCGCGCACACGACGACTCTGGCGGGCACGCGGCACGACCTGAAGGCCGGCTTCAACTACATCCACGAGCCAACCCTCGGTGGAAGCTTCTCCTCGGGCCTCGTCGGTCGCTACACCTTTGCCGGCAACACGATGGACTCTGCGATCACGCGCATCGAGATCAACTCGGGATTCAACAGCTTCTCCACGCCCATCGATCAGTACAGCCTGTACCTGCAGGACGACTGGAGCCTCACCGATCGGCTGGTGCTGAACCTGGGGCTCCGATATGACTTCTGGGACGGGTTCGATCTCGACCAGTCGACGAACCCGATCTGGCAGCTGCTCACGACGCAGACGAGTTACGACGAGCCGTATCTTCGTGCTTTCCGGGGCAGCAGCGGTGTCGACAACGACGACGACAATTTCGGGCCGCGCCTCGGTTTCACCTACGATCTTTCTGGCGAAGGACGTCATATCATCCGCGGCGGTTGGGGGATGTACTACGACTTCCCCTATACCAATGCGACGATCCTCTTTCCGTCAGCGGCCGTGCAGTCGGACTTCGGCCAGACCTTTCTCCACGTGAACGGACAGGGGATCCGAAATTCCGACGGAAGTCTCTTCCGAGTGGGACAGGCGCTCCCCGCGAACCAGCTCGGAAACATCTCGCGTCCGGTTCCCAACGAAGTAGCTTCGCCGAGCCTCGCCGCTCCCGAGGCGATGCAGGCGTCGGTCGGCTTCTCGAGCCAGATCACTCCGAACGTCGGCGTCACGCTCGATCTGGTCAGCATCGAGTACCGCGACATTCCTTTCCGCTTCCGCGCAAACCCGATCGATCCGACAACCGGGCAGCGGCGGTTCCCGCAGTTCGGCAATTTCCGCGTCTGGTCCGGTGACGGACGCGCGGACTATGAAGGCGTCAATCTCGGCGTTCGCGCCCGGGTGAGTCAGAAGCTCGAAATGCAGGGGTTCTACACCTGGTCGGAAGCAACAGGAAACATTCTTGCCGGCGCCGACGAGTTCCGGATCACCGCGACCGGTCATCAGCCGGACCTCGGCGCGGTCGCCGATCAGAGCGTCAATCCGCTGGATCCCCTCTGCGGGGCATGCATCGGTCCCCTTAATACCGACGCGAAGCATCGCGTCACGTTCAGCGCCGTCTACCAGGCTCCCTTCGGGATGGTCGTCTCGGGCGTTGGACGCTACCGCTCCGGCCTCCCGTACACCGAGTGGGCGGGCGAGGACCTCAACGGCGACGGGTTCACCTTCGACCTGCCGGCGGGCGTCTCGAAAGTGAACTCACGCCGCGGGGCTTCCTTCTCGCAGCTCGATCTCCGGATCTCCCGCGATTTCCCGGTCGGGCCGGTTGGCATCGAGCCGATCGTCGAGATCTTCAACGTCTTCGATGAAGAGAACCCCGGCCGTTACATCGGAAATCGGAGGGCGAGCAACTTCGGCCAGCCGACCGTCTTCGCCGGCGATCCGTTGCAGGGAGAACAGCGCCTCATTCAGCTCGGAGTCCGCCTGCGGTACTGACGCGACAACCCATGGGATTGACGAAAGGCGGAGCCGGAGGGCTCCGCCTTTTTTTGCTCTGATAGGGTACGGGAAAAGCCAGAAGCCAGAAGAAAAGGGAAGCCGGAAATCGAAAGCCAGAAGAAAAGGCAAAAGCAAAATCAGAACATCCCGTCATCCTGAGAGAGCGCCGCGAGAAGGAAACTCCGACTAGCGACGGTGGGCGCGACCGAAAATGGCGGGATCGAGCCACCTGCCGTTTCCCCCCGCACTGGCCAACACGGTTCGCGCATCTGGAGATCCTTCGTCGGCGCTCAGGGTTTGCGAATATCGAGTCAGGACGTCTCGGGCCTCCTCAGGATGACGCCGCCCTGCCTTGCCTTTACTTCTGCCTTCTGCTTTCTGCCGTCGCCTCTTCTTCTGGCTTCCGGCTTGATCTTACGCCCGCGTCCAGGTCCCGTCCGGGTGCGCCTGCCATCGCACTCCCTCTTCATCGAGCCACTGCCCGAGGGGCGCGCCCTCGGGTGTCTCGGACCCGAAGCGGAGCACGTGGCCGTCGAGATCGAAGACGTGTAGCTCGCGAGAGCCCCAAGGGAAGTTCTGGGGGGCATGACGAATCCGGGCGCCCCGCTGCTCGAGCTCTTCGAACAACTCGTCGGCGTTACTCACGCCGAACCACATCCAGGTGCCCGGATGGCCCTGACTCCCTTCGCACAGCATCACATGGGCGTTGCCGCGACTCACCGACCCGAAGCCGCGGGAGCCCCAGTCGAGCGTGAAGCCGAGGGCATTCACCCAATAGGCGACACTCGCTTCGAACTCGGCCACGCGCAGGATCGGCGTGACCCCAGCAATGTGCACACTGACATTCCCATTCGCCTTCTCTTTGGGCATGAGTCCTCCCGCGCCAGTCGCCTCAAGAGTTGAGGGGTCCAGAAACCCAGCTGGTTTTCCGCCAATTCTAGCGCTGACACCCTCCGCCGGTTCCGGCGGTTTTTCCGATCATGAGGGGCTTCCGTCTGTCCCTTTCCGGAAGTATTCTTTCCGGACCGGAGGATCGACGATGCGTTACGCATTGTGGCTGCTTGCGTCAGTCGTGGTGTGGAGCTCTGCCGAAGCGGCACGGGTGACGTTCAAGAAAACGGTGCCGGCTGGGCAGCGGATCGACGCTCCCTCGGATCGAATCGCCCTGATCCAGATGGATGGAGAGACTTCCGAGTGCTCCCACGTCTTTCTCCGGATCGAGTTCATGGAGGCGATCAAGGCGACCGGAGCGGAGATCAGCGACGTGTCCCACCTCAAGACGCCGATCGCTGAACGCCGGAAGTCGGTCGACGCCGATCTCTACATCGAGTCGGTGTCCTGCAAGTGCCGTGCGGCCGGTTATCCGCTTGGGGATGGTTCAGGAATGTCGTGGTATGCCGGCGCCTGCCAGGCGAGCTTTCGGGTGAGTGATCCCGACGATCGGCAGCTCGCCATCGTGACCGTGAAGGGGCAATCGGAGGAGAAAACGGATTTTCTCGATTTCTCGGCGTTCCTCACCTCGGGAAAACGAATGATGGTCGAGCTGGCGAAGATGCTTCGCCCTCACGAGAGAACCCTGGTGATCGAGACGGATCGGAACGTGCCCGGCGAAAAGCAGGCCGCGCGGCTCCTCAGGAAGAACGACTATGCCGGCGCTCGGGCAGTCTGGGAGCGGGAGCTCGAAGCTCATCCCGAGCATGCAGGGCTGCACTTCAGCCTCGCTGCGGTCGCCGACGCGATCGGCGACGTGGACTCGGCGCGCCGGCATTACGAAGAAGCCGTGCGGCTGGCCCCGGATGAAGAGAAGTATGCGCGGTTCAAAGGGTACTTCGAACGACGCACGCCCTGAATCATCGGCGACTCGATGTCATCCCGAGCGTAGCGAGGGATCAGGGGGGGTGGAATCCGTAAACGCCGCAGCCTTGTCGGCGGGAGACGTGAATTCGTCCCCGGTTGAACCACCCTGGCCGCTGCAACCCCGTTCTACTGCTTCACGAGCTCCACGCGTCGATTCCTCGCCTTTCCTTCGTCGCCCGCGTTCGACGCCACCGGGGCAAAGGGGCCGTTCCCGAAGGACTTGAGGCGCGCTGCGGCGACCCCGTCTTTGACCAGCGCCTGGACGACCGCCTCCGCCCGCGCCTTCGAGAGCGCGAGGTTCGCGTCGAGATTGCCGACCGTGTCGGTGTGGCCGACCACGTACACCTTCAGTCCCGGATCGGTCTTGAGCAGCTTCGCGACCTCGGCGACCGCGCTCGCCGACTCCGGCTTGAGATCGGACTTGCCGGTATCGAAGAGAATTCCGTGCACGGTGACGTGTCCGGCCGTCTTCAGGTCGGTGGCGAGCGAGGCGGCGTCGGCGACAATGGTCTGCTCCATCGCCTTCTCACGCACGATCCGGATCCAGATCTTGCCGTTCCCCTTCTGCGCCTCGGCCCAGACCTTCCGCCCGTCGACGATGAGAGAGCCGACCACCCACCAGTTCGCGTTCGGGTCAATCCCTTCGATCTTTGCGCCGATCTTCTTCAGCGCGTTCTCGTAGTTCCGGATCACCTCGAGTCCGGAAGCCTCGTCCTCCCGTTTGTCCACCCGGTAGGTGACGAGGGTGTACTCCCCTTCCACGCGCTTTCTCGGCGGCTTGACGGTGAAGAAGTCGTATGCCTCGTAGGACTTGTACTCGCAGTGCTCGATCCGGTAGTTCGCCATCCGGGTCGGAAAGAGAGGGTCGTCCTTGCAACCCGCTTTGTCCTGAGACGCGGCGGGGATCGCAAGCAGGAGGGTGGAGAGGAGAAGGAAGAGGGCTCGTGTCGTCATGACCGCTCCTTGTCCGTCGTCTGTCAGGCGGAGATGCGCTTACGGTCCCACGAACGGGCGCGCGCCCGAAAGCGTGCGCGGTCACCCCTGCGTGTGCGGGGCGGTTGGCTGCTACACTCGTCGCAACAGGAGGCTATTCATGCGTAACATTGTCGCGATTCTGCTATTTGCGCTGCTCATCGCCGCAAGCGCGGCAGCCGGTACGGCGGTCGCCTCCACGGAATCCGCTCGAGGCGCGTTCGAACTGACGGTGAATACCAGCCTCGACCCGGCGAAACCGGGCATAGTCACCTGCACCGCGGTCCTCAAGGACACGAAAAGCGGGGAAGTACTGGCGGCACCCCGGGTCGAGTTCAAGGCCGGTGAGGCGGCGGAAGTCGGCAGCACGACGGATCGTTCGAAGTTCGTTCTGAAGATCACGTCGGACGTCGCCGCCAACCGGGTCACCGCGGATGCCGAGTACGCGCTCGAAGGCGAGGTCGTATTCGCCCCGAGGATCGAGCTCGAGCTCCGCTAGCTGGAGAGTCCTGCACAACCATGAACACTCGCATCGTGATGGCATCGAGCGCGGCGTTTCTGGCGTTCGTTGGCCTGTCGCTCACCTTCGCCCCGCATGAGATTCTGGGTCTTTTCGGTGCGTCGATAGCTGATCCGATCCCGCTGCTCCTGCAGATCGGTGGTGGAAGTCTCGCTGGCTGGGCCATGGTCAATTGGACGGCTCGTGGTCTGATCATCGGCGGGATCGACTCGCGTCCTTTGACGCTGGGAAATCTGGTTCATTTCGTCGCCGGCACGTTTGCACTGGGCAAGGCCATCCCGCTCCTGGGTGTTCAACCCGTGGCTGTGGCGGTGCTGGTCGGGTATGGTTTGTTCGCGGCCTGCTTTGGCTACCTCGTCTTTGGTCGGGGAGCCGCTTGCGTTCAGGCATCGGGCCTTCGGCCGAGTGGACCGTAACCGGGCGCGTAGAGAAGCTGAGCCTGGAGAACACGAACATGCACTGGCTCGGTCGGGTCGTCGTTGTTCTCGCGCTCATCGAGGGGGCGTGGCTGGCCTTCGACGGTGGCCGCGCAATGGTCGTGGGCGACTACGTCACTCCAAAGTCGGGCCCGTACGCCGGGCAGCTCGGGCCGTGGGCGAAGGTCGTGTCGACGGTTGGAATCGAGCCCCGCTCAACTCTGATGAAATCGATTCACCTGGGCCTTGGTCTCGCGTGGCTTGTCCTCACGACCTGCTTTGTCCTGCGATTGCCCTGGGCCTGGTCGGGTATGGTTCTCTGCGCCGTTCTCGGGTTATGGTACTTGCCCTTTGGAACGCTCCTCAGCGTGATTCAGATCGTCCTGCTCTTCCTGCCTGCCGTGCGTAGGGCCGGAAGTTGAAATCCGCTGGTCTCAGCATGTCACTTGTGAATCTGCTCGAGCTCCGCATTCCGCCGCTGGCTCTCACCGCGGTGAGCGCGGTCGCGATCGCATTGGCCAACATCCACGCTCCCCTGGTTCGCATCCCCTTTCCGGGGCAGAAGTACGCCTCGGCAGCCTTGGTGCTGATCGGATTCCTGCTCGCTGCGTTCGGCGTCGCGCAGTTCCGGCGAAGTCGAACCACGGTCAATCCGCTGTCTCCGAACCAGGCGTCGACGGTGGTCACCACCGGGCTGTATCGCGTCAGCCGGAACCCCATGTACCTCGGAATGGCGCTCGTTCTTCTCGGCGTCGCCGTATGGGGCTCCGCTCTCGCTGGCTACCTGCTGGTGTTGGGATTCTGCTGGTACCTCACACGCTTCCAGATCATCCCCGAAGAGAGGGCTCTTCTGGCTGCGTTCGGGGAAGAGTTCGCGCAGTACATGGGGCGAGTGCGGCGGTGGGTGTGACTCGAGGAAGGACTTGCTCGGTCGATAGCTCTGGACGAAGAGCTCCCGAATCGAGGAATCATCAAGCTCGGGCACTTCGCGGCCCCGATCGGCGAAATGACTCAGCGACCTCGCGCGGAGATCGCGCCCGTCCTCACTCACTCGTGCCTGCACCATGAAGGTCATCCCTTCAACCACCCGCGATTTCGTCTCGCCTCGGCCCGCGTAGAGCGGCAGTCGCTCGATGAAGCAGGCGCGGTTCGTACCCGGTGCGCTGACAACGGCCTGGCACATGAACCCCTCGCGAGGCGGATGCTCGAGGAACTTCGGACCGCGCCTACGACCCTTCGCGCCCGTCAGTCGAGGGAGAGGACGATGCCGCCGAGGCCGGCGGCTTCGAGACGCTCGCCGGCTTCGATCGCCGCTTCCCTCGTGGGGTACGGGCCGACGCGGACGCGGTGGAGGGAGCCGCGCTGGTCGACGTAGACCTTCGCGTCGATGCTCGCGGCCTTAGCGCGAAGCGTCTCTGCGTTTGCCGCTACGCTGAACGCGCCGAGCTGCACGATCCAGCCCGATCGCGGCGCGGGGCGGTTTTCGGTGGTGATGCGCGGAGGGACCGGACGCGCGGGAGCAGGAGACACCACCCGGCCGCTCTCCGTAACCGTCTCGATTCGCAGTCCGTCGGCGGAGACCTGGCGCCGTACCGGCTCGCCCCCCCGCTCCTCGATCACCATGATGTCTTCGACCACATCGTCGTCGCGCGCGGGCGCCGACTCACTGACGGCCGCTCTCTCACCCGAGGGGAGCGGGAACTCGACGGGCGGCGCCTGCTCGGGCGCGCGAATCGTCTCGTCGGTCGGGGTGATCTTCACGACGTAGGGCTGCGGCGGTTCGCGGTCACCCCGGCCGATTGCCGCGATCTGCGCCTCGATTCGCGCAATCCCCGCTTCGACCATGCCGATCTGGAGAGCTGCGCCGTAGGAGAGGTCGAGAATGCGGTCGCCGACGAACGGTCCGCGGTCGTTGATCCGCACGCGGACGCTCTTCCCGTTCGCCGGGTTCGTGACATCGAGGACCGTACCGAATGGAAGCGTGCGGTGCGCGGCCGTCAGGCCGGCCGGATTGAAGATCTCGCCGTTCGCCGTAGTCCGCCCGGCGTACTCCTCGCCGTACCAGCTGGCGAGGCCGACGATCCGGTCGGACGGCGCGGGAGCGGGCGCGCTGCTGGCGCATCCCGCAAGGAAGGCGACCGCGAGAAGCGTGATCAGCGAGCGGCGCATCAGACCCGCACCTCCGCCACGTCTTCGCTGCGCAGGTGGCGCTCGGACTCGAGAAGCGGATCGACCTCCTCCCGAAGGAACGTTTCCACCTGGGACGGGGACAGTCCGACGTAGTCGGCGGGGCGAACGAGCGAGTCGATGTCATTCTGCTCGAGCGGGATGAGCGTGTCCGAGGCCATCCGGGCGAAAAGATCGTTTTCGGCGGAGCCGTTCTTCATCGCGTCGGCTGCGGCCAGCGCGTGAATGCGGACGCGCTCGTGCAGGACCTGCCGGTCGCCGCCGCGGCGCACCCCTTCCATCATCAGGTTCTCGGTCGCGATGAATGGCAGCTCCCGGCGGACGTTGGCCTGGATCACCGGCTCGTGAACCACCAGGCCGCTCGCGACGTTGTCCCACAGCAGCGCGATCGCATCAGCCGCGAGAAACGCCTCGGGGATCGCGATCCGGCGGTTCGACGAATCGTCGAGCGTCCGCTCGAACCACTGCGTGGCCGCCGTGTGCGCCGGGTTCTGGGAGTTGATGATCAGGTGCCGCGCGATCCCGTCGATCCTCTCGGCGCGCATCGGGTTCCGCTTGTAAGCCATGGCCGACGAGCCGACCTGATGTTCCTCGAAGGGCTCCTCGATCTCGCGAAGATGCTGGAGAAGGCGCATGTCGTAGGCGAACTTCGAAGCGGACTGCGCGAAGCCGGAGAGCGTGGAAACGATTTGCGCGTCTACCTTCCGGGTGTAGGTCTGACCCGAAACGGGATAGCAGCGGGCAAAGCCCATCTTCCGGGCGACCAGCTCCTCGAGCCGCGCGACCTTGCCGGCGTCCCCTTCGAAAAGCTTGAGGAACGAGGCCTGAGTCCCGGTCGCTCCCTTCACCCCGAGGAGCGCGAGCGACTCCTGGCGGAAGCGGAGCTCGTGGTGATCGAGCACCAGGTCATGAAGCCAGAGGGTCGCCCTTTTGCCGACGGTGGTGAGCTGCGCCGGCTGGAAGTGGGTGAAGGCGACCGTCGGGATCTCTTTCCATCGATCCGCGAAGTCGCGCAGCTTTCCGATGAGGTTGACGATGCGCTTCCGGACGAGCTCCATCCCTTCGCGCATCTGAACCAGCTCACTGTTGTCGGTGACGTAGGCCGACGTTGCGCCGAGGTGAATGATGCCCCTGGCGTTGGGCGCCTGGAGGCCGAGCGCGTAGATGTGCGACATCACGTCGTGCCGCACCTCGCGCTCGCGCTTTTCGGCCTCTTCGTAATTGATGTTCTCGAGGTTCGCGCGGAGCTCGGAGAGCTGCGCGTCGGTGATCGGCAAGCCGAGCTCCTGCTGGGCCTCGGCGAGGGCGAGCCAGAGGCGCCGCCACGTCCGGAACTTGAAGTCCGGCGAGAAAATAGCGGACATCTCGCGAGAGGCGTAACGCTCGGTCAGCGGTTGAGAGGCGGTCGTTCGTCCGGTCACGGGTCGATTATATGTGATAAATCCGCGCCAGGGGACCAGCCCGCTGAAGGCGAGCCGCTTGCATTTTCCACGCGATCGGACAAACTCCCACTTCGATGGTCGCAGGCCTCCAGCAACTCATCCGTTCCCGACACCTGATCGCGGTGCTCACTGCGCGCGACCTCAAGGCCCGCTATCGAGGCTCCGTCCTCGGCTTTTTCTGGTCGCTGGCCAATCCGCTTCTTCTTCTCGGCGTGTACACCTTCGTTTTCACGGTAATCTGGCCGCGTCCGGGCGACACGGGCGCCTATCCGCTGTTTCTGTTCGCCGGGATCCTTCCCTGGACGTTCTTCGCCGGGGCCGTGATGGAGTCGACGACGTCGATCTCCTCCAACGCCGGGCTGGTGAAGAAGGTCCTGTTCCCGGCCGAGGCTCTGCCGCTGGTCGTGGTGGCCTCCCACCTTGTCCATTTCGCGCTCGCGCTGCCGATTCTTCTGCTCGCGGTCGCGGTCGCGGCGCTGATGGGCAAGGTGACGGTAACGTGGTTCATCCTTCTCGCCCCGGTTTACATGCTGGTGCAGACGGCGTTCGTCGCGGGCATTGCGCTCGCGGTGTCCTCGGCCTCGGTCCTCTTCCGTGACCTGCGGGACCTGGTCTCCAACATCCTCCAGCTGGGGTTTTTTCTGACGCCGATCCTCTATCCGGTTGGGGGAGAGATCGTTCCCGAATGGCTGCGCGGGCCGCTGCGGCTGAATCCGATGACTCCGTTCGTCGTCGCCTATCAGAGTATTTTCGTCTTCGGCACGCTCCCTTCGCTGCTCGATACCATCCTGATGATTCTCTACGCCACGCTGGCCCTGCTCGCAGGTTTCTTCGTCTTCGACCGGCTGCGCGACACCCTGGCGGAGGTCCTTTGAGCCGCCAGTTCGCCATCTCCGTGCGGAACGCGTCGAAGAGCTACAGGCTCTACGGCCGCGGATCGCAATTTCAGACGCTGAAAAGCGCGCTGCTGAAACGGGAGATCCGCCCATCGGCCGAAGGATCGGTGGACGCGCTGCGCGAGGTGACTTTCGACGTGAACCGCGGGGAGGCTTTCGGCCTGATCGGCCGGAACGGCTCGGGAAAGTCAACGCTGCTGAAGCTGATCTCCGGGATCATCCGCCCCACGGAGGGAGAGGTGCTCGTAGACGGGCGCATCTCGGCGCTGATCGAGCTGGGCGCGGGGTTTCATCCGGAGATCACCGGCCGCGAGAACATCTTCATCAACGGAATCATGATGGGTCTGACGCGGCGCGAGATCGAAGAGCGCTTCGACCGGATCGTGGAGTTCGCCGGCATCGGCCCGTTCCTCGATCAGCCGGTCAAGACCTACTCTTCCGGCATGTACGTCCGGCTCGGTTTCGCGGTCGCGGTGCACGTCGACCCCGACATCCTCCTGATCGACGAGGTGCTCGCCGTCGGAGACGAAGAGTTCTCCCAGAAATGCGTCGCGAAGATCCAGGAGATGAAGTACCGGGGCGTGACGCTGCTCGTGGTGACCCATCAGTTGGACCTCGTCCGGACGCTCTGCGATCGCGCTCTCTGGCTGGAGAAGGGTGAAATGGCCGCCCTCGGCGACCCCGTCCGCGTGGTCGACGCCTACCTGCAGGAAGTCGCGGGGGTCCGGGCGCGGGTGGAGGAAGCGGAAGAGGACGAAGAGGACGAGAGCGGCGATTCCGAGGAGCCGGCCGAAGAGGAACGGTGGGGCTCCGGAGAGCTGGTGTTGACGCGCGTGGCTCTGACGGATCACCAGGGGCGGGAACTCGTCGCTCTCGGAGCGGGAACGCCGGTCGCGGTCGAGATGGATGTCGACGTCCGCGAGCCGCAGAACGATTTCGTCTTCGGCGTCGGGATCTTCCGCTCCGACGGAACCAACATCTACGGGACGAACACCGACATCGAGGGCTTTTTATCGCGACGAATCGACGGCCCTTCCCGCGTCCGGTTCGTGATCCCGTCGCTCGACCTGATCGGCGGCAACTACCGCGTCGATGCGGCCGTCCACACCCGGAACGGGCGGGCGTTCGACTATCGCCGCGGGGCGATCCGTTTCGTGGTCGGCTCCAGGACCCACGACACCGGCGTCTACCGTCCGGCGCACCAGTGGGAGTTCTCGGGAGCCATCGTGATCAACCCGATGGACGATATCCACCGGAACGTTCCGTCGCCGATCGCGGAGACGATGCAGGACCTCGACGCCGAGGCAATGCGCCGGGCTGGAGAGAAGAAAAAGAAGCCGAAGAAGTAAGCCGGCCTTGACACCCACACCTGCCCGGTCGAAACTCTGATCGTGCCCCACTTCGCAAGCGCGCGGAACCCCGCGCCGACCACGCGCGTCACCATACGCGCCGTGGTGCTCCTTTCCGGAGTCCTCACCATCGTCTTCCTCGTTTCGTTCATGTTCTCGGAGGAAGGGATCGCGGAGCTTCGGGACGCGCGCATGCGCGTGGACGGGCTGCGAACGGAGGTCGAGCGTCTCCAGCGGGAGAACGACGAGCTGCAGCGCGAGATCGAAAGTCTCCGCGCCTCGAATTTCGCGGTGGAGAAGATCGCGCGCGAGGATTTGGGGATGTCGCGGCCGGGGGAGTTGATCTACATGCTGCCGGACACGCCGACCGCCCCGGCGGCTACTCCACCCAGGTGACGATCAGCATCAGCGTAGTCACTCCGACCACGAACTCTTCCTGATTCTGGAGCTCGTACTCCTCGGTGAGCCGCTTTCCGCCAACGAAGGTTCCGTTCGTCGAGCCGAGGTCCTTGAGCAGGACTACGCTGTTCCGGATCTCGATCGCAGCGTGCTCGCGAGAGACCTCGGCGTCGTCCAGCGGAACCGTGGCGCCGGTACGGCCGATCGTCACGCGAGCGGTTTCGATGTGGAACACCTTCCCTGCATCCGTCCCGTCCGTGATCGCCACGGCAAATCGACGGTCCCTGGGAATCAGAAGGTCACCCCGCGGCTCCTTCGGGGGAGCAGCGTCATCCGTGTAGTCGGAAGGCGGCGGCGGAACGTAGCGGTTCGAGCGCGACATGGTCATGTCGCCCGGATCAGATGGTGCCTTCCGCGGGGGTGGTTCCGCGGACGCTTCAACCGCGGGCGCTGAAGCCGCAGCGGGCACTGCGGCAACGGAGGCCGCCGCTTCCTCGAGCTCCGGATTTTTGATCTCGAACACCTGCTGGCACTTCGCGCAGCGGATCTTCTTGGAGGGCTTTCCCTCGAAGCGTCCAACTTCGTACTGATACCGCGCGGCACAACTGGAGCATTCGATGATCAATGTCGATAGGCCTCGGGATTGCCCGGACGATAGCAAAGCGGCGCAAAATCTTCAATCAGAGTAGTTTTCGGCTCCCCATCCTTGCAGAATGAGGGGCTCGGATGGCCGCCCTCGTGCATTGGACGGAAGGTTTGCTCCTCCGTGCAGGGAGCATTCGTTAGAATCGGGCGCCGCAGGCAGCGGGCGAAATCGAGGAACCTTTTTGACTGCAATCACACAGGCATTTCCTTCTGAGGTCACGATCGATCCGGTGCGGGCGCTCGAAGCGCTCGAAGCGGAGATCCGCCCGAGGAAGAGCATGATCGTCGCGTTCTCCGGCGGCGTCGATTCGGGCGTCCTCCTCGCCGTCGCGGCGCGGGTTCTCGGCGAGCGTGTCATCGCGCTCACGGCTGACTCCGCCTCGATTCCGAGGCAGGAGCTGGAGCATGCGAGAGCATTCACGCTCCGGCTCGGGGTCGAGCACCGGATGCTGGTAACGGCCGAGCTGGACCGGCCGGAGTACAGCCGTAATGAGCCCGACCGCTGCTTCTGGTGCAAACAGACCCTCTTCGACGTCTGCGCCCGCGTCGCCCGCGAAGAGGGGTGGGATGCCATCGCCTACGGGTTCACCCGCGACGACGTGGGGGACTTCCGGCCGGGGCATCGCGCGGCCCAGGAAGCAGGCGTGATTGCCCCGCTGCACGACGCGGGTCTCGGAAAGCCCGCCATTCGCGCGATCGCGCGGCACCTCGGGCTGAAGCTGTGGGACAAACCGGCCGCGCCTTGCCTCTCCTCGCGCGTGCCGTACGGTTCGGAGGTCACGGTGGAGAAGCTGGCGAAGATCGAGGCGATGGAGTCGCTTCTTCACGATTGCGGCTTCGCCGTCTGCCGCGCGAGGTTCGATGGCCGGGAGATGCGGATCGAGCTCGAGCCTCATCAGATTCCCACGGCGGCGACCCCGGAGATGCGCGCGAAGATTCTCCTGGAGGCGGAGCGGCTCGGAATCGCGCTGGTGACGATCGATCTGGAAGGGTTCCGCTCCGGAAAGCTGAATCGAAGCGAGCTACGATGAATCTCGAAGAATTGCTCGAGAAGGTGGCGGCAGGTGAGATCACAGGGACCCAGGCGGCCGAGTTCCTCACCGGCTGGGGTTTCGTTCAGATCGGCTATCACCGGATCGATCTTCACCGCGAGGGGCGCTCGGCCCTCCCCGAGGTCGTTCTCGGACTGACCAAGACGGTCGCGCAGCTCGAGGAGATCGTTGGATGGTTCGACTCGCAGGATCGCCCCCTGCTGGCCACCAAGGTGGAGCCGGCGAAGGCGGGACCACTCGTTTCGCGGTTCCCGAAGCTCGAATACCGGGCGGACGCCGGGCTGCTGATGCGAGGGAGATCAACCTCGGCGACGAGCGGCCGTGTTGCGGTCGTCACCGCGGGTTCGTCCGATGTCCCGGTTGCCGAGGAGGCTGCGGGAACGCTCGAGTTCTTCGGCATCGATGTCGAGCGGGCGTACGACTGCGGCGTCGCCGGCCTGCATCGGCTCCTCGCCTCGGGTGACGCCATCCAGTCCGCCGACGTCCTCATCGTCGTCGCAGGGATGGAGGGAGCACTGCCGTCGGTCGTGGGAGGACTGTTCCGCCAGCCGCTGATCGCCGTGCCGACGAGCATCGGCTACGGCGCGAGCTTTCAGGGTCTCTCGGCCCTGCTCGGCATGCTGAACTCCTGTGCACCAGGCATCACCGTGGTGAACATCGACAACGGATTCGGAGCGGCAGCTGCCGCTCGCGCGGTGCTCGACATGGCCGCGCGGAAGAACAGACGGGAAGGATGATGCCCGCTTCCGCCATCGCGAGCGCGGCGCGTCGGATCCCGAGGAGGAATCGTGAAGATCTGCAGAGTGCTCCCCCTGATCGCATTGATCGCCACAAGCGGCTGCGTGACCGTGGCTGACGTTCCTGCCCCCACGCCGCCTCCGGCGGCCGTGGAGATCCCCGGCCTCGCCGTGGTTCCCGATATCGGAGAGAGGCTCGCGCAGCTGCCTCCCACCCGGATCGATTACGACCGCGAGCTTCTCGACGAGAACGAGCGAGCCGTAGTCGCGCAGCTGGTCGAGGCCGCGAAGGTCATCGACCAGATTTTCTGGCTCCAGGTGTCGGAGAAGAACTCGCAGTGGAACCGCGAGCTCACCGAAGCGGCGCGCGTGTCGCCGGCCCACGCGGATGCGTGGCGATACTTCGGAGCGATGAAGGGACCGTGGGATCGCCTCGCGGAGGACGAGCCATTTCTGACGGCGGCGGGACCGAAGCCGGAAGGGGCGGGGTTCTACCCGGCCGACATCACGAAGGAAGAGATGGAGCGCTGGATCGCGGCGCATCCGGAAGACGCCGAGGCGTTTCGCTCCCTCCACACGGTGATCCGTCGCAGCGGAGACAGGCTCGTCGCTCATCGCTACTCGGTGTATTACCGCGACCTTCTCGTGGATGCTGCTGCGAAGCTGCAGAAGGCGGCGGGGATGACCCGGAACGCGAGCCTCCGCGACTATCTGGAGAAGCGTGCCATGGCGTTTCTCAACGACGACTACTACGAGAGCGACCTGGCGTGGATGGATCTGGACGGTCCGATCGAAGTGGTGATCGGTCCCTACGAGGTGTACGAGGATCAGCTCTTCAATTACAAGGCGGCTTTCGAGGCGTTCATCACCGTCGTCGATCGCCCCGAGACGGAGAAGCTCGCGATCTACGCGCAGCACATGCCCGACATGGAGCGGCATCTCCCGATGCCGGACGAGCACAAGAACCCGAACCGCGGAACCGAGTCACCGATCCGCGTCGTTCAGGAGATCTACACCGCGGGCGACGCGCGGGCGGGAGTCCAAACGGCGGCTTTCAACCTTCCGAACGACGAGCGGGTGCGTGAGGCGAAGGGTTCGAAGAAGGTCCTTCTCAAGAACGTGATGGAAGCGAAGTTCCGCCAGAGCGGACAGCCGATCGCCAGTCGCGTCCTGGTGCCGGAGCAGGCGCGCCAGGTCTCATTCGACGCATTCTTCAACGAAACACTCTTCCACGAGCTGAGCCACGGAATCGGACCGGGAATCATCAAGGGACCCACGGGGGAGCGGGTCGAAGCGCGGCTTCTGCTCAAGGAGACTTACTCGACCATCGAAGAGGCCAAGGCCGACGTGGTCGGTTCCTGGAACGTCCTCTACGCGCTCGACGAGAAATGGCTGGAGGGCTTCTCGCGGGAGGAGTACTTCTCGACGATGGTGGGCGTGATGTTCCGCTCGATGCGCTTCGGAATCGACGCGGCTCACGGTCGCGGGACAGCGATTCAGTGGAACTGGTACCGGGAGCGGGGGGCGATCGTCCCCGCGGGCGACGGCCGTTTCCGAGTGGTTCCATCCGAGGTGGAGGAGTCGCTCCGCTCGCTCGCGAACGAGCTCCTGATGATCGAGGCTCTCGGTGATTACGATCGCGCGAAGGTTCTTCTCGACCGGTACGGCGTGAAGACCGATGAGATCGCGACCGTCATTTCCGGGCTGGAAGACATCCCGGTCGACATCACCCCGGTCTTCGTCGCAGCGGGAGAGTGAAGGTGGCCGATGTCATCCCGAACGGAGTGCCTGCCCTGAGGAGCGATAGCGACGAAGGGAGGGATCAGGGAGGGGCGGGGAATTCGAAAACGCGGGGACCTTGTCGGCGCGTGATGTGGATTCGTCGTCGTGTCTGGGCGACAACGGCCCCCGGGGGGCACGACGAACTTACATCCCGCGCCGACAAGACTGCCGCGTCCCCGGATCTCCCACCCCCCCTGATCCCTCACTCCGTTCGGGATGACAAAGCCCCGCATTTCGCGGGGCCCTGTTGGTTTCAATCTGTCGCGATGCTCAGGAGGCCATTCCGGCCTTGATCTGGCGGGCGAGCTCCTCGAGCCCCGCCTTCTGCTCGGGATGCCGGCGAATCGCTTCGTTCATTGCGGCATCCGCCTGGGCGGCGTCGCCCATCGACGCGTAGACGAACGCGGTGTGAACCCAGGCGTCGAGGAGTTGCGGATCGGCTTCGCGGGCCTGGGTGAGCATGGCGAGCGCCTGTTCGCTCTGTCCCATCGCTAGATGGACCAGCGACTGGTAGGTCAGCGCGCGCGGATCGCCAGGCCGCCGCTGAAGGACGTGCTGGGTCTCGCGGTAGACCTCCATCAGCTGTTCACTGACCAGAAGGGCGCGCGCGTAATCGAGCCTGAGCTCGTCGTTCTCGGGATCCGCAGCAACTGCGGCGGCGAGGGAGGCGAGCTGCGGCGCGCTGATCGGACCGGCCTGTTGTGCGCCCTGCATCTCCGTCCCCGGCTTCGGTTCGGCCGAGCGGTCAACCCACAGGAGGATTGCGGCGAGCGCCACGACGATTCCGGCACCGAGAGCGAAGCCGGACCAGGCGGGGCGAACCGGGCGCGCCTCGCGCGTGATCACCGAAGCAGCGGTTCGACCGGCGGCGGGGGTCTGATCATCGATCGCGCGCAGGACTTCGGCGGCCCGCAGCTCTAGAGTTCTTCTTTCTTCACGCAGCTGCTCGGCTGAGCGGGTCGAGGCGAGATCCTGCAGCTCCCGAAGCCGAGCCACCAGCGAGTCGCGCTCCCCTTCGAGGTCGTGAAGCGCGAGCGTGGAGTCCGGCGTGACGACCAATTCACCGTGCGTGCGCGATCTAAGCAGAGCGATGATTCCGATGATGGCTCCGATCGCGAGAGCGATCAGCGCCGGGGTCCAGGAAACCGGCTCGGCGTTCATGAGCGATCTCCCTCGGCTGGCGGATTTCCACCCGGCCACCCGTAGGCGAGCTCGCGCACCTTGAGAAGGTAGGGGAGCAGCTCCGGGTCATCGGCTTCGGCTGAGGCCACCGCTCCCGCATCCGGAACCGCTTCCGATGCGCGCTGCGACTTGTTCGACCGCCGCAGGAAGCTCATCACCGCCCAGATGCCGATGCCGAGCATCGCGATCGGGGCGAGCCACACGATCCAGTTCATCCCTGACATGGTGGGCTTGAGCCGCACGAACTCTCCGTAGGAGGCCTCGAAGTAACGCGTGATCTGCTCTCCGGTGTAACCGGCGGCGAGCAGGTCCCGCACCTGGTGCTTCATGTTGACGGCCATCGGAGCGGGCGAGTCGAAGACCGACAGCCCCTGGCAGACCGGGCAGCGAAGCTGGCCGGCGACCTGCTCGGTCTGCTCCTCGAGCGCCGCGCCGGTAAGAGGCTGGCCGGCAGGCTGACCGACGATCATGTCGGGTGCGGGAAGCTGGACCTCCTGCGCTCCGATCGGAAAAGCGGCGAGAAGGGCGAGAAAAAGGACCGGGAGGAGCGATTTCATCGCGCTCCTCCGGTGACCATGGCGATGTAGTTCATCAGGGAGCTGTCCGTGAGCGGTCCCTCGTGCTTGGCGACGATGGTTCCTTTCGCGTCGACGAAGAACGTCTCGGGCACGCCGTAGACTCCATAGGCGATGGCGACTTTTCCGCCCTGGTCGACCAGAGTGGGGTAAGCGCTGCCGTTCTCGGCGAGAAAACGGAGGATCTTGGCCGGCTCGTCGTCGAACACGACGCCGATGAACTGGACCTTGGATCCGTTGGCCCGTGCGATCCGCGTGAGCACTTTGTGCTCGGCGTAACAGGGGACGCACCAGGTGGCCCAGAAGTTGATGACCATCGGCTTGCCGCGGAGCGCGGCGATGTCCATCGGCTGCTTGGAGCTGACTTCCTGAAGGCTGAAGTCGATCACCGGGCGGCCGACCAGGGGCGAGTCGACCTTGCGAGGGTCGCGCCCCAGGTTCATGAAGAGAACGAGAACGATCGGCACCACGATCGCGAGGCCGATCAGCAGGACTTTGCGATTCACCGCGTTTCTCCAGTCGTGGCGCCTGCCGGAGGACCGAGGGAGATCGGGGCCGATGCCGCGATCTCCTGGACCTGCTCCGAAGCGCGCCTTCGCGTCGGGATGAGGAGGACGACGGATCCGAGGGCGAGGAAGCCCGTCGCGATCCAGATCCAGCCGACCATCGGGTTGATGATTGCGTGGATGCCGACCGAGTTGGTTCTCGGGTCGATGTTGAGGACCGAGAGGTAGAGATCGCCGCTGAACGTGGTGTGAACGTCAGGCGTTCCGATCGGCTCGCGCTGAGTCAGGTACTGATTCATGCGCGGCTCCATGTTGGTGACGAGCTTTCCGTCCCGATAGGCCGCCAGATGGGCGATGGTCGCCTGCCGGTGCGGCTCGTCCCGAACCTCGGCGCCGAAGAACGTCAACGTGTAGTCGCCGACCGTCATCGATTCGCCGACGCGAAGCTGCTGCTCGACCGACTGCTTCATCGTGCTGCTGACCGCGATCGCCACCATCATGATGATGACCGAAGCGTGGACGATGTATGCCCCGAAGCGGCGGCTGCCGCGCCGCAGCTGCGTGTCGACGACGGCTTTGGTGACGCTCTCGCCACTCCGCAGACGTTTCCACGCGGGGAGCCACATCTCCTTCATGGTCACGTGCATCGCGTATCCGCCGAGGAAGAGCGTGACCAGCGTCCAGCCATTGCGGGCGCCGAAGAGTAAGCCGAGAGCGAGAATCACCACGCCGCTCGCGATTGGCGGAAGGAGGTTCCGCTTGAGCTGTTCCTTCGTCGCGCGGCCCCACGGAAGGGCCGGGCCGACGCCCATCAGGAAGAGGAGCGCGGTCCCGATCGGAACCGCCATCCGGTCGAAGTACGGGCTTCCGACGCTGATCTGCTTGTTCTGGATCGCTTCGACGAGCAGCGGGAAGACCGTGCCGATCAGCACGGTCAGGGTGAAGAGGACCAGCAGGAGGTTGTTGACCAGGAACATGGCCTCGCGGCTCGTCCCCGTCAGGTTGGACGGCTCGTTCTCGATCTTGTCGATGTTCAGGGCGAGTAGGGCGATGCTCCAGACCAGAGCCGCGGCGAAGAACCCGAGGATGGTCGGCCCGATCGCGCTCTGGGTGAAGGAGTGGACCGAGTTGAACACGCCGGAACGCGTCATGAACGTCCCGAGAATGACCAGGAGATAACTCGAAAGGATGAGAGTGAGGGTCCACCCCTTGAGAAAGCCCTTTCTCTCCATCACCAGCAGGGAGTGAAGGGCCGCCGTAGCGGTCAGCCATGGGAGAAAGGAGGCGTTTTCTACCGGGTCCCACGCCCAGTAGCCGCCCCATCCGAGGACCTCGTACGCCCACCAGCCCCCCAGCACGATCGCGACCGAAAGAAACGCCCAGGGGACGAGCAGCCACGTGCGCAGCGGCCGGATGAAGTCGTGCCCCAGGCGCCGCCTCAGCAGAGCGGCGGCCGCCAGCCCGAAGGGAATGGTCATGCCGACATAGCCGAGATAGAGAAACGGCGGATGGACTGCCATGAGGATGTGATTCTGCAGGAGCGGATTCGGGCCGGGGCCGTCGGTGGGAGGATTGATGACCGTGTTGAACGGTTGTGCAGGGCCGGCGATCAGGAAGCTGAAGAAGACCGCCGAGGCGAGCCAGGTACCGATCGCGAACGGCATGTACTCCGGATAGCGTTTCCTGTTCGTCCAGGTAGCGATGCCGATGAAAACCCCGAGAACCGCTCCCCAGAAGAGGATGGAACCTTCGAGGGACGACCAGAGGCTGACGATCGTGACCCATGTCGGCGTCGCGAGCGATCCGACCTGGGCGACGTAGCCGACCGAGAAGTCGTGGACCAGCAGGGCGTAAACCATCAGCAGGTTGGCCCCTACGACCAGGGCAGCATAGGCGTAGGCGAACCGGCGAGCCCACTTGTAACCCCCGGCGCGATTGGCACCCGCGAAGGCGACGATCATCCCGCTGGTGGCGACCAGAAGAGAAAGGAGAATCAGCGTTCGGCCGAGGACGGGGATCACTGCGTCACCGCCTGAACGGCCTGAGTCGGAGCTCCCTTTTCCGGGGCGTGGTAGTCATGATCTTCCGGCGCCTGGTACTCGTTGTCGTGCGAGACCATCAGGCGGTTTCCGGCGAAGTAACCCTCCGATGTCATGGTCCCTTCGACCACCACACCGATGTCTTCGCGGAACATCTGAGGCGGAACGCCCTTCGCGCGGACGTGCACGATGTTCTTTCCGTCGCTCACGTCGAACTCCAGCGAGGAGACGCCTCCTCCGGTGACGATCGATCCGGCGGCGACATGGCCTCCGAGCCGGATGGTCGCGCCGACGGCTTTGTCACCGGCTTCGATCAGGTCGGTCGGACCCCAGTAGTAGACGAGGTTTTCGCCGATCCCGCCCGCGGCGATTACGAAGAGCGCGGCGAAGGCGATGGCGAGGGCGCCGACTGCGTACCAGCGGCGGGTGCGTGCGTTGGGTGATTTCGTATTCACGACGTCTCTCCTGAAGTGGGGCTGACCTTGCGCAGGGCGGCTCGGTACCCGAGGATCGCTCTGACTGTATAGAAACCAACGACGAAGATGGTGATTCCGTAGGCGGCGGCGACGAACTCCCAGCCGCCGGTGACTGTGCCGGTCATGATCTGATTCCTCCGACCGACGCCACAGGCTCGAGCGGCGGCGCGATCTCTTCCGAAAGCCGAATCTCCGATGTGCGGGCCCGCAGCATGATCAGGCCGGTGAGCAGGATGACGAACCCGATCGCGCTGGTGTAGAGCGGAACCCGGAAAGCCGGCGCAATGTTGCCGACCGTGGACTGGGTCTGGTGAAGCGAGTTCCACCAGTTGACCGAAAAATAGACCACCGGAACGTCGATGAAGGCGACGATCGTCGCCACCGCCGACCAGGTCGCCCGGCGTCCCGGCTCCTCGACGAACTTCCGAAGCGCGAGGATGCCGGCGAAGGCGAAGACCATGACGGCGCTCGTGGTCAGCCGTGGATCCCAGTCCCACCAGACGCCCCACGTCGGCTTGGCCCAGATCGATCCCTGAATGCAGAGAAGCAGAGCCAGCAGGGTGCCGATCTCGATCGACGCCTCGAGGCGCGCGTCCCAGGCCCACTTGCCGTTGAACAGGTAGGCGAACGAGGAGACGAAGGCGAACATCAGCGCGAGCATCGCCGCCCAGGCCGTCGGCACGTGGATGTACATGATCCGCTGCGTGTTGCCCTGGAACGTTTCCGCCGGGGCGACGAACAGCCCGATCCATGCGCCCGTCAGGATCACCAGAGTCCCGACCGCGAGCAGAATGTAAGGGAGCGGACCGCGGCGGATCCGGGGCTGGTCCTCCGTCTCCGCCGCAGCAAACGAAACTTCCGAGATTCCGGTCATCAATCCTCCACCACGCGGCCGAACAGCAGCCCGCAGAGAGACCAGTAAATTGCATCGAATGCGATGAGCAGGATGATCCACGACCTCGCCTGTCCCATCGGGTCGCCGAGAATGATCAATGAGGTCGCCTTCACCGCCGCCAGAAGCACCGGGACGACCAGGGGAAAGAGGAGGAGAGGAAGCAAAGTCTGCTGGGAACGCAGCTGGCTCGTCATCGCCGTGTAGAGCGTACCGGGAGCGGAGAGTCCGGCCGCGCCGAGAATGATCACGCCGATCATGGCGGGGATGCGGGTGGTGCCGGCGTCGTAGAGGACGACCATCACCGGAATGAGCGCGATGCCGAGCAGGGTCAGCTGGAAAGCGTTCGCGATCGCCTTCCCGTAGTAAAGAGAGCGGTCGCTCGCGGGAAGGAGGAGCAACCCTTCGAGTGCGCGCTCCTCCATCTCGAGATGAAAACTCTCCGAGAGCGTCAGCGTGGACGAAAGCAGCAGTCCGAGCCAGAGGAAGCCGGGCGCATAGAGCCTCAGCGCCTCCGAGTTCGGGCCGATCGAGAAGCTGAAGAGAAGCAGGGAAGTCGCTCCGAAGATGAAGACCGCCGCGATCTGGCTGCGCGTCCGCCACTGAAGGAGTATCTCTTTCCGGAGGGTCGCCGCGAGTTGCATCACGCCACCCCCTCGGTCAGAAGCGCCGGCGCGATGCCGCCGCGCATCGGCAGGTCCGCGGCGGGGCCGCTCCAGATCAGGCGTCCCCCTTCGAGCACCATCCCGACGTCGCAGATCTTTGCCCCATGCTCGATCAGGTGGGTGGCCATCACCACCGTCGCGCCCTTCTCTTTCAGGCGCTTGAACATCTGGTCGACGAAGCGGAAGCCGGGAGGGTCGAGCTGGTTATAGGGCTCGTCGAGAAAGATCACCGACGCTCCTGCCGACTCAGGCGCGGCCTCGATCTGCAGAAGCACGCGCGCGATCGAGATCCGCTTTCTCATTCCCGCCGAGAAACCGACGATCGCGTCATCTGCCCTCTCCGCCAGCCCGACTTCCTCGAGAAGCGGCATCATCGCGCTCCTGGAGGCCGGCATGCCGAGGAGTGAGGCGCTGATCGCCAGGTTCTGCCACGCCGACAGCGCGTCGTAGGTGTTCGTGTGATGGCCGAGCAGCGCGATCTTTTTCCGCACCTCGTACCGGTCCGCCCGGAGATCGAGGCCTTCGATGCGAGCCGTGCCGCGGTCTGCCCGGATCGCCGTCGAAAGGACGCGGAGGAGCGTCGACTTGCCCGATCCATTGCGCCCGGCGAGCAGAACCGAGGAGCCGCGCTCGACTCGGAACGAGACGTTCGCGAGCGCCCAGCGGCGCCCATAGCGCCGGGAGAGCTCGAAGGCCTCGATGGCCGCGCTGCTGTCGTTCGCTACGCTCAAAGGTTTTCTCCTGCCCTCAATCGGTGACGACCGGCTGGCCGGCCTGGACCCACGCATCGAGCCCGCCCTGGAGTGCCGCCGTCTTCTCGAATCCCATCATTTTCAGGTCGAGCGCCGCCCGGGCGCTCGTCTCTTCATTCGGTCACGTGCAGTAGAGCGCGATCAGAGCCTCGTGAGGCAGCTCGACCGAGCGCGCGAACAACTCGGAGTAGGGGATGTGAATCGCCCCCTGGGCATGCCCCGACCGCCACTCCGCGGCGCTCCGCACGTCAACGAGAACCGCGTTACCCGAGGCCATCAGCGCGGCGAGCTCGACCGCTCCGATCCGCCCCTCGTCCGCGATCGGGGAAGCAGCCGGCACTTCTCTCACCGGGGAGGGTACCGCGATTTGGGCAGTCGGAGGTGGCCAGGGCTTTCCTGCCGCGGGCGTGGGGAGGAGCGGTGGCTCCAGGTCGGGCTGGGGAACGCCTTCCGGCGTGGTCTGCGCTGCCGGGGCCGCCTCGGCTGCCGGCTGCTGCGCGACGGTTGCGGCAACCGGCGTGGGAGTGGTTTTTTCGCTCGAGCAGCCCGCGACGAGCGCGAGAGCCGAGAACATCAGAATGGTGATTTTCATGGTGGTCGGGTTCCCTGGTGTGGGGGCGTTGTGCTCATCAACGGTTATAGAAGTGCCCCGACTTCCCAACAGCTAGCCGCCGCACAACTACCTGTGACGCAGATCACTCCGCGATGTACCGCCCCCGGCGGAAACGAAGCTCGACCCCCGCGGCAGAACTGCGATTCGTCACCAGGGAGGCCAGCCGGCTCCCGTACAATACGCGCCGCCATGACGACCTTTAGAACCATCATCGAGCCCTTCCGCATCAAGTCCGTCGAATCCATCAAGTTCACTACCCGCGACGAGCGGGAAGCGGCCCTTCGGGAGGCGGGGAACAACGTGTTTCTGCTCGACGCCGAAGACGTGTTGATCGACCTTCTGACCGACTCCGGCACCGGGGCGATGTCCGCGGCCCAGTGGAGCGCCGTGATGCAGGGGGACGAGTCGTACGCCGGAAGCCGCTCGTTCTACCGCTTCCGGGACGCGGTAGCCGACCTGACCGGGTACCGGCACATCATTCCCACGCACCAGGGACGCGCGGCCGAGCGGATCCTCTTCCACTCGGTCCTCGAATCGGGGCAGGTCGTGCTCAACAACACGCACTTCGACACGACCCGGGCGAACATCGAGTACGAAGGAGCGGAAGCCCGCGACATCGTCATTCCCGAGGGGCGCCAGCCGGCCACGATCCACCCGTTCAAGGGGAACGTCGACCTCCAGAAGCTCGAGAACGCGTTGAAGGAAGACGGCGCCCGGATTCCGCTGGTGATGGCGACGGTGACCAACAATTCGGGAGGCGGCCAGCCCGTCTCGCTCGAGAATCTTCGCGGAATCCGGGATATCTGCCGCCGCTACTCGAAGCCGTTTTTCCTCGACGCGTGCCGGTTCGCGGAGAACGCATGGTTCATCAAGCTCCGCGAAGAGGGGCAGCAGGATCGGACGCCGAAGGAGATCGCTCAGGAGATGTTCTCGCTCGCCGACGGCTGCACGATGTCGGCGAAGAAGGACGGTCTGGCGAACATCGGCGGATTCCTGGCCCTCAACGACGACGCCTGGGCCGAAAAATGCCGGAACCTGCTGATCCTCACGGAAGGATTCCCTACCTATGGCGGGCTGGCCGGATACGATCTCGAAGCCATCGCGCAGGGGCTCAAGGAAGTCGTCGAGGAGCCGTACCTTCGTTACCGCATCCGTTCGACCGAGTATCTGGCTGACAAGCTCACTGGGGCCGGGATCCCGATCGTCCAACCCGCGGGAGGTCATGCCGTCTACATCGACGCCGCGGCGATGCTCCCGCACATCCCGGCGCTGGAGTATCCCGGCATCGCTCTGGTGAACGCGCTCTACGTCGAGGGGGGCATCCGCGGAGTCGAGATTGGCAGCGTCATGTTCGGGATGCAGCCGGACGGAAGTGAAAAGCCGGCCGCGATGGAGCTCGTCCGTCTCGCCATCCCCCGGCGCCTCTACACGCAATCCCACATCGACTACGTCGCGGAAGCGGCCATCGAGGTCGCCGGGATGAAGGAGTCGCTGCGGGGATACCGGATCTCGTCCGCCCCGGCGGTGCTGCGCCATTTCACGGCGAAGTTCGAAAAGGCAGGGGCTAGGGACTAGGGACCAGGGGTCAGCGGCAGGGACTAGGGACTAGGGACTAGGGACTAGGGAAAAGCAAAGGCAGGAGGTCGCCCGTCATTCTGGCACGCGGGAGGCGGGTCCTGCCTTTTTGAAGTTGTCACGAAGCGGTCTCTTCCTTACCGCCGCCCATATGACGGTTGGGTTTGCTCTGCCTTCTGCCTTCGCCTTTTCTTCTGGCTTCTGGTTTCTGGCTGCCTTTTCTGGCCCCCCGCCCCTGTATCTTTCCGGCTCTCCCCGCGAC
>Ga0209347_1001980_pt1 | contig 29191 bp, 22 predicted proteins | sample AutmiccommuBRH23_FD_187382 | JGI IMG/M metagenome (GOLD analysis project Ga0209347, IMG submission 187382) | Deep subsurface microbial communities from Mt. Terri, Switzerland - Autotrophic microbial communities BRH/23 (SPAdes) (version 2) | ecosystem: Environmental > Aquatic > Deep subsurface >...
GCCCAGGCCGATCATCTGCTGGATGTCGTCGAAGTCGAAGTCTTCGGCCGTGTCCAGAAAGCCGGCCATTCGGCGCTCGAGCTCGGCCCAGCGCGGCACGAAATTGCCCAGGCTCTGTACCGCAGCGTGCTCGGGATGGTGCTCGGCGAGGTGGTCGAAGGTCTGCTGCACGCCCTCCATGGCATCGCGGGTCAGGGTGAGGGACGACAGCGAGCCCTGGGTCAGGGCCGATTCATTGAGCCCGCGCAGGGCACGTTGGAACTGGAACCTGCCGCGCTCCAGCGCGGCGGCGATGGATTCGTTTTCCTGCACCAGCCGGTTGCCCTGCCAGGCGATCAGCACGGTGACGCACAGGCCGCCGAGGACCGCCGCTCCAGACAACAGGAACTTGGCGCGAATGGAGAGATTGCGTGGGCTCACGTGGATTGGCCGCAGTCGATGGGACTATTCGATCGGGAAGCGCTTCGCCGTCCATCCTGCGAATCCGTTACGCATCCACATGACGTTGGTGTAGCCGGCCCGAATGGCGAGCACGGCGGCCTTGTAGGATTTCCACCCGGTGGGCCCGTCGCTGTAGAACACCAGCGCCTGGTCCTTGTCTGTGGGCAATTGACTCAAGTCGAACCTGTCCACGGACGCATCGAACTCGACGGCCTTGGCGCTCTTCTGGTCGTACGGCAGGGGGGATGCCCCTTCCACATGACCTTTGCCGAAGTTCAGGGGCTTGCGCATGTCGAAGAACTGCGCGTTGCCGAGCAGGTCCTTGGCCTCTTCTGTGGTGATAACGCGGCCGTTCTCCAGTACCTCCGGGGTGAACACCCGGTCGGCCGCCGCGGTTCCGGAAAGCGCAATCAGCAGCACGGTGAGAATCGGAATCGAAACGCGCGTCGGCATGTGCTCCCCCGGTGTGATGTGTTCGGCTCGATGTGGGCGGCACGGCAGTGCGCCCCGAACTGCCGCCGTATCGGCTGGCGGCACGCGGTTCTTTAGGCTGGATGGCGTAGCACTGATGCAGCGGCGCGCGGCGATCAATCTCCCCTCGCCCCAACCCTCTCCCGAAGGGAGAGGGAGCAAATCCGCGCACGTCTCGGGGTAAACGCCGGTGACCGAGGATCCGGTTTTTCCCGTCTCCGCTCTCCACGAGGGACACCCCGATGTTTCACCCTCTCCCCACGGGATTGTGCCCGGAACGGGTAGAGGGCCGGGGTGAGGACGCGGGGGGATATTTTCCCCCTCTCCCTGGGGGATTTATGCCCCGTAGGGGTAGAGGGCCGGGGTGAGGGGTATGCCAGCGACCGCCTCATGCTTGCTCCCTTTCCGCTCTGGGATTTACGCCGAGAACCGATAGAGGCCGGGGTGAGGGCGCGGGGGTTTTAAAAGCCCCAACCCTCACGCCCCCACCAGCCCCACCTCAAACGGCCCCAACCCTCACGCCCCCACCAGCCCCACCTCAAATGTCCCCGCCAGCATCCCCGCCGTCTCCCCGAGCCGCAGCACCAACCTCTCTCCGCCGTCACGAAACAGTCCATCGCGGTCGTTGCGCACCGTGCGCCGCCCGCGTTGTGCGTACGGCGCCTGGGCATGCACCCGGTCGGTGAGCGCGTCGTCGAAATAGAGCTGCGAGGTGAACTCCTGGCCGAAGGCGGAGTCCGGGTCGGTGCGAATCTTGAAGTGAATGTGCACCGTGCGCCCTGGGTACCAGCCCGGGTAGATGGTGAGGAAGCGCACCGCGCCGTCGTCGTCGGTCACCTGGTAGCCGCGCAGGAACGTCTGCCCCCGGGTGTCGAAGCCGGCGTGCACGTCGCGCACGTCCGAGTACCGTCCGAAGGCGTCGCACTGCCATAGCTCCACCACCGCCCCGGCCAACGGCCGGCAGCCGTCGGATGCGTCCAGCGCCCGCAGCGTGAGCGCCAGGGCCGCGCCCTCGACCGCGGGGGCGCCGCTGGGATCGGTCCGCAGGTCGGAGCGCTCCCGCTTCACGTCACGGAAATACGGCCCCTCCATCTGCGCCGGCGTCAGGGTGCAGGCGGGGGTCGGCTGCGCCGTCGCCCGCCGCCACGGGTGGATCAATGCCCACGCCCCGGCCGTGCCCGCCAGCGCGAGCACCCGCCTGCGGGTGAGGTTGGCGCCGTCCTTGTGCCTGGTGTCGCTCATGATGATCTTCGTCCGAATCCGCGTCTCCGGTCCCAAAGATAGTGCGCAGGACCCGATGCACCGCCCCTCCCCCGGTAGGAGCGGCTTCAGCCGGGATGAGGTTCGGGTTTCTTCGTTGTCAGTCCGTGCCGGTCACGCAGATCGCGGCTAAAGCCGCTTCTACAACATCAGCCCGACCTATATGCCACCGTGCAGGAGGATTTCAGACGCGACGAGGCCGGGGTATTGTCGAGCGTCGGTGCCGGTCACGCAGATCGCGGCTAAAGCCGCTTCTACACGCGCTCTCGTGTGGGTCCACCAATCGGTGTTCAATGCACCCCGCCCGACGCTCCGCCGCCACTCCTCAGGCGCCCCAACACGCCATGCACCATGGCATCGCAGCGCCGGCCCGCAAACTCGAACACCTGCATATGCGCCGCGTCGAGCTGACGCTGCAAGCGCTCCTGCACGAGCTTGCGCGCCCGATGGAAGCGTGTCTTCACCGTCGCCGCGGGAATACCGAGGCATTGGGCGGTCTCGCGCACGCTCAGCTGTTCGCTGGCCCGCAGCACGAACACCGTGCGGAAGTCCTCGGACAGTCCGTCGATGGCGTGCTCGAGCATGTGCCGCAGCTGCATGTTCGCCGCCGAGTGCTCCGGGTCCTGATTCGGAGCACTGGTGGGCTGATCACCGGCGCGCCCATCCTCGGCGTCGCCCAGGCGTGTGTGGTGCCGTTGCCTGCGCTTGCGCATGAGTGCCTCGTTGATGGTGATGCGCGTCAGCCAGGCGCCGAGCCGTCCCGGCCCCGCAAACTGCGCCAGGCTGAAGTACGCCCGCACATAGGCCTCCTGCATGGCGTCCTGGGCCTCGGCATCGTCGCGCAGAATGCTGCGGGCGACGCGGTAAAGGCGCTGGTTGTAGCGGCGCATGATGAGCGCGAAGGCCTCCGTGTCGCCGCTGCGGATGCGTTGAAGCGCGGCCGCGTCATCGGCCGGGGCTGGTCGCTCCGTCGCCGCATCGACCTGCGCCTGCTGTGTACTGTCCATGATTGGCTCCTGTGCCTGACTGGAAACGAATGGATCAAAAGCCTGCGCGTGCGGCGCCCGCTGCACCGGTGCCGGCCCGCCGACGCGGGTGAAACGGACCGATCCGGCGAACGCCGCGCGCCAGTGATCACGAGAAGAACGCCCCGGGCACCGGATCCAATCCCTGCGCCTGGCGCAGCACCGCCCAGTGCATGGCCTCGTCGGCGAGAATGCTGGCCGCCGCCTTCGACAGCTCGCGGTCGCCGAACTGCGGAATGGCACCAGCATAAGCGGTCACAGCGCCACGCTCCAGGCCGGCGGCGAAGCCGAGAACGTCGGTCTCGGACTTCAGTGTCTCGACCGGAAACGCGTAGCGCGTGCGTGCCTCCACCGGCTGTCCGCCGAGGCCCTCGACCGTGGCCGCCAGCACGGCAGCATGTTCCTTGTGATGGCCCTGAAACTTCAGCGCCACCTTCAAGGCACCGCCGCCGAGCAGCCCGCTCTCGGCGCCCACCTGGTACGCCGCCACCGCCTCCTGCTCGGCGGCCAGAGCGGCATTGAGGATCTGCACGTCGCTGGCCGCGCGCGCATCGGAGTGGGTGGCCGCCGACACCAGCCTCGGGCGCCCCGCCAGCAGGGCGATGGCGGCGCCGGACAGGGTCGCGGTCATGGTCTGGAACAGAAACAGCCGGCGGCCCGGGAGGGCCAGGGCGCGCGTGGGGGAGTTGTGCTCAGTCATCGTATTCACCTCGGGTTGCAGAAACGGCGCCCGGAAGTCGGGATGCGCCTGGGAAGGACCACGTTCTGCTCCGTTAATGCACGACGAGGGGAAAAGGTTCCCGGAGTCGGGAACGGCCGCAGACCGGGGCTCCTGTAGGAGCGGCTTCAGCGCGATAAGGCCCGGGTGTCATCGACCGTCGGTGCCGGGCACGCGGATCGCGGAAAGCCGCTCCTGCAATGGCCCGTCCTTCATGGCACCCCGCAGGCGCGGCTTCCCCGCGCTGCCGACATCCCTTAACGTGGCCTCCATGCGTGCGAAATCCCTGACCACACGCCTGTTCCTCGCCGTCGCGCTTCTGGGTGTGGTGCTGATGGCGGTGATCGCATACCGCACCGCGACGTTCGCGTCCCTTCAGCGCAGCGTGCCGGCGACCACGACCATTCCCGTGGATGCCGGCGTGGCCGCACAGCGCCTGGCCGGGGCCCTGGTCTATCCCACCGTCTCCCACCAGGACCGCAGCGCCATCGATCGGGCGGCCTTCACGGGGTTGCATGCCTATCTGGCCGAGCGCTATCCCCGGGTGCACCAGAGCCTGCGCCGCGAGGCCGTCGCCGGGCTGAGCCTGCTGTACACCTGGGAAGGCGCCGATCCGTCGCTGCCGCCGGTGATCCTCATGGCCCATCAGGACGTGGTGCCGGTCGCTCGCGATAACGAACAGCGCTGGCAGCACGGCCCCTTCGCCGGCGTGATCGCCGACGGCTATGTCTGGGGGCGCGGCGCTCTGGACGACAAGCTCATGGTGCTGGGGATCCTCGAAGCCGTCGAGGCGCTGCTGACCGAGGGCTACCGACCGCAGCGGACCTTCTATCTCGCCTTCGGCCACGACGAGGAAGTGGGCGGCACCGGCGGGGCGGCCGCCATCGTGCGGGTGCTGCGCGCGCGCGGCGTCACCGACGCCGCCCTGATCCTGGACGAAGGCCTGCCCATCACCACCGGTCTGTTTCCGGGCGTGACGGGTCCGCTGGCGACCATCGGCATCGCTGAAAAGGGCTATGTCAGCCTGGCGCTGCGCGTCGAAGGGGAGGGTGGGCACTCGGCCATGCCGCCGCCGGCCACCAACATCGGCATTCTGGCCGGCGCCGTGCGCCGTCTCGAGGAGGCCCCGTTCGACCTGCGGCTCACCGAGGCGACCGAGCACCAGTTCCGCTTCCTGGGCCCGGAACTGTCGTTCGCCAATCGCGTGGTGCTGGCCAACCTGTGGCTGTTCGAGCCGCTGTTCCTGCGCCGGATGGCCGCAATGCCTCCGGCCGCGGCCATGCTGCGCACCACCACGGCGGCCACCATGTTCAACGCCGGGGTGAAAGAGAACGTGCTGCCGGCCGCCGCCAGCGCAGTGGTCAACCTGCGCATCCTTCAGGACGACACGGTCGACTCCGTCGTGCAGCGGGTGCGGGAGGTGATCGATGACGCGCGCATCCAGATCGACGTCCTGCAGCCTGCGAACGATCCCTCGCCGGTCTCCGATCCCCGCAGCGCCGCCTTCCAGTTCGTCGAGCGCACCATCCGCGAGACCTGGAACGCGCCCGATCTGGTGGTGGTGCCGACCCTGGTGATCGGCGGCACCGACTCCAAGCACTACGCGGGACTGTCGGACAACGTCCTGCGCTTCGCCCCGGTGCAGGTGGAATCCGCCGCCGACGTCCAGCGCTGGCACGGTCCCAACGAGCGGGTGGCCATCGAGGCCTACGCCGACACCGTCCGCTTCTATCAGCGCCTGATCCGGAACCTGGAAGGGCTGTAGACGCGGCCGGCGCTCGCCCCGGGCTCCGCCTCTCTGTCCCTCGGAGCTCCCCCAAAAAGCGTCAGGAAATCTTACAGGGCCATGTCGGCGGATCCCGCAGGCTGCTGAAAAAAGCCGTAAAAAAATTATGGCATGCATGGTGCTACACACCGGGCACAGCAGTCTCGCGGTAGTGGAGAAGGTCATGAAGCGTGCGATCCTGATCGGCCTCATGGGCATGTTGCCCATCCAGTGGGCCTCGGCGGGCATCATCAGTGCCGGCCTTTACGCGGACGACGCCGCATTCTCGGCGGTGACCGGGGCGGTCAGCCTCACAGGGCCCCTGCCCGACATCGGCAATCAAGGCACCTCCGTCACCTTGGGGGGCGCGACCTTGACCGCGCCCAACGACATCCTGGTCGGCAGCGGCTGGTCGACGCTCCTGCCCAATGCAAGGGCGATCGCCATCAGTGGGGTGGAGAACATCGAAGTCTCCATCGACGCGGGCGCCGCCACCGCATTCGGGTTTTATTTTCAGGAACCCACCGCGACCGTAATGCTGGACGGCTGTAATACGGCGTGCGTGGATTCCGAGTTCCTCGTCGAGTTCCTCTCAGGCGGCAGTGTCCTGGACTCGCAATCGTTCAACGCATTGGACGATCGGGCGTTGTTCATCGGCTTCATCCTCGATGAAGCATTCGACGCGGTGCGATTCACCGAAACCGGCGGCTCAGACAACGAGTTCTTCGGTGAGATGTTCGTCGCGCGTGTCCCCGAGCCGGCCACGCTGGGGCTGCTTGCCGCGGGGCTGCTTGGTTTCGGGTTCACGCGCCGCAGGCGCAGCGCCTGAGACTGGGATCTCGACACCGGTCTCAACCGGCATAGACATTTCGGCTTGACAGGCTCCAGGGACGGAGCCGCATCATATCTTCTCGGTTCTCACTACTCGCTTCCACGACTCCAGACGCGCCGATACACTGATTCTGTCTCGCGGAACTGAGTGACGCCGGCGATGGACCTGGGCTTGTGCATGGTGGTGAGGAACGAGGCCCATCGCCTGGTCGACTGCCTGGCGCCGATCGTCGAGCTCCTCGATCAGATCGAAATCGTGGATACCGGGTCCGACGACGGCACGCCGGAGCTGTTGCGCGAACGTTTCGGTATTCACGCCCGCTCGCGTCCCATCGAGGAACACCGTTGCCGCTGTCTGTGCGATGCGCGCCACGCCGCGCTCGAACGCCTGTCCACCCCCTGGATACTGATGCTGGATGCCGACGAACGGATCGCGCCGCAAAGCCTGCAGGCGTTTCGCGCCCGGGCGCACGAGCCCGGCACCGCCGGTTACTTCGCCCGCTGGGTCAACCGCCTCGAAGGGGAGCCCGCGTTCGACGACTACAAGCTGTTCCTGTTTCGCAATGGCCTGCGGCCCATCGGGCTGGTGCACGATGTCGTGCAGTTGGACATCCGCGCCCGTGGCCTGCGCGCGGCGTGGCTGGACGACTTCGAAGTTCAGCATCACCCCGATACCCGACAGCGCGTGCACAAGGCTGCGCGCTATCGCCAACGGCTCCTGTGTGCGCTGGAACAGGATCCCGAATTCCATCGCTACCGCTGGTTCCTGGGCTACATGGACTATCTGGACGGGCGCGAGCAGGCCGCGATCGACAGCCTGAGCGTCGCCGCGGACGCCGAATCACCGCGCTTTCCGGTGGAGTGCCTCAACAGCGCCATGGTCCTGGCCGAGCTGTATGCGCAGCGCGCCGACGAGGCGGCCCTGGGGCGCGTCCTGCAGCGCGCCCGGATCTTTTTCCAGCAGGTGAGGGACGATTTCGAGGTGCAGGTCAACGTGTGCCTGGGTCCCTGGCTGGACACGGCGTGGGCGCAGTTCTGCGGCGCCCGATGGGATGAAATCCGGGCGTATCGCTTTGCATGCTGAGTCGTGCGGAGGCGCCGACTTGCGCAAATCGGGCTGAAGCCGCTCCTACACCGTGTCCTCACCCCACGCCACCGCCGGGCGGCCGTCGACATGCCCCGGCACCGGACAGCCCAGGGCGCCGAGCAGGGAGGCGGTCACATCGGTGGCCCGCAGCGCCGGCAGGCGCACGCCCGGCTCGATCCCCGGTCCCCGGGCGGCGAAGAACCCCCGCGAGCAGTGCCCGCCGCTGCGAAAGTAGGGCAGCGGTCCGAGGGTTCCCAACGTTGGTGAGACGACGGCGTCTGTGGGCGCATCCTCCTGCCACAGCACGATGAGATCCGCCGGCGGTGCCTGCGGATCTCCGGCTGCGCCGGCGGGAAACGCCGACCGGCTGCGCACGATCTCCCGCACCATGGGCATGCCGCTGCGCGCATCGCGCAGCGCGTACAGCATGTCGCTGATCTCATCGCAGGTGCGCTCGTACTCCTCGGGCGCCACCTGGCCATCGGCCTCGCGGCCCTGCAGGTTGATGCGCACGAGGCCTTCGGAATAGGTGGGCAGCGCGAACGCCTTCATCGTCGGCCACAGCGGGCGGTACCAGTTGGCCGGCTGCCAGTGCATGGGGTCGCCGCGCCGTTCCTGCGCCTGGGGCGACTCCAGCACCTGCTCGCCGTGAGCCGTGCGCGCGGCCCAGACCTCGTGTTTCCAGTGCGCGCGGTAATCCAGGCGCGGCGCGGCGTCCAATCCGGAGGTCGCATCCAACGCGGCCCGGCCCGGAAAGCTCCAGCGGTACAGGAGCTCGGGCAGAAACGCCATGCTCGGCAGGTCCAGCACATTGGCGCCGATGCCGTAGATGGAGAACAGCATCACCCGGGCGTCGGCGGGAGCCGCGTGCAGCACCCGGCCCAGAGCCGTGTCCACGGCACGAAACACATCCAGCAGCGGGTCGTCGCGACGCCCCTGCATCAACGGTGCGCGCAGCGGGTGCGCCTGGCTCACATGCCACAGCAGGTGACAGGCGGTGTGGGTCTCCGAGAACACACCCAGAAACAGATCCCACGCCTCGCGCCCGATCAGATCGGCCATCAACGCCCCGCGGCGCTCCGCGCCCGCGATCAGCCGATCGCGCAGCCCGTCGATGGCGGCGAGATCGTAGCTGCTCGGAATCCTGTAGGAGTACACCTGCTCGTCGGTGCGGGTCGGGTCCGGCGTCGCCGCCTCGAACATGGGGTGGACGCCGTGGCGGGCGATGAGCGCGTCCATCAACCCCGCCGGCCGCGACATGCGCAGGCACTGATTCACCTCCGTCCCCCAGCCCATCACCTGCACACCGTGCACGCCGTCCACCGGTCGCGCCAGGGGCGGGTCGAACACCGCCACCCGCCGATCGGGCATGAGCGCGTAGAAGGGTGGGTACTTCACGAACGCGTAGGCACTGCGCTCCCGTGCGGCGTAGGTCTGGGCATCGTAGTCCACATGCCCCCATTCGCCGGTCTGCGCCGGCAAGGCGCCGGTGAGAAACGTCACCCAGGAGGTCTCGGTGCGGTAGTAGCGCACATTGTCCACCCAACCGAGGGCGCCGTCGGCGCGAAAGCGCGCCAGGGTCGGCAGGTGCCCGGCATCCATCCAGCGCTCCAGCAGCTTGGGATCGGTGGCGTCGAGGCCGATGGCGATGACCGGTGCGCCCATCAGGGAGTGACTCCTTCCGGGGCCGCGGCGTCGACCTGGCAGACGAACTCCTCGAACTTCCCCGTCGCGCTGCGCTCGATGCGCTCGGGATAACTGAAGCGCAGCGCGAACGGATGGCCGAGGCGGCGCACGATCAACTCCGAGAGGGCCTGCTCTTCGCCGGCTGTCAGGGGCCGTTCGGTCACCAGCCGCACTTCGATGTGCTGCAGGTCGAGCTGGATCAGCTGGTGCTGGATCACGGGCGCGATCTCCCGATAGAAAGGCGCCGAGAGGTTGGGCCAGCGGCGCCCGCCGTCGGGAAGCGCCAGCATGTTGCGCACCCGCCCCAGGATGCGCGTGAGCACCGGCAACCCCCGGCCGCAGTCGCAGGCGGCGCCCACCTCGGCGTAGTCGCCGACCTCGTAGCGGATCAACGGCATGGCGAAGTTGTGCAGAGTGGTGAGCAATACCCGCCCGGTCTCCCCCGGCGCGCAGGGCTCGCCATCCTCATCGACCACCTCCAGCAGCACGTTCTCGGATTGCACGTGATAGTGGGGGTGCTCGGGACATTGCAGCGCCAGCACGCCGGCCTCCTGGGCCGAATAGGTGTCCACCACCGGCGCGCCCCAGGCCCGCTGGAGCATGTCCCGCAGCGGCGCGTCCACCGCTTCGGAGACCAGGCGCACCTGGCGCAGCCCGGCGAGGGTGCGCCCTTCGGCGAGGCTGAGCTGGGCCAGGGCGGCGGCGTTGGAAGGGAACGTCAGGAGATACGCCGGCCCCGTGCGCGCCAGCCACTCCAACTGCGCGCGCGGATCGGTGTGGATGTCCAGCGCCATGGCCGGGCCGCTGGCATGGAGCAGACTGACCGGCGGACCCCAGTCCTCCAGCGCCATCCCGTCCGGGTAGGCGGCGTCCACACCCTCGCCGAAGTGGCGGATCACCGCCAGCGAGGCGTCGAAGTCGCGCCCGTGCCAGTAGTGCTCGCGCAGCGTGAAGGCCTGCCACAGCAGGCGGGTGGTCTCGGAGGTGGCCACGCGGACCGGTGTGCCCGTGGATCCGGACGTCTGTGCGCGCCCCAGCTGTCGATGCCCCACTGGCGGCTTCTTCGCCAGCAGCGACTGGACGTGCGTCTGCACCTGGGCGCGGGTGAGCACGGGCATGCGTGCCCAGCGCTCGGCGGCGAGGTCCTGGTCCGGGGCGATGCCTGCGGCCGGCAGGCGCTTGCGGTAGAACGGGATCGCGCCGTGAACGAACGTGAGCAGCGCACGCAATTGCAGGAACTGGTGCTCGCGCAGCTGGTCGGGGCTCCACCACTGGCTCTGCTCCAACTGCTGCAGGATCGCCATCAGCTGCGCGGTCTGCGCGTCGGGCAGGGCGGGGAAACAGTGCTGGGGGGTCGCGGAGCGCAGCCGCAGCCCCGGCGGGCGGGACTGGGCCGGCGGCGGGACCTTGGGTGTACGGCCGGGCGGCTGCATCGTTCGACGCCTGTGGTTCTCGTTGTGGTGCCCGGGGGCGCTTTCGGCACCGCTCTCGGCACGGTAGATGCGGCGCCCGCGGAGTGTCAACGTGCAGCCCGCCGCGGGGGTCGCTTCGCCGCACGGCGCGTCCGCATTCTTTACAGTGGCACACGGGGCCGAGGGCGCCAGTGTCCAAAACCCTGCGCAACAACAATCCCTTACCCGGAGAGGGTATAGAAATTGCCTCATGATTAGAACAGATCTTTCCGGGGGGGAAGTTGCCGATGGCCAAACACAGGAACGCGAGGAAAAAGGGCCTGCGCATTGCCGCGGCAGCCGGCATGGCGCTCGCGGCGGGGATGGCCAATGCTCAGGTCATCGACGGCCCCGAGGGCATCGGCGACCTGGTCTGGAACGACCTCAACCAGAACGGCCTGCAGGATGCGGGGGAGCCGGGCATCGCGGGGGTCACCGTGAACCTGCTCGACGCCGCGGAATCGTTGCTCGCCAGCCAGGCGACCGATGCCAGCGGCCATTACGGCTTCGCCGTCGACCTCGGTGGCAGTGGCGGCGGTTTCGAGAACTTCATCATCGAATTCCTGTTACCGACCGACTTCGTGTTCTCGCCCCAGAATATCGGTGCGAACGACGCCATCGACAGCGATGCCGACCTCGTCACCGGGCGCACGGGCCTCATCGGCATCGGCGACTTCGAAATCGATCTGACCGTCGACGCCGGCATGTACCGCGAGGCAACCGGCGTGCCCGAGCCCGGGATGCTGGGCCTGCTCGGCCTTGGCTTCGCCGGCATGGGCGCCGCCTGGGCACGGCGCAAGAAAGCCATCTAGATCCAGGTTCGCGTTCGAACTCGAGACCTCGCCTCGGCGAGGTTTCTTTTTGCGAGCGCGGCGCCGCCTTACTCGATCCCGATTGCCAAACAGAACGTCCCCGCTCCCCCAGCAGGGGGCGATCGCCAAATAGAACGTCCCCTCTCCCCCAGCAGGGGGAGAGGGACAGGGTGAGGGGTGAAGCGGTCGAGGGTGAAGCGGTCATGCGCAGCCCCAATGCCCACCCCGGCGGCACCCCCTAAATCGACCCCGATTCCCAAACAGAACGTCCCCTCTCCCCCAGCAGGGGGAGAGGGACAGGGTGAGGGTGAAGCGGCCATGCGCTCGCCGCCCTGCGCGGCCTGTCACACACCTTCACCGCCCGCAAATCCTGCTATTGTGTCCGGAAAATCGCCACTGCCAGCCACCCGGCCCCGCGCCGCCAGGGAGACCCGAATGGAAGACCTCCTGAACCCCGACGCCGTGTCGACGTATGCCGACACCGCCATCGAACTCCTCATGCTCTACGGCCCCAGAGTCATTCTCGCCATCGTCGTCCTGCTGGTCGGACTCTGGCTCATCAACCGCCTGGTCCGCGTCGTGAGCGCGGGCATGAAACGCCGCAACACCGAGCCGACGCTGGCAAGCTTCGTCGAGAGTCTGGTGGGCATCGGACTGAAGGTGCTGCTGTTCATCAGCGTCGCCTCCATGGTGGGCATCGCCACCACCTCCTTCATCGCCGTCCTCGGCGCCGCCGGCCTGGCCATCGGCCTGGCCCTGCAGGGCAGCCTCGCCAACTTCGCCGGTGGCTCCATCATCCTCATGTTCCGGCCCTACAAGGTGGGCGACTACATCCAGGCCCAGGGCGTGGCCGGCACCGTGAAGGAGATCCAGATCTTCAACACCATCCTCACCACCCCGGACAACGTGCGCATCATCGTCCCCAACGGCGCGCTGTCCAGCGGCATCATCACCAACTACTCCACCGAACCCACCCGCCGCGTGGATTTCGTGTTCGGCATCGGTTACAGCGACGACATCCCCAGGGCCAAGGACGTGATCGCGACGATCCTAAAGGGAGACGAGCGCACATTCGACGACCCGGCGCCCCAGATCGTGGTGAGCAACCTGGGCGAGAGCTCCGTGGACATCACCGTGCGGGTGTGGGCCAACGCCGCCGACTACTGGGGACTTAAGTTCGATCTCACCGAGCGGGTGAAGCTCGCCTTTGACCGGGAAGGGATCAGCATCCCGTTCCCGCAGCGGGATGTGCACGTGTATTCCAGCGCCGCAGGGGAGGGCCCTGCAGTGGGCGCCGGAACGGGGCTGGCATAGGGCGCGCCGCGCGCGCCGCTTCCCACCTGCGGATTTCCCAGGCGCACCGGCCGGCATAGGGCGCGCCGCGCGCGCCGCTTCCCAATGGAGTTGCGGTGGGGCGGCGGCCACGGGCCGCCCTATGGGGTAGGTCGATTTCGGCCGGGTCTTCGCCAAGAACGCTGCACAAACGGCCCCGGCTGGCCCGGCTATGCAGCGCTCTGGGGCTAACGCTGCATAACAGAGGCAGGCCCCACTATTGGGCCAGCTGCGTCTCCAGGATGCTCCGCGAGACACTCTCGCCTGGAGAGCCGCTTCGATCTCGCCTACAACGTGGCCGGTTCCGGCGTAGCCGAAGCCGCCGCTCAATTCACGATCTGATACTGCCGCGCCGCCCTACACCAGGCATCGCGATGGGCGGCCAGTCGGATGCGTTCGTCGCCGCGGGCGTAATCCCATTTCGCAGAGACGCTTCGGCAGCCCTGTTCCAGTCGCTTCTTCTCGCTTGCTCGACAGTTGCGGTAATCGATGGACCCGTACCGATGGCGGCCGCACTCATACACCGGCACGCGCACCACGTGGTTTGTCTGCGCTGGCGCTGTTGGTGACACCACCCGGGGCGGCTGCCACGAACGGCCGGTCTGCCGTGCATACTCCGCCTGACGCTGGCAGGCCGCCTGTTGGAACGTGCGGTCCCCCGACGTTGCGCCCGCCCGCGCCACCCGTTCGGTCCAATACCGGCAGGTGCGATCCAGGTTCTCCCATCGGGCGTCGCGCGCCGGCGTGCGACGCGCGCTCGACCAGCTCGGCGCAGGCGCGGGCGACGGACTTGCCTGGCGCCGCGGAGCCGGTTTGGAGGCAGGCTTCTTGGCCGAGGATGGAATCGTTGGCTGGGGCGCGGGCACGGACATGAGCCAGAGCAGGCCGCCCACGACCAGACAGGCGAGCACAATCGAAACAAAAAGCGAGCGGTGGCCGTTCTCCATCAGGATTCCTTTCCGGGCACGGCGCCCGCGATTGTCCCTGAGCTTATCGGACAGACGGCCGGGACATTGAGAAATCAAAGAGCCAGCTGCCCCGAATCCCGCCAGCGTATCTCTCGTCCTGAGGATCTGGGCGAGGCCCGCACGAGGCCGTCCCACCGCGGTCAATCGTAAAGATTCGCGGCCGCACGTCGAAAAGCTGTGCAGCACCGCACCGGATGCTCATCCAAAAGGACGTCAACCCCATGCCCTGGTGGCTCGCCCCGTTCGTCGTCTATCTCGCTCCGCTGCTCATCTTCGTCGGCTTGTTCTGGGTTGGCACTCGGCGTTGGGAACGCCCGAACAAGCGTTCGCCCCTGACTCGCGATCTCCTCCGAAGCCCCGGCGAGTCCTTGCGCCGTCAGATCGACAAGCTCAATGACGATCTCACCACCATGATTCTCTTCCCGATCAGCATGCCGTTGCTGCTGTACTCCTTTCATCAGGCACGGGTGGTGGCGGGCGTGCCCAGCACCCGTAGTGCGGAGGCATTCTATCTGGCGTTCGGTCTCCTGCTGGTGGCTTACTTCGCCTTCAAGGCCATTCGCCTGGCGCAAAAACGACGCAATCTCGTCCTCGGATATGAAGCGGAATGCGCGGTCGGACAGGAACTCAGCGAGCTCCTGCGCGATAAGTACTGGGTGTTCCACGACGTTTCGTTCGGCGCCTTCAACATCGATCACGTTGTCGTCGGGCGGGCCGGGGTGTTTGCTGTAGAGACGAAGGGCCGTGCCAAGCCACTGGGCCGGAATGGGCGGGCCGGATGGGAAGTCACCTACGATGGCGCAACGCTCCGGTTCCCACGCTGGAGCGAAACCGCGCCCCTGGACCAAGCGAAGCGCCAGGCATCAGCTCTCGAGCGGTGGTTGACGAGCGCCGTGGGCGAAACTGTGGCGGTGAAGCCCGTGCTTGCTTTGCCCGGCTGGTATATCAAACGCGTCCGACCGGGCGGCGTGCCTGTGTTCAACGGCAAGAACCCGGCCAAGTTCTTCCCTCATCTCGCAAATGGCGTCCTTTCCGACCAGCTCGTCACGCGGATCGCACACCAGCTCGATCAGCGTTGTCGAGATGTGGCGCCCTGCGCTTACGCCAAAATGCCGGCGGCCGCGACGGGTTGAAACCCGGCGCGTGCAACGCAGGCCTCGCGTTGTTAGCATTACCCGGATAAATCTGCGGGTCTGGCCTGGGAGAAAACGGATCAGCGGCCAGGAGGGCTACGGGCCGGTCCCCCTTGCACGCCATAGGCAGAGGATCGGCCTGCTGTGAAGAACATCTTTCTGGTCTACATACCTCCGGGCAATACCGAGGCGATGGTCCACTACGAGGAGACCATTCGGCAGAGGGTTCAGCCAAACCGGATCTTCCAATATCTCGCCCCTGGGATGAAGGAGCGCCTCCAACGGATCTTCGTCGGCCGCCCGATCGCAGTGTGGGGGTCTCGGGACTCCTCGGTGAATCGCGCCAAGTTCGAGAAGATGCGGCCCGGCGACGAGATCCTGGTGATCGAAGGGCCGACCATCCGGTTGCTCGCCAAGATTGCCGCGACCACTGTGAATCCCGATCTGTCCCGCGAGCTTTGGAAGCCCCTCCATACCGGCCCCAGCCAGAGCGGGTGGGACCTGATCTACTTTCTTGCCAATCCGCAGCAAATCGATCTGCCGTTTGACCGGTTCCGGCCCCTGGTGGGGTATCGGGATAACTATCAGCTTCGCGGCTTCAGCACCGTGGCCCGGGAGAAGCTGGAGGCGTTTTATCAGCGGTATGATGACCTGTACTCGGTGCTGATGCAGATGAAGCATCAGAAGCCGGTCCATGAGATCCCGCAGCATGATCTGTTCGGCGACGATGTCCGGCTGCCTCAGGCCGCGGAACCACCCGACAAAGAGCTCGATGATGCTTTCAGGGACAAAGTCGTCTCCGACCATCTACGCATGCAGTGGACTCTGGCCAATCTCGGTCGCAAGGCCGGCAACAAGGTCTGGGTTCCCAACGGTGATCAAGGCCGCATCCGGAACCAGTATCAGTTCAACGACTTCGAAACCGATTTCGCTGCCGGTCTGGACACGCAGACCAAGTATGTCGAGAACATCGATGTGGTCTGGAAAGAGGAGTTCCGCATCGATGCGGCCTTCGAGATCGAGAACTCCACCGCAATCTATTCGGGCCTGCTGCGGTTCGCGGACCTGACCCTGGTCGCCCCGAACACGCTCTACCCGCTGTTCATCGTGGCGCCGCGGGAGAAGCGAAATCAGCTCGTCAACCAACTGAGCCGGCCGACGTTCCAGAAGCTGCGCCTGGATCGCAAGGTGCGCTACCTGCCCTACGAAGCGGTGGACGAGATCCATCGGTTCTTCGAGGGGCGGGACCGCGGCGTGAGCGTCGACGTCATCGTCGACCGTTCCGAGGAAATCCATTTCCACCATTAAGCCGCCGCCACGCGGCCGGGATGCATGCCGAATGAATGATCAGACACACCTCGCGCCCCTGGAGCAGCTTCTCTGGGACCTCGTCTCCGAGGACGGCGCGATCGGCAACGGCAAGCTGCAGGAGCGGTTCCTGGAGGCCGCCGCCGCCACGGGGCTCGCGGCTTCCGAGCAGGACTTCATGGCCGTCAAGGAGGCCCTCATCGCCGCGGGCCGGCTGCTGCGGGGCAAGGGTCGGGGCGGGTCCGTGCGCCGCGCAGCACTGGCGGGCGATGATTTTGCCCTGAAGGCGCAGGCCCCGGCGCCGCAAGACGAAATCCCCAAGCGCGCCAAGAGCGCGGCCAAGCTCAAGACCGCCGGCGCCAAGGTAGTCAGCTACCGCTACGACGACAAGCGAAAAAACAACCCTCACGTGGGCATGGTGGACGTGGCCTCCGACCGGGTGGAGGAGGAGACCAGATGGTCCTACGACCCCCACATCGACCCGGCCCTGCAGTTCGATCCCGCCCGGTCTAAGGTCGAGGCGCTAATCGACGAAGCACTATCAGCGACCCAACACGAGGCGGAGCAGGCCAAACAGGAATTACTTGAATGGATCGATCACGCCTTGGCAGCTCGCGATGAGTCGGCGATACGCGAGGTAGTCGCGAATCTCCGCAAGCGAATCAGCGATCAGCAATTCCTGAAGACCCAGTCCGATAACCTGGCTGCGCTGAAGCGCATGCAGGCGCCGTACCTGAACTGGACCGGCAAGGCAGAGCGCAGCAGCTTCGAGGTGGACACCGTCTCCCTGCACGTGCACGAGCGCATCGACCCGGCCACCATCCTCGCCTCGGTGCAGAAGCGCATCAAGGGCGAGAAGGGCATGGGCGGCGCCTTCCAGCCGGACCTGTTCTCCGCCCCCTTCGAGAACCTGCCCCTGCGCGAGGCCATCGACTTCTACAAGCACGACCGGGACTGGGCCAACCGCCTGATCGCCGGCGATTCCCTGCTGGTGATGAACTCCCTATTGCAGAAGGAAGGCATGGCCGGGCAGGTGCAGATGATCTACATCGACCCGCCCTACGGCATCAAGTACGGCTCCAACTTCCAGCCCTTCGTCAACAAGCGCGACGTCAAGGACCGCAAGGACGAGGATCTGACCCAGGAGCCGGAGATGATCAAGGCGTTCCGGGATACCTGGGAGCTGGGGATTCACTCCTATCTGACCTATCTGCGGGACCGGTTGCTGCTCGCGAGGGAGTTGCTGAGCGAGTCGGGGAGCGTGTTTGTGCAGATTTCGGATGAGAATCTTCATCATGTCAGAGAAGTTATGGATGAGATTTATGGTGGAGATAAGTTTTGCGGAGTAATTGTCTTCAGGAAAACGACAACTCAGTCTGGAGATGTATTACCAGCGACCAATGATTTCCTGGTGTGGTATGCGAAAAACCGGAAGAAGGTGAAGTTCAGAACTCTCTACCAGTCAAGAGCTGGCTTCGATTGGGTTAATTACGACTATATCAAACTGGATTCTGGGCAATGCCGAAGAATGGCGAAGCAGGAAAGGGATGACCCGGAAGGGTTTCTGCCGAAAGACGCAAAGATATATCGTCGTTCCCCTCTCACATCTCCTGACCGAAATGCCCAGTCATCCGGGTCATTCATCTTCCGTAGTGACTCTTATTCGCCGGGCAACGGTCATTGGAAGACTTCTATCAATGGACTACAGCGGTTAACGAAAATGGATCGGCTCGAGTCGTACGGTGCAACTCTAAGTTTTAGACGGTTTGCAGACGACTTCCCTTATTTTTCGATCTCTGATACGTGGACCGACACTGCTCAAGGCGGTTATGGCGATCAAAAGGTTTATGTAGTCCAGACTGGGCAGAAAGTTGTTGAGCGTTGCCTTCTCATGACGACCGACCCGGGCGATGTAGTGATTGATCCCACCTGCGGCTCCGGCACCACCGCCTTCGTCGCGGAAAAATGGGGCCGCCGCTGGATCACCTGCGACACCTCCCGCGTTTCCGTCACGCTCGCCAAGCAGCGCCTGATGACCGCCAGCTACGACTACTACGCCCTGCGCTATGCCCAGGAAGGGCTGAAGGGCGGGTTCGTCTACAAGACGGTGCCCCACGTCACCCTCAAGTCCATCGCCAACAATCCGGAGATCGACGAGATCTACGAGGCCATGCACCCGGCGATTGAGCAGGCCCTGTCCGACCTCAACGGCGCGCTCAAGGGGAAGGCACTCACCTGGAAAGTCACCGAGGGCGGCCGCAAGGGCGGCACCGTGGATTTCGCAGCATCGGATTCAAAGACCGTGACGCTGCCCTCCGGCGAGATGGTGCGGGTCAACGCCCTGCTGGAGTGGGAAGTCCCTTTTGAGTTCCCCGACGACTGGCCCGCGGCCGCCCGCAAGCCCTTCGACGCCTTCCACGCCGGCCGCCAAGCCATGCAGAAGAAGATGGACGACTCCATCGCCGCCGACGCGGATCAGGAGACCCTCTACGACCAGCCCCAGGTGGACAAGTCCAAGCTGCGCATCACCGGGCCGTTCACCGTGGAGGCGGTGCCTTTCCCCACGGTGCTGGGCCTGGACGAGGCCGAGCAGCCGAAGGAGGCCGACGTGGCCGTGGCCCGCTCCGGCGAGACCTCGCGCCAGGCCCAGTGGCGCGACGAGCTGCTCAAGGCCGGCATCCGCGGCAAGGGCGGGCAGAAGCTCAAGCTCGCCGATCTGGAGCCCGTGCCGGGGCTGCGCTACATCCATCTGGTGGGAACCCTTGCCGAGAACGGTGAACGGGTGGCGGTGAGCTTCGGCCCGGAGCACGCAGCCCTGGAGCAGCGCCAGGTGGAGATCGCCATGCGCGAGGCCGGTGAGCTGTTCCCGCTGCCGAAGATGCTGGTGTTCTGCGCCTTCACCTTCGATCCGGAGGCGGCCAAGGACATCGACAACATCAAGGGCATCACGGCGCTCAAGGTGCAGATGAACACCGACCTCCTCACCGAGGACCTGAAGAAGGCCCGCGCCAGCAACGAGTCCTTCTGGCTCATGGGCCAGCCGGACGTTGAGGTGCGCCCCCTCAAGGACGGCCGCTACCAGGTGGAGGTGCACGGCTTCGACTACTTCGACACCAAGACCGGGGAGCTGCGCGCCGGCGGCAAGAAGAATATCGCCGTCTGGGAGCTGGACACCGACTACGACGACCGCTCCCTGTACCCGAGCCAGGTGTTCTTCCCCATGGCCGGCGCCAAGGACGGCTGGCACAAGCTCAAGAAGGACATTCGCGCGGAGTTGAACGAGGAGCTGCTGGAGAAGTTCCACGGCACTACGTCGCTACCCTTCGAAGCGGGGGAGAACCGGCGCATCGCGGTGAAGATCACTGACGACCGAGGCATTGAGTCCCTCAGGGTTATGGATCTGGACTGAGCCGCCATGCCGCCGAACTCGCTCATCATCAACTCGCCCTACGACCCGCCCCCGCAGCATTGGGAGCAGGACCGCTACGGCCGGGTATTAGAGGTGGTGCAGGGTCGGCGCGAGGCTGGATATGAAATCGTCGACACCCGCAACAACACCCGCCGGGTTGAGCCGCTGGAGCTGGTGAACCGCATCCGCCCCCGCGTGAGCGCCTGGCGCGAGGCCGGCTTCCCGGGCGTGACCAGCGTCACCCGCCGGCTGCTGGAGCACTGGCGCGACCCCGAGGCCCGCGAGCTGCCGTTCTACTTCTGCCAGCTCGAGGCCATCGAGACCCTCATCTGGTCGGTGGAGGCACCCGAGGAGTTCAAGCAGGGCATCTCCATTCCCGGCGACGGTGGTCCCTGGGATCGCATCTGCAACAAGATGGCGACCGGTGCCGGGAAGACCGCGGTCATGGGACTGATCATTACCTGGCAGGTGCTCAATGCCCTGACCTATCCGAAGCGCAGGGAATTCTCTGCAGCCGTGTTCGTGGTGGCCCCTGGTCTGACGGTCAAGGAGCGCCTGCAGGTGCTCTATCCGGGCCACGAGAAGAACGTCTACGACGAGTTCCGCCTGTGCCCCAGCGAGGCCCTGCGCCAGAAGGTCAACCAGGCGGCCATTCTGGTGGAGAACTGGCACACCCTCATGCCCCTGAAGGAGCCCGACCGCTCCGTGGTGAAGAAGGGCGCCGAGAGCGACGAGGCATTCACCCGCCGGGTGCTCGGCTCCCTGGCAGGCTACAAGGATCTGCTCGTCATCAACGACGAGGCCCACCACGCCTATCGCCAGCGGGCCGAGGTGAAGGTGAGCAAGCAGGAGGCGGCCGATCTTGGCATCGACCTGGAGGAGGCGACCCGCTGGATCGAGGGCCTGGATCGCATCCACAAGACCCGCCGCATCCGCCGCTGCTACGACCTCACCGCCACCCCCTTTGCGCCCACGGGCAAGAAGTCTACGGAAAAGGGCCTGTTCGACTGGATCGTCTCGGACTTCGGGCTCAACGACGCCATCGAGGCGGGGCTGGTGAAGACCCCGCGGGTGGTGGTGCGCGACGACGCCCTTGCGAACGCCAAGACCTACCGCAGCAAGCTCTATCACCTCTACAACGAGCCGGAGGTGAAGGACGACTTGAACCGCAAGGCCGAGCCCCACGAGCCCCTGCCCGATCTGGTGCAGAAGGCCTATGCGCTGCTGGCTCACGATTGGCGTTTCACCGCGGAAGCGTGGCAGGAGGCCGGCCATGACGTGCCGCCGGTGCTGCTGACCGTGTGCAACCGCACCGAGACGGCGGCGCGCATCGAGCGATTCTTCAACCAGGGCGACTGCCTGATCGCGGGAACCCAGAAGCCGGAGCAGACCCTACGGGTGGATTCCAAGGTGCTGGAGAAGGCCGAGCGGGGGGAGTCGGTGACCAAGGACAAGGATTACGCCGCCCGACTGGAGAGCATCATCGAGGCGGCTGGCCTGCCCACGGACAAGCGGGACGACCTGCTCGCGGCCAAGCAGGAGGAGCAGCTTCGCGCCCTGGTGGATACCGTGGGCAAGCGCGGCAAACCCGGCCAGCGGCTGCAGAACGTGATTTCGGTGGCGATGCTCTCGGAAGGCTGGGATGCGGCCAACGTCACCCACATCATGGGCCTTCGGGCGTTTACCAGTCAGCTCCTGTGCGAGCAGGTGATCGGCCGGGGCCTGCGCCGCGTGTCCTACGAGCGCGATGACAACGGGCTGTTCCTGCCGGAGTACGTGAACGTCTTCGGGGTGCCGCTGTCGGTGTTCCAGGAGGTCGGCGAAGGCGGCGAGGCTCCGCCCCCGCCCAAGCCCAGCGTGCAGGTGGAAATCGTCCCCGGGCGGAACCAGTATGAGATCCGCTGGCCGAATGTCGCGCGTGTGGAGACTGTGCTGAAACCCACCTTGGTCATGGACTGGGACGCCGTCGAGCCCCTGGAACTCGATCCCGCGGCCACGCCACTGCATGCGGAGGTAGCCCCGTCGCTGACGGGATATGCCGACCTGTCCAAGGTCAGCGAAATCGACTTGCAGAAGGCGGTGGAAGAGTTCCGACTCCAGCACCTCATGTTCCGCGCGGCGCGCAAGCTCTATCTTCAGAACGCCGGCTCGTTCGGCGGCGACCGCCAGTACCTTGCGGTGCAGCTGATCCGCATCGTGGAACAGTTCCTAGCAAGTGACCGGCTGCAGATCCCGAGCCTCTGGCACCAGGACCCGATTCGCCGTCAGGTGCTGATCGCCCTCAACATGGATCTCCTGGTCGGGCACGTCAACCGCTTCGTGCAGCAGCAGAACGTCGAGCGCCTCTCGGTCGTCTTCGACGAAGAGCGCCCGATCGGCTCCACCGCGGCCATGCGGACCTGGTACACCACCAAGCCCTGCGCACCGACGGCGAAGTCACAGATCAGCCACGTGGTCTACGACAGCACCTGGGAGAAGGCCGTCGCGGACCTGTGCGAGAAGGAGCCTGAGGTAATCGCCTGGGCCAAGAACGATCACCTCGACTTCAAGGTGCGCTACATGTGCCGCGGATCATCCAGGAACTTCATCCCGGACTACTTGATTCGACTGCGTAATGGAAAGACCCTGGTCCTGGAGGTCAAAGGCCAGGACAGCGAACAGAATCGGGCGAAGCGGGCAGCGATGAACGAGTGGGTGTCGGCCATCAACGCGGAAGGCGGGTTCGGGGTTTGGGCGTTCGCCACCGCCTTCAAGCCGGCCCAGGTGCACGATCTTATCCTGGGCAACCTTCAGGTCAGCTAACGTGGGGCGCCGGAACCGTTTGTGGGACAGAAGAGCGGGTGGTAGATGCTGACAGACGTCGGAGAATACATTGTCGGAGCCTACCTTCAGCTGTGCATGAACTGCGACGTTGTTGACTACAACGTTCGGCCACCCGGGGGCGGCCTCGAGGGTTTGGAGGAGCTCGACGTGATCGGCCTCGATTTCAAGACGAACACTGCCTACCTGTGCGAAGTCACGACGCACATCCGTGGCATTCTGTACAAGAACAATCAAGAGACGGTGCGTAGAATTGCCAAGAAGCACGACCGGCAGCGGCGCTATGCGGGTCGATACTTGGAGAATTTCGCGCATGCGCGCTTCATGCTTTGGTCACCAGTGGTTCCGAGAGGGTATGTGACGAAAGAGCTCGCGCAGATTGAGGGGCTGGAGCTAATCGTCAATGGCGAGTACAAGCGTCGCGTCGATGAACTGCGGGGGCTCGCGCGCAAGTCCGCACATGACGCCAGAAACCCGTTCTTCCGAATGCTGCAAATTGTGGAGCATCTGCGAGACTGAGTGCCGGCCGATCGCGGCTCGGTACTCAGTCCGGAATTGCGGGATCGGGCTGAATTCACAGCGTGAGGACTATGGTCGAAAGCCCCACTAACGAGACTGTGGCGCAGGCGCAAGCCGGTCATCGATTCTTTGCGCCATTCGTGTCGGCTGAGGACAAAGTAGTCGTCGTCCTTGGCGCGGGGGCCTCAATCAGCGAGATGCTGACAACAAACCAGGAGCCACTGCCGCCGACTGATGCCAACTTCATCGAGATCGCACGCGACTGCGCAAACGCGAAGTACGCAGAGATGGAAGCGGCGTTCGATGAGCTATGGAAGGGAGCCGAGCCCTGGCCTTTGAAGTATCAAAAAATGGAGGCGCTATTTTCGTCCGCTTTCTTGCGGGTCCAGCAGACCAGTGGCAGGTCGAGGGAGGGACGAGCTGCGCGTCGGCTATACGATAGCCTGGTGGAAATGCTTAGGGACACGCTTTCAGATACCACAGGGAAGGCCCAGCCGAATCAGCACCTTTCGTTCTTCAGCGCGCTGGCGAGTCAGCATCCAAGTTCTCTGAACGTCATATCATTCAACTACGACGTTTTGGCGGACCGCGCTCTATTAGGGGGTGCGCGCCGAGGAATTTGGAGCTGGAGCCACAGAGACGGATACGGATTCTCGCCAGCGAATCAAGGGAAGCCGCGAGAGAGCAGTAGCCTAAAACTCCTCAAGCTACACGGATCGATGAACTGGTACATTCCCACGCCTGGGCGCACCCGAGCGAAAGTTTACGTGAAGAGGACGCCGGTGTACGTGCCGAATCCCGCAACCAATCCGAACAGCGTACCGTGGCAGAGACGGCAACATAGGCACGGTCACAGTAGCCGGTCAATTTTTCCTCTGATGGTCCCACCTGTATTCGAGAAGGGGAATCAGATCGTGGGCGTGCTGCAGGACGTATGGGGCCAGGCAGCGTCGCTGCTGCGGGAAGCCACGGTCGTATTTGTCTGGGGCTACTCTCTACCGCAGACCGATTACCATGCGGAGGTCCTTTTTGCGCAAAGTGCACGTCAGGCGCGTCACCACCTGATAGCAATCAATCCGTGTCGGGCGGCGTTGGCGCGGGTCACGGATGTCTGTGGACATACCTGGAACCGGTGGTATTTCAAGATGGAACACGTGATTAGGGACATTGATAGTGGAGCGTAGGCACAGTGGCTGATCGCCCCAACCACGCTGTACTGTCGCAAGAAGGAGCGGGAACTGGCCGACGGACGGCGGACGCTGGAGATCGTGTTCGACAGGGGCCTGCCCGAGACCTACGACGGGAACCTATACAACGAGAAATGCGACATGGCCTGCCATCATATCCTCGCTCGTTACTGGGGCGGGTCAGGGCGTGTACTCGGTGGTTGAGGGCCGCTGATTGGAACCTAGCTGTTCCTTTTAAAGACGGCACAACCTTCACTAAGGCGTGCCGCGGAATTGTGTTATGTCTCGCTTCAGCACTACTTAGCACCGACTGCGAGCCGTGACCGTTCTTGCTGCTTTCCAAGGCGCTCAGCTAACTTTGTAGTATCGTTCTGGCGGGAAAGAGAGATGAGCGAAACGGACGATTTGTACATCGCCGCCCCTACCATCGATGACCTCATGCGGAGGGCCCTAGAGGCGATTGACGCACATGGTCGTCACAACAACCCCCAGAGGGGCTTGAACCGGGAGTTGATCGGTGTCGCCTTGGAACTCACGAATCCCAGAGCGCGCCTCAGTCGGACAGAGACGCGCGGCAAGCCGTTCAGCTGCTTGGGCGAGTTATGTTGGTATTTGGCGGGCACTAACGACGAGGGATTCATAACCTACTACATCAAAGAGTATGCGAAATCTGCCGAGGGAGGTACTCTTTATGGGGGGTATGGACCCAGGATGTTCGGCAGTGGCTCTATGAGGCAAGTGGATAACGTGATTCGCTTGCTTCGGGAGCGCCCGAGCTCAAGGAGAGCGGTGATTCAGTTGTTCGACGCAGAGGACATTACCGACGAACACAAAGACGTCCCCTGCACGTGCACCCTCCAGTTCATGATCCGAGAAGACGTCTTGCACCTTGTCACCTACATGCGGTCCAATGACGTTTATTTGGGTCTGCCTCATGATGTCTTCGCTTTCACTATGCTTCAAGAGATCGTCGCTAGGGATCTTGCTGTAGGAGTCGGGACCTACAAGCATCTCGTTGGGAGTCTTCACCTCTACGAAGAAAACATCGATAACGCAAAGAGGTTCCTAGAGGAAGGGTGGCAATCAACCGAGAAATCGATGGAGCCGATGCCCCAGGGCAATCCCTGGCCGATGATAGACGTCGTACGTGGGGCGGAGAGCGTCATCCGGAGTACCGGGGTCTTTCCGTCCCATCGGCTGGAAGAAATTGATCCGTACTGGGCCGACCTCATCCGGCTTCTTCTGGTCTTGCGGTACTTTAAGGACAAAGATGCCGATCGGATTGTTCAGATCCGAGAGAATATGTCGTCGAAAGTGTATGATCCGTTTATTGATGCGAAGGCGGACGCTCTGCGATCCGGTGCTCACTAAAAGAAAAAGATGACGTCTTTGCGGCCTGCCGCCCTCGGCTTAGGAAAAGCATATGCACACGGCTCTGACGACGCTCCTAGATCGGCTGGCTAGTCCTGCCATATCGAGGTCGAATGTTATCCGCTGGGGGTGCCCCGTACCTTCATTCGGCAACCTTTCGAGTTGTTCGGTCGCCACGCTGGGGCTCAATCCTAGTAACCGGGAGTTTGTCGATGAATCAGGTAATGAACTCCGGGGTTCCTTGCGTCGGTTTCCGACGCTTGGTTCGCTTGGCCTGGACTCGTGGGCCGACGTCGATGCGCGGCACCTAGGGACAATCATCAGTTCCTGCACCGATTATTTTCGCGGAAACCCCTATGATCGTTGGTTCCGCAAGTTGGACCACGTTATATCCGGTACGCGGGCATCCTACTACAGCCCTGTCCGTAGCGCTTGCCACTTGGATCTGATTCCCTATGCGACCAAACAGAAATGGGGGGAGCTTACGCCGAAGCAGCGTTCAACGCTCTTTGACATAGCGGGCGACGCCCTTGGGCTGCTCCTACGTGACGCCCCGGTGCGCATACTAGTCCTAAATGGGAGTTCGGTCGTGCGGTACTTTCAGGAGATTTCCGGGGTAGAGATGGAACCCCGGCAAATCCGCAGTTGGTCGCTTCCCCGAAACCAAGGTATGGACGTCAAGGGAATAGCATACAGGGCGAGGACCACAAGTTTGGCGGGTGTGGCGTTGCGCCAGGAGTTGCTAGTCCTTGGGTTTAATCACAACATCCAAAGTAGCTTTGGCGTGACTAGGGAAGTCCTGCAGGCAATTCGGAGCTGGCTCGCACGTGCTTCCAAGGGGGTTACGTGGTAAGGCCGCGTGATCGTGAAATCGCGGAACGGCTGGAAGCTGAATTGCTCTTTTCCGATCAGCAGATGCGTCCGCTTCCTGGAATTCGGGACCGGGCAAGACGAGAGGTACTTATAGAGCAGCTCATAGAGAGTATGCACAGGGTCCGTTACGCAACCTTGTTGCCTGAAGCGAACATTAGCGAGCAGCGTGCAGATCCGAACGACGCCCTCTTTGACCCACTGAAAGCTGCAGTCCTACACTTTCGCCGCGGAAGCGCTGACGAAGCGTTTTGGCTAGTGTTTCTTTTCGTGCATTTCGGAAAGCATTCGCGGGGCGGTTGGCGGTATGTCCGGGAGGTTTATGGTCGCCTGGGTGACGGCGGGAGATGGGACTGGTCCCATACGAGCGGCGATCCTCCGGAATTTAGGCTCTGGCTTCGTGACCACGGGAAGCAGATAAGGCGACCGGGAGCGCCAGGGGGGTTTGGTAATCACCGAAAATATCAAAGCCTTGATGGCTTTTCACCTATGGGAACGGGCGCTACAGTCGAGAGCTATGTTCGTTGGGTCAATCCGCCGCGATCGCACATGCAACTAATTGACGAGGCGCTTCAAGCGGCCGACGGTGACCGCCGAGATGCATTCGACCTCCTGTACAGGTCTATGAGTGCAGTTATAGGGTTCGGTCGAACAGCCCGTTTTGATTATCTGACTATGCTCGGGAAGCTAGGGTTTGGGTCAATCGAGCCTGGGTCAGCATACCTGCAAGGTGCGACAGGGCCGCTTACGGGGGCTCAACTATTATTCGGCGAGCGTTCTAGCGCGAAAGAGCTCGACGCATACTTGCAGCAACTAGATATAAATCTAGATGTCGGAATGCAGGTCCTTGAGGATGCACTGTGCAACTGGCAGAAAAGCCCCGAGCGCTTTGTCCGCTTCCGAGGGTAGTCTACTCTGACCATCGAAAACGTCGTTTGAGGCCGTTTAATTGGCTGTGCCGTAGTTTTCCCATGTGCTGAAGCTGACCAACCACGATCCCAGGCGCGATGCCAGCGCGAACTGAAAATCTAATGATTCCCTGCGCGTTGGCGCCCAATCTTGATAGGTCCGGTTGCAGCTCTTTTGGCACTAAGGCTTCTGCTGCAAACTGATTGGCTTCCTCCTCCTCTGACGTCAATGGAGTGTCGGACCCTTCCAGGAATAATGCCTTCTCCGGATGCAAGACCAAATGACCAGCCTCGTGAAAGAAACTGAACCAGAAATGATCGTCGGTTAGGTGGCGGAAACTCAGCTGGAGCAGAGCTTTCTGAGGTGAGAGGAAATGTGTAGCTCCGCTTGCGCGGCATCCGCTTGGCGCACGCGTTATGACCACCGCTACTCCGCTCCGAGCACAGAACTCTTGAAGCTTTGGAAGAAACTTGGATGGGTCCTTTTGCCGAGTAAGTGAGCGGATGGACGCAAGGGAATCTTGAAATCGTTGCCGGTTCCACGCCTCGCAGTGAATTGCCTCAGCTTGAATCTCTCCTTGGCGAATCCAAGCGGTAACTGCTCCGAGCCGCGAATCAAAGGAAGATGATGTGCGAAAGGCGACCATCCGTTCAAGGTCGCCGTATCGCTCATGCCACGCGGGAACGCTGTCAACCCCGAAAAAACGAAGGCATGCAGACGCTTCCTCGGAAGGATGCGGTACGGGAGTAATCCACCCAAACTTGATCATCTCGCTGACCGGCAACTCTGATAACCATTGCTGATCCACTTTGTTGCGCCGGGCGACATCCTGACGATATTGGAAGTCTCGCGTCATCCAGAATTCGACCGAAGCACCAAGGACCTTTGAAAGCCGTCGCGCAAGCTCGATCGTGATCGTGGCGCGGCCTTCCAGCAATGCGCGGGTGTCCTCTTCGGCCTGGTTCATGAGATGCGCGAACTCGGATTCACTCAATCGGCGGTCCCGAAGAACGTCCGCAACTGTATCTCCGGGCGGCGAAGCCCAATTCGGCTGGAACGCGTCTGCAGTATTCATCTGTGTATCCGCAAAAGTTTGATTCGGGTTACTCTTTTCCAGTCGACGTTTCCCGACTCCTCCCGAGGAAGTATAGGGTGGTTCGCGGCAAACACGAGAGTGTGCTCCTCGCACAGATCCAGAACAGCCTCTTCTTGATTTGTTCCGGGTACGAAACGCAAATTGCCGGTCAGGATATCCGTGACCGATGTTGCCGCCCGCAAGTCTGCGACACGGTGTTTGAGAACTTCTGAAACCGCCGGACCCACTTCCCGCATCGCGCATTCCTCATCCTCGCAGACTGTGCGAAGCGCCTTGGTCGCAAAGGCGAGTTCCAATGTTTCGTCCCTTGTGAGGTGGTGGGCTGAGCCTTTGCGCAAGGGGCCAGGCCAGGTACTGACAAGCGCAAACTGCGGGTTCCGGGCGAGTCAAAATACGGTTCGGATCTCCGCTGTTACAGATCGGCACAGCGTGGCACATGATTTGTATCGGTCAGCTGCCAAAGGTACTCGATTTTCCATTCCGTCACCAATATTTGGGGCCAGCCAGCTCGGATCAGCACCAGGGGCAAGTGGCCGGCGATGGTGGCTGCAGAGGTCATGAGCACCGGGCGCAGGTAGGGCAAGGAGGCTTCGTTGATGGCGGAGCGTTTGTTAGCGGCGAGCTCCTGAAGCTCTCGACGACGCGTTGGCGATCAGGCCCACCGGGGTATGGATGTTCATGGTCGAAAGACCCTCAGGATGATGAAACCGAGCGTCGGCAGG
>Ga0209347_1001985_pt1 | contig 29138 bp, 26 predicted proteins | sample AutmiccommuBRH23_FD_187382 | JGI IMG/M metagenome (GOLD analysis project Ga0209347, IMG submission 187382) | Deep subsurface microbial communities from Mt. Terri, Switzerland - Autotrophic microbial communities BRH/23 (SPAdes) (version 2) | ecosystem: Environmental > Aquatic > Deep subsurface >...
CAACTCGCCTTCTTTCAGGGTGGCGCCCACGCCGGCCCTGATCAGGTTGAAATAGGTCTGCTCCTTCGCTGCCTGTATAATCGCCTCCTCATCCTGCAACCAATCCTGGTACTGGGCGGGGGCAGTAGCCTTTAATTCTGCAAGGAATTCCCGGAACCTCGATTCAGAAAAGTTTCCGTTATTATCAAGAAACTGCGGATTCTGCGTTATGCCGGGGCTGGATTTTATGACATTGATGATCTGGTCCTGCTCTATGGCAATTCCCAGGTCCTCCATCTGCTGGCTCAGGAGGGTGCTGCGCAGGGTCTGGTTCCATACGGTATTCACTATTTGCAGGGAGCTGAAGGAGGGGGCACTGGTACGTGATGCCCTTTCAATTTTTGCCCTGAATTCATCCACGGAAATCTCTTCCCCATTGATCTCGGCAACGGTACTGCCTACTTTGCCTCCCGAAAAATCGTTGCTTGTAAAAATCCCGGAAACCACAAAGGCGAACAAGGCCAAGCCGATTATCAGGATAAGGACGGTAGTACGCTTTCTTATATTCTCTAAAATTGCCATTATTCAGCTTTATTTAAAATCAGTGGGCGAAATTACCATTTTCCTGCAAATAATAAAAGCTTTAAATGCTCGGAAACCAGTGTGTTCAGGTTCAGTCCTTTTCCAGGATCTCCAGGGCCACCAGGTCTATTTTGGTGTTAGAGGATTCGAGGATGGTAAAGAGGAAATTCCCAAGGCGGATTTCTGATCCCTGATCAGGGATTTCCCCGGTTTCATTAACGATCAGGCCCCCCAGGGTGCCGTATTCTTCACTTTCGGGAAGATCCAGCCGGTAGTTTTCATTCAGGTAATCTACCTCCAGCCGGGCCGAGAATCGGTAATGGCTCTCATCGAGCTGTTCTTCGTGCAGGTCTATGGTGTCGTGTTCGTCCTCTATTTCCCCGAAGAGTTCTTCGACAATATCCTCCACGGTCATCAGGCCGGAAGTACCACCGTATTCATCCAGGACCACGGCTATGCTCTTCCTTTTCTTGGTAAGGACATTAAGGATTTCCTGTATAGGCATGGTTTCCGGGACAAATTCAACGGGCATCAGGATGCTTTTGATGGTCTTGGGTTTCTTAAACAATTCATAGGAATGCACATAGCCAATAATATCGTCTATGGTTTCCTGGTATACGAGTATCTTGGAATAACCTGTTTCCGTGAATAACTTTGTAAGGTTTTTTGGGGTTTCATGTAGTTCCACCGCCGTTATCTCCGTTCGGGGGACCATTACTTCCCGGGCCTTGACCTCTGAAAATTCAAGGGCATTCTGAAAGATCTGTATTTCGGTATCCACTTCATCCTTCTCCTCCACGGTTTCCATCTGTTCGGTAATATAGTCGCCGAGTTCCATTTTGCTGAAAGCGAGCTGCACCTCATCGCCGTCGGTCCCGAAAAATGCCTTCAGGATAAAATCGGACAGTTTAATCACAAAATCGGAAACCAACGAAAAGACGATATAAAAAAAATAGGCCGGAAGGGCCAGGGCTTTCAGCATGGTGTTGGCATAGATCTGAAAGAGGACCTTGGGCAGGAATTCTGCGGTCAGCAGGATCAGGAGGGTCGACAGCACCGTCTGTGTCAGCAGGCTGAAGTCGGTAAACATCACGGTAAGAAACCGGCTTTCCGAGGGCAGCATCCCCTGGAACCAGGACATCAGTAAGTCGCCCATAAAGAGCCCATAGACCACCAGGGCGATATTGTTCCCTATGAGCATGGTGGCGATAAACTTGGAAGGGCGGTGGGTTAATCGGGTGAGTACTTTTGCCATAAACCCCGCCTGTTTCTTTTCTATCTCTATATGGATCCTGTTGGCGGAAATAAAGGCAATCTCCATCCCGGAAAAAAAAGCAGAGAGCAGAAGGGATATTAAAATGATCGCTATGGAGTATTCCATGACTATTCGTCCTTATCGGCCTTCCGTTTTTCGAAGCGTTTCCGGTAGTTTCTCCTGAAAATAAACATCCCTATGGAAACAAGGGCAAAAAAGATAAAGATATAGGTCTCCTCACGGTCTACATTCCAAAGGGTAGCTATTTTATAAACCGATATAATGGCAACAGCGAGGTAAAGGTACTCTGTGTATCTCAGGATTTTGATCATGATTGATTTTCTTTTATAGTCATCAGCCCGTAGGTTTTATGGGCATTAAAAAAGCTGAAATCGCGGTTAAAATCCATTCCCTCCCCGTCCATCACCGTGCCGTCCTCAGGGTTGGTATACTTAAATCTATCCTGGGTAAAGATCCATTCATTGGTCTGGTCATAGTAAAGTTGCGGGGCCTCCAGCATTTTACCATCGTGCGTTTCGAGGATCACATTCCCCCTGAGGTCGATGAGGTTGGTATTGGAATAAATAATCCCATAATCTGCCTTTACAATACTCTTGTTATTCTCCTCATCAAATAATTCAACCTGCAGGCCATTCGGAAAGGTGCGGTATTTAAAAGGCAGGTTGTCATAGTCCTCACTCAGCGGACTGGTCAGGATGGCAATTACCCTGGCATCGCCCTCGTCTTCGGTCTCGAGCTCTTCCCTGGTTTCTGTATAGACGAGGGTAAAGTTTTCAGCCACCCCCTGCGGAAATATGAGGGTTCCCGCTTCTTCCCCCACCCGCTTATAGGTGTCCTCGCAGGATAAAAATAGCATTGCCACAGATAATACTGTGGCAATGCTCGTAAAAATATTTTGTAAATAACGCGTCATTCCTAGAGGTTAGGCACCTGCACGCTGCCGCCTACCCAACAGCTGAAACTGATGGTTTTCCCTGCCATCCCCGAATTGAATATATCGGTTTTGGAAGGTGCTTTGGCGTTATAGCTTGCAGCAGACTGGCTGGCGTTCCCGCTAAGTGATGGGTCAACCCTGCCGGCCCTGCCGGCCATATCGGCAGCTTTCCAGTAAACAGCCCTCTTTTCAAAGGGAGTACTGCCGCACTCATTGGCGCTGGAAGCGTATAAATTTGCGATAAGCAGATAGGCCTTTCCGTTGGAGGCATTGGCATCAATAGCCTTCTGGGCATAATTCCTGGCCTGGGATTTACTGCTCCTGCGTAAAATGGTGGCGATCTTATAAAGAATATCTGACTTTTTATAGGAATCTGTTTCCAATTCAACGGCTTTGTTGAAATCCGCTATGGCTCCATTTGTATCACCGGCCTTTTGCTTAAGCGTACCGCCGTACAGATAAGCGCTGGCCGAAGGCTCAAGGGCGATCTGGGCCTCAAACAACTGGCGGAAAAGCGGATCATCTGTACATTCCTTGCTGAACATACGGCCTACTGCCCGTTTTACCCATTTGATATCGCCTTTTTTCTCTGCGAAACTTTTCTGATAAAGCGGGATTAAGTTGCTACAATCAGCCAGGGCACCCAATTTGGAATCGATGCTGGAGGCTATCTTACCATAGGATTCCGAGTTGGTGGTAGCTACCCGCAACTGGCTTTCCTCTTTTTTGGTAAGCGTGCCCGCATCTTCCTTAGGGAGTAATTTGGTGATCTGCTCTGTAAGCTGTTTATTCTCCTCTTCAATCTTTTCGGTCACGTCGTCATAAGTGTCAAAAACGTCCTGGAGATCTTTTTTCCCCGCGTTATGCAGGTCTACCAGGCTGGAGAAATACAGATATAATGCTTTCGGGTTGGTAAAATTTTCCCTGTCTTCCTTAAAAGCCTTGTCGAGCATCTCGTACAACTCGGTATCCGAAGCCATTTTATTGTCGTACTTCAGCAGGGCTTTGTCTATGGCCACCCCGGCACTGGAATAATTGGAAGGGAAGTATTTTACACTATTGTCGTACAGTGCCATAAGCTCCTGTACATACTTGTCTTTTTCTGCCCCGGTGCTGTTCTCGATCTTGTAGGCAAGGATACGTTCCCCGAGGGAGAAGTTTGCCTTGTTGATAGCGGGACAATTCTCATACACCATTTTCCAGGGTGTATAGGCGGCATCATAATTTTTAACCTTCGCATGCTCTGCGTAAATGGACAGATTCGTCATGCACTCAGGATTTTGTGCCTGCGCAAGACCTACGCCCAAAAAGCCCAGAGCCGCTAAAACCACTAGGTAAAATTCCTTTTTCATTTTAGTCTTTATTTTAATGGGGTTAAAATACTAATTTTTTATTAATCTATGCGTCTTTTTAAGAACCATCTGTCGTTTAAAGACAGTCCTATATTGACTTTGAAGTAATTTTCCTCCACCAGATTTGCAACTGTTGTTCCGCGCCTCCCCAGTTCAAAACCGAGGTTAATATTGGAAAACCCTTGTCCGCCAAGTGGTAGACCAAGTCCAAAAGTTATGCCAAAGTTGTTTATCTCGCTTCCCCTCACCACCATTCCGGTTTTGTCCAATCGCAGTCCGGCCCGGTAGGTAATAACTTTCAGGTAGTTTGTGAAGGAAGAATAATCCGGTATAAAAAAAGCACCTACCCCGATACTGCTTGCATTCTCATAGACTACATCTTCCACACTGATGAATTCATTTGTGAAATCGCTCATGGCCTGGAAGGCGTATTCCGCCCCAAGGAACCACTTCTTATCCTCCCCGTAACCCAGGCCCAGGGTGGTGGTGGTTGGCACCTTGATCTCCGTACGATCCCGGCCGCTTGCGGCCAGGTCCACTTCCACCACTTCTATTTCATCACCCGAAGCCCTCGAAAAGGACCCGATGCGCTGAAGGTTTTCCGAAACAAGGTTGGCCTGGGTGTTTACGGTGAGCGAAGCAAAGAGGGTGTGTTTATCGGTAAGCATGGGCGTATAAGTAGCCCCGTAGTTGAAGTCGAAACCGTTCACCCTGGATTCCCGGCGATCGAGGGTGCCGAACTGTACGTTTTCAACACTCTGTATCCGCTGGTTGGTAAAGTTGCCAAAATTAAAGTTCATGGTTGCCCCAAGGTAGAGTTCTCCGATCAGGCGGTATCCCATGGAAAAATACACTTTGTTCAGTCCGCCCTGCCCGGAATACTCGTTCAGCACGGTGGCCCCGTTGCCGTTGGTGGATTCATCGAGCAGGTTATAACCTACCGAGGAATAGGGCATCAGGCCAAAGCCGGCACCCCAGCGGTCGCTGAGCGGAAAGCCTATGGACAGGTATTCAAGGTTGGTTACGGAGCTTTTCTGTTCGGCGGTAAAGGTTTCCAGCCTGATTTCCCTGTGGGAAAGCGCGGCTGTATAGGTGGTAAGCCGCAATTTTCCATAGGCGGCCGGGTTATTCAGGTTGATATGGATACTATCCGCATAGGTATGCAGCCGGCCCATCATCTGGTTTTCTACGGTGGAAATATTGCTGAGGTCGCCGATTCCGAAGAATGAATAAGGGGAAATTGTGTTGTTCTGGGCATTTATGGCGTAGGATGCAAAGCAGAGTAAAGCAATAACCAGTTTTTTGATCATCTAGTGTCGGTTGTATTCCAGCAAATAATTCAAGCCTTCGAGGAGAAATTTAGAATTCGCAAATATGGTACTTTTTAGCCGTTTAGACAAAAATTGGGCATCCCCCCCTGTTAAAATAACTGTTAAATGTGGGAAACGCGACTCATAAAGGCCTATCATCCCGTCTATCTCCAGGCAAAGGCCATTAACCACCCCGCTGTGCATGCCGCTTTGCGTGGAATTTCCTATAAAATCGAGCACTTCTTCCGCGGGTTCCAGCAGGGGCAGGTTTGCGGTTTGTTCGTGCATGGCCCGGTAGCGCATCCTTAAACCGGGTGAGATGGCCCCGCCCAGATACTCGCCGTAATCGTTAACCATGTCGTAGGTTACGCAACTGCCGGCATCCACCACCAGGGTGTTACCATGGGGGTTGTTATAAAAGGCTGCCGTGGCAAGGGCGATGCGGTCAACCCCCAGGGTTTGGGGGGTTGCATAGGAATTTTTAAATGGGAAACGGGTGTCTTTGCCAAGCAGGTGCACCGGGCAGAAAACATGGAGAACATCCAGGCCGCGCTTGTCTAGATGGGCCACTGAAGAAACAATGGCACGCCGGATCCCGGGATAATCTTCAAAAACCTTTTGTATCCCCTGGCAAAACTCCTGCAGGGGCAATTGCCGCATGTCGAGCATGCCATCTTTTCCATAGACAGCGAGCTTTATAAAAGTGTTTCCGGCATCTACAACGAGGTTCATAATACAAAGATCATTAAATGAAAAAAAACCACGGCCTTTTTTCCCTTTTTTGTTTGTAGTTCCTAAATTTGAAATTATATTTGCCCCCTCCTTCGCAAAGGCCTTTCGGCCTTCGCTTCGGAGGGCGCAGGCCCTGCATGAAATACCGGTACCTTAGCTTCCCGAAGACTCGGGAGTAGAGCAACGGACTGAACCCCGAAGGGTCGGGGGTGTGTCCCTGGTCGCAACGTTCCGCGCAGCGGAAGTTGCGATGCCGACCGCAAGCGTCGGCATTCGATCGGGCATGCACATTTGAATGAAACTTTGAAATACTGGTACCTTAGCTCAGTTGGTAGAGCAACGGACTGAAAATCCGTGTGTCCCTGGTTCGATTCCTGGAGGTACCACTAAAATCCCTGCCATATTGGTGGGGATTTTTTGTTTTAAGCCGTTGCAGTTTCCATATCCTGCAAGGAAATTGCGGTGGAAAACCTTTCCAATGCACAAATAACACGGATTATTATTTGTGCATTATCTCTATATCTTATACAGCAGGAAATTACGCCGGTACTATGTTGGTGAAACGCCTGATCTCGCTCATAGATTCCTGCAACATCAAGGTCATTATTTTAAAAAGAATTTTACCCGGTCTGCTGAAGACTGGAAGATCATTCTGTTAAAAGGTGTGGCCTCAAGGGAAAAAGCGCTGCTTTTGGAGCGCTTCATTAAAAGAATGAAAAGCAAAAAATTCATAGAAAAAATTATCGTTCGGCCTGAAATCCTCGATGATATTTTAGCTAAAAGTTAAGAGTGTCCCTGGTTCCCCCGAAGGATCGGGGCTGGAGGTAACACTTAAAGCGCCAAACCCGCTCCGCAAGGAGTGGGTTTTTTGTTTTCAGTGGACGTGGAAAGCTTGCTTTCCAAAGGACACGGGAAACAAAAAACAAGCCGCCCGATGGCGCGCATTTGTAACCCCGATGGCGCGGATTTGTAATCCGTGACTTTATCCAATCAATAAACATCTTAGAGGTTACCACTTAAGTACTTGAGATTTGGCGGTCTTAGTATGGAGCTATTTCCTTTGAGACAAAACCAATTTGCTTTAATTTCGGGCGAACCTTGTTGACTATCATCATGGAAAAAACCGTCAAAGAAGCCATATGGAACCAGTTCGGGGCAAGCATCGATATGCTGGAAAATGCCATTTTATTGTGTCCGGACAGCTTGTGGGACACGGAAAGCAAATTTTGGTATAACGCCTTCCACTGCCTCTTCTTTCTGGATTACTATCTCACTACAGCCCCGGAAAATTTCGCTCCCCCGGCCCCATTTACGGAATCGGAGTTTGAAGACCGTATGCCCGAAAAGGTGTACAGCAGGGAAGAATTACTCTCCTACCTGCAATTTTGCCGTGATAAATGCAGGAAACTAATTTCGGGCCTTGGCGCGGAAACAGCCGGGCAACGATGGAAAAATGTTTCTGGAAGCATGGATTATTCCCTGGTCGAGATTTTGCTTTACAATATGAGGCATGTACAGCACCACGCCGCACAGCTAAACCTGTTACTCAGACAGGGAATTGATGATGCCCCCGCCTGGGTGCGGCATGCTAAACAGCCATTATGAAACCACAGGCCTGCCTTACATGGGTAAACAACCAGGATTTCACATTATTTTAACTCCTTCCTGTTTGTAATGCCTTATTTTAAGGGGAACCTAAAAATAATGATATGGGAAAATTTGTGATTACCAAAGACAAATCCGGGCATTTCCGTTTCAGCCTAAAAGCGGTGAATGGTCAGGAAATACTGGGAAGTGAGGCATATAAGACCAAATCGGCCTGCGAAAACGGAATTGAATCGGTTAAAAAAAACGCACAGAATGATACCATGTTTGAGAAGAAAACAGCAAAAGACGGAAGTGCGTTCTTTAACCTGAAAGCCAACAACGGGCAGGTTATAGGAACCAGCGAGATGTACAAAAGCATCACTGCCATGGAAAACGGCATCGCATCGGTTAAAAAGAATGCCGACGGCGCAACGGTTGAAGACCTCAGCTGACATTCAGGCGCAAATTTAAAAAAAGGGATGGCCGTTTGCCGTCCCTTTTTTTCGTCCGGAACGTAGAAACCTGACGAATATCATTTTAAGTTACAACCTGGAAATTTCGCGCAGGGTGCGAAAGGCCAATCCATAAAATTAAAGTACCTTTCGCTATTCAAATATGCCGGCTGGAATGATTTGCATACCGGGCCTTCCAAAACAACCCGCGGGGTTTAAGGGGGCAGCTATTGATGTTGCGCAGGAAGCAAATCATTACTTCTCAGGCGACCGTCATTCATAAACATGAAGCTGCAGGAATTCACTCCCAAGTTCTTCAGCCTGTTAAAGGCAGGCTTTACCAAAAAACAACTCACCAAAGACATTTTAGCCGGGATTATAGTAGGGATCGTTGCCCTCCCCCTGGCGATAGCCTTTGCCATCGCTTCCGGGGTTTCCCCCGAAAAAGGCCTGATAACCGCCGTGGTTGCCGGCCTTACCATTTCGCTTTTGGGTGGAAGCCGTGTCCAGATCGGTGGGCCTACAGGGGCCTTCATCATTATTGTTTACGGGATCGTACAGGAACACGGGATAAGCGGACTTACCATCGCCACCTTTATGGCAGGCTTCATCATAATCGGCTTCGGCCTTGCACGCCTGGGCAATTACCTGAAATTTATCCCCTATCCCCTGATCGTAGGTTTTACAAGCGGCATTGCCATCATTATTTTTTCTTCACAGATCAAGGATTTTTTCGGCCTGAGCATGGGCGAAGTGCCGGCAGATTTTATGGAGAAATGGATGTCTTATGCGGGGAACTTTACTAAAATAAACTGGGCCGCTTTTGCCATTGCCCTGGGAACGGTGATCATCGCCCTGAATTTTCACAGGGTGTCGCGGAAAATCCCGGGATCCATAGTCGCTATCCTGTTGAGCACGCTGGCAGTTTATTTTTTTGAAATCCCCGTGGAAACCATAGAGAGCAAATTCGGGGAAATCCCCAACAGCATCTCCCTGCCCGTTTTCCCCCATATAGATTTCAATATCATCCAGGAACTTATTCAACCGGCAATTGCGATCGCCCTGCTTGGCAGTATAGAATCCCTGCTCTCGGCAGTGGTGGCCGACGGCATGATGGGCGGCCGCCATCGCTCCAATATGGAATTGGTAGCCCAGGGGGCGGCCAATATTTTTTCGGGCCTGTTTGGCGGCATCCCGGCCACAGGTGCCATTGCAAGGACTGCTACCAATATTAAAAACGGCGGGCGTACCCCGGTCGCCGGCATGGTCCACGCCATTGTATTGCTGCTTATCATGCTGCTTTTTGCCCCGGTTGCCAAGCTCATCCCGCTGTCATGCCTTGCCGGGATTTTGGTGGTTGTCGCCTGGCATATGGGAGAATGGCATCATTTTATGGCGCTGCTGAAAAGCAACCGGATGGATATCATCGTCCTGCTGACCACCTTCTTCCTTACCGTCTTTTTCGACCTGATCCTGGCTATCGAAATAGGGATGATCCTTTCCAGTTTCATCTTTATGAAGCGCATGAGCGAAGCAACCTCCATACAGAACGCCGTCAATATTTTCAAATCGGATGACGAACGAACCGACACGCTTTTTGATGAAGAACTACCCGAATTACCCAAAGGGGTACTCCTTTATGAAATTAACGGACCTTTGTTTTTTGGAGCTTCCCAAAAATTCCAGGAGGTACTTACCGACCTCAACCAACAGCCCAGGATACTGATCCTGAGAATGAGGAATGTACCCTTTATTGACGCCACAGGGATTAACCGCCTGAAGGAAATTTGTCAACAGTTGCAGGCCAGGGGAACAGCCATCATTATCTCCGGGGCAAAACCCGAGGTAACGGAGGAGCTTTTAAAAGGCAACCTTTATACGGTCATAGGGGTGGATAATATCCATCTCAATATTACCGATGCCATCAGAAGGGCCGAAGTAATTCTGCTTGGGCATCAATAAACCACTATGTGGGTGGTCCCGGCACAACATACAACCGCCACCCTCAGGAATAGATAATGATCTTGTTCAGGTTCTAGGTAGAATCCTGCAACCGGAATTCCGGCTCCATGCCGTCCGCTGCCCCACGTACGCCTCCATCATATCTTGTAGGGTTATGCGAATGACCTTTTCAGGCTTGCGACCACCCCAATGTTCAGGTAATGAGCTCCTGTTTGTATTCCAGGATATGGATTACAAGGATATTCTTGCCCGTATTTTCCATATCGCTGATAAGGTTCTTGTTCCTGAAATCAAAAAAACGGGATTCCCCCTTTTCTATGACGTAAAAAACTATAGACCCGTCGGCGTTGTGCGTTACTGTTTGTCCACCTGAAATGCAGGTCCATGAATAGTTGGTATTCTTCCTGCTGAAAGGTAAGCGTTCGCCTGGATAAAGGGTTATTTCCCAAAGTTTCAGGTAGTCGTTCTCGAAGATAAGGCTGCCCCCTTCAAAGGCCTCATATACCTGTTCTTCCTTGAGTTCCTGCAATTTACGGGGGTCCCACGAGCTGTAGGAGCCCATTGGGTAAAGTTCCAGGGATTTCATCTAAGGTTGTTTGGCGGCTAATGTAAAAAATCCTTCAAAAACCGTGGCGGCCAAATCCAAAAATACGATGAACAGCAATCGCCGGGAGGATGTAATCCCCGGATGGCTAAAGAACCGACAGGAAAACTCATCCGTCAGCAGCATGAAAACCGAACAGCATCATCCGGCTAAAATTTGATCTGGGGCCCCTAGGGATTCTTTTGTTTTGCGTGTATCTTGCAAGTCATCCAAAACTTTCATTTTGATTGAAATTGACGGTAATATATCCGCGGAAAGCCTCGAAGACATTTTGAAGGACCTTGGGTGGTTGCACGGGGGTGAAAAAGTGCACGACATAAGCATCCCAGGCGAAGGAAATATGAACGTGGTGTTAAGAGTTCTCACGAATGAACGTTCCTTTATCCTGAAACAGGCCCGGCCATATGTGCGTAAATACCCCGATATTCCGGCGCCCCCGGAACGTATCGGCACCGAATACCTTTTCTACCGGAGCCTAAGTGATCCTCTCGCACAGGCCCATTTTCCGCGTATCCTTGGATACAACACCTCGAATTTCCTTATTCAGATGGAAGACCTGGGTGATTGCAGGGATATGACATACTGGTATGGGGAAAAGGAAATCCGCCAGGATCTGTTGTCTGAACTCATCGATATTCTAAGTATCGTCCATGCACAGGATGTCCCTGAAAATTACCCGGTCAATCTGGAGTTGAGGCAACTGAACCATCGGCATATCTTTATCCTGCCTTTTGCAGAGCAGAATGGTTTCCCCCTTGATAAGGTGCAATCCGGGCTGGGGGAACTTGCTCTTCCATACAAGAAAAACAAAGAGCTCAGGGAAATCGTTGCTCTCGTTGGCAGGAAATACCTGGACAAGGGTGTAACCCTGCTCCATGGGGATTATTATCCGGGCAGCTGGATGAGCAGCAGGAACAAGGTATTTGTTATAGACCCGGAGTTCAGTTTTATAGGCTTTCCCGAATTCGACCTGGGGGTCATGGCCGCCCATGCCATCATGGCAACTTCAGACAGAAAGTACGTGAAGGCCATCCTTCGGGAGTATCAGGGCACGGCTGATGAAAACCTGGTATCACAGGTTGCCGGCATAGAAATGCTGCGGAGGCTGATAGGGCTGGCTCAGCTCCCGCTCTATCGCAGCCTGGAAGAAAAGGACTTTCTTTTAAAAACCGCAGCGCAAATGATATTGTTATGAAGTACTACCTGTTTTATTTGGTAATGTTTTGCACCGCCTCGTTTACTTCCTGTGGGGATCAGGCAGCTAACCTAACTATCCCGGAACCCGTGAAAATTACCTACGGAGCGGATAGCACCGGGCTAAGTGCAGAAGCGTACCATGACAGGGTACTCGGAGCACTGGTAGGATCAGCTATCGGAGACGCCATGGGCGCCTCCACAGAAATGTGGCACCGGGATGACATCCGGCAAAAATACGGCTATATCACGGGCCTCACAGCTGCCGAGCGTGGACAGTCTCCCGAAGGGACCTGGGAACACAACCTCGGTGCCGGGGCCACCACCGATGACACCCGTTGGAAATACCTGGTTGTAAAGTATCTCACCCTGAACAAGGGTGAAATGGGGCAGGAAAACTTTGCACGGTTTATTACGGATTATTACAGGTCCGTAGCAGGCGGCCTGGCTGAAAGGGAAATCCTGGACAACCCGGATGTCCTCGACGGAACGCTTGAAAAAGTAGATTGGATAAAGGAGTGGGCACGGGTTGCACTGGCCTTTCAGGATGGTCCAATTGCTTATGGTACAGCCCTGAACCGGTTTTACGGCGGGGAAATGGCCTGCGCGGGGATGCTCTATTCCCCCGCTTTCGGCCTGGTAGCCGTGAACCCTGAACAGGCGTATACCATGGCTTATGACCATAGCCTGTTCGACCATGGTTATGCCAAAGACATTACGGCACAAGTGTCGGCCATGACGCAAATGGCCTTGCAAACTTCATCCATGGATTCCATCCTGAACACGACGGTCTTCACGGATCCTTTGCGATACCAGGACAGCCGGCTCTTAGGTCGCATCTCGCTGGGGATCGCAGTAGCTTCGAGGAAGATCGTCAGGGAGGCCACGGAAAATTCCATCCCAAACTTTTCCCTTTCCGAAAACATTGGCATCCCGGTGGCCCCTCCAGGTTTTCCGGGCAGTCCGGAAGAATGGGCTCAACAATCCTATATTTACGATTTTCTGGAAGAACATGAAAAGGCCATCCCATTCCATGCCGGGGAGATCTGGCAGATACTGATCGCAGGGCTCGAATTCGGGCAGGGCGACTTTCTGAAAACCATGCAATTCATTGTAAATTATGGCCGGGATAACGACACCGTGGCTGCGGTAGCCGGGATGATCCTGGGAGCAAACCTGGGATATTCGGGCCTGCCGGCAGATCTTCGGGACCCCGTTATCCGGACCAGCAGGGAGCAAATAGGATTAGACCTTGAGATCCTGGCTGAGGAAATGGCCGGGCTGAACCCCTCAAAAAACCTATAAATATATGTGTTGATCCATGAATAAAAACAACCTTATCACGGAAGATTTCTTATTAAAAACAACAATTGCCCAAAGGCTGTATCACGAACATGCAAGGGGCCTGCCCATAATTGATTACCATAACCACCTCCCGCCTGAACAAATTGCAAATAACCATCGTTTTACAACCCTTACCGGGGCCTGGCTTGCCGGCGACCACTACAAATGGCGCGCTATGCGAACCCTGGGGGTCCCGGAGGAATTTATTACAGGCAAGGCTTCAGACAGGGACAAGTTTCGTAAATGGGCGGAATCCGTTCCCTATACTATCCGTAATCCACTTTATCACTGGACCCAGCTGGAACTCAAGCGTTATTTCGACATAGAAACGATGTTGAATGCCGACAGTGCGGATGGGGTTTTCGAACAGGCTTCCGAACAGTTAAGGCAACCGGAATACGGTGCGATGGGCTTGCTGCATAAGATGAATGTGGAAGTGGTTTGTACCACCGACGACCCTGCAGACAACCTGGAGTACCACCAGAAAGGGAGGGAAACTATTAAAGGCCTTAAAATGTTACCTGCATTCCGCCCGGACAAGGCTTATGCGCTTGGCGACCTTGCCTCTTACCGGGCTTATCTTGAAAAGCTCGGGGCCGCCAGCGGGCAGGTCATTACTTCTTTCGCGGCCTTGTTGTCTGCCCTGGAAAACAGGATGGGGTATTTTCACGACAACGGTTGCAGGCTTGCAGACCACGGCCTGGAACATATGCCATCGCCGGGCAGCGGGCCGGTGGATTGTGAGAAAGCCTTTACCAAAATCCTCGATAACAAAAACCTTACGGCTGAAGAGCGGGCTGATTTCACTTACCGGGTGCTGCAGCATCTTTGCCGGTGTTACCATCAAAAAGGATGGGTCCAGCAATTCCACCTGGGAGCCCTGCGGAATAACAACCATAGGTTACTGAAGGAACTGGGCGCCGATACCGGATTCGACTCCATAGGCGATTTCCCGCAAGCCCGTGGACTGGGCCATTTCCTCAATGAACTGGAGCAGGCAAATTCCCTGGCCCGTACCATATTATATAACCTTAACCCGGCAGACAACGAGATATTTGCAACCATGGCCGGTAATTTCAGTGGGGGCGGCATTAAAGCGAAAGTTCAGTGGGGTGCGGCCTGGTGGTTCCTGGACCAGAAAGACGGCATGGAAAAACAGCTTAATACCCTCTCCAACATGGGCCTGCTAAGCTGCTTTGTTGGTATGCTTACCGATTCCCGCAGTTTTTTATCCTTTCCCAGGCACGAATACTTTCGCAGGATACTGTGCAACCTGATCGGAAATGATGTGGCCGGGGGCGAATTACCGGCCGATGAAGCCTGGCTGGGAAAAATTGTAAAGGACATCTGCTACAACAATGCTGCTGGGTATTTTCCATTTTAACAGTCATTGAATACCTTTATGCACAAACTGCTGATATGAGTCGACTTTTTTCCATAGATAACAAAATCGTATTGATGAGCGGGGCAACCGGGGTACTGGGTGCAGCCCTTTCCGCACACCTGGCATCCGAAGGAGCTACAGTAGTGGTACTAGGGCGCAACCAGGACAAGGTGAAGGCCCAGGTTAACCGGATTGAAGGGGCGGGCGGCAAGGCTTTTCCGCTGATTTCCGATGTAACTAACGAAGCTGACCTCCTGAAAAGCCGGAATGTACTGCTGGAAGAATTCGGCCATCTCGATGTGCTCATCAACGCTGCAGGCGGTAATATGCCAGGCGCAGTTATCACCCCGGACCAGACGATTATTGATGCGGATACCGAATCGCTCCGGCAGGTAATGGAGCTGAATTACCTGGGCACCTTTTTACCGGTTAAGGTATTCCTTCCCCTTTTCCTGAAATCGGAGAAGGGCAGTATTATCAATATTTCTTCCATGTCAGCCTCCAGGCCTATGACCAGGGTAATGGGCTACAGTTCCGCCAAGGCGGCCATCGATAACCTTACCAAATGGCTGGCAGTGGAGTTTTGTAAAAAACACGGAAAAGACATCAGGGTGAATGCCATTGCCCCGGGATTCTTCCTTACCGAACAAAACCGGAGCCTCCTTACCCTTCCGGATGGCAGCCTTACCGACCGTGGCAGCAGGATCCTCGATCACACCCCTATGGGGATTTTCGGTGAGCCCGCAGACCTTTTCGGGGTCACCCAGTGGCTTTGCAGCGATGCTTCCTCTTTCGTAACCGGAACCATTATCCCGGTAGACGGTGGCTTTAGTGCCTATTCGGGGGTATAATTCCAGATACTCTCCGCCCGGCTGATTTCAAGGTTATTTAGCTTCAGAGGCTCCCCCCCCGTATTTTCAATCAGGAGTTCGGTATAATGGCCATTGGGGAAAACCTGGGCCGTAAGCGCATACTGCCCCTCGTTAATAAAAAGTTCCATAGAAGACCAATCCATCATCATGCGGAACATGACCTCCCCTTCCGGCAACCCCCCTATCGGCATGAGCTGGCGGGAAGCTGCAAAGTCAGGGTCAAAATCCGTTTTGCCCGAAACGGACCTGTCCAGGGTAACATGCTTTTGGCCACCAGTTACTTCCAGGGTCAGGGTGTCGCCCCCGGCATTTATGAAACTGAGCCGGAAATCCCGACCTGCCGTGCTGAAAAGCAGTTGCGACTGGCTAAAATGGTCGAAGCCGATCGTTTCATTTTCCCCGGCTGCCAAATCGAGCTGCCTGCTGACTTCGGATTTAAAGATAGTTCCCAGTTCTGCCAGCGGATAGCTGGCCAGGTAATACTCATCGCCGGTTTGCTTAAGGGAGAGGGTCCTGGGCAGGGTCATGGCGCTTCTCCAGGCCTCGGTGGGGGTTGTATCAGCATAGGCCCAGTTACTCATCCACCCAATAAAAATCCTGTCGCCCGAAGGCACGTTGTTATAGGTCACCCCGGCATAGTTATCGGTCCCCCAATCCAGCCACCTGGCTTCCTTCTGGTCAGAGGTAAACCCGGTACCGTTAAACTCCCCCACGAAATACTGGGTTCCGCTGCCACCGTTGGGCGCTCCGGGGTTGATACTTATCAAAAGGACCCATTTCTCCGATCCCTGGCCATTTGCCTTCAGCGGGAACAGGTCCGGGCATTCCCAAACGCCACCGTGTGCTCCAGACTCCTTTCCGAAAGAACTGAGATATTCCCAGGTTTTGAGGTCTCCCGACCTGTAAAACCTGGCGTGGTCCCCGGCAACAAGCACCATGATCCATTGGGCACTTTCCTCATGCCAGAACACCTTGGGGTCCCTGAAATCGCGGATGCCTTCTTCATTGGCAATGACCGGGTTCTGATTGAACTTTGTCCAGGTCTCGCCATTATCCAGGCTATACGCGATCCCCTGGGTCTGGTAATCCGTCCTTCCTGCCTTTTCCATATCTATATTGTGATAGGTAAAAATGGCCACCAGCGGAGGGTTATCCACGGTGCCAAAACCCGAAGTGTTATTCTCATCAACAACTGCGCTTCCCGAGAAAATGTAACCGTTACCATCCGGGTAGAGGGCGATGGGCCGGTGCTCCCAGAAAACCAGGTCTTTGCTTACGGCATGCCCCCAGTGCATGGGGCCCCAGACAATGTCTCCCGGATAATACTGGAAAAACAGGTGATAAACGCCATCGTGGTACACCAGCCCGTTCGGGTCGTTCATCCACTTCTCTTCCGGGCTGAAATGGTATTGTGGCCGGTAGGGCTCGCGGAAAAAGTCGTCTGCCCGGCTTTGGGTTACAGCTTCGGGTTGGCGTGCATCCTTGCATGCAAACAGACATATCAGCAAAAAACTGCCCAGCACTGGCACTATTTGTAACTTCATAAACAATAGAATTTCTATAAAAATACTTTTTTATTTCTTCCCTTCGTATCAGCCGGTGCTGTGGTTCCCGTCTGAAGGCAAAATAGTATCTTTGAAGCCGGCTTCCCGGGGTAATCAGGGCAGGATCCCTGGCAATCGGACCAACCTGATGACCCGGTTTCCGCCACCTGCCCTCAGGATGCAGGGTACGGTTAGAAGTTTGAAAGTAAACCCTCAACCTTCCGGGCAGTGTTTTAACATACGACGTAATCAAAATTCCTTATCGCTTGAATAACCGGGAAGATCAGCTTCTACTTATTTTCACAAGAAATCCGGAATTAGGGAAATGCAAAACCCGTCTTGCGGCCGTCATTGGCGACGAAGCCGCACTTGAAATCTATAAATTCCTGCTACGTCATACGGTTTCGGTAACCCGCGGCCTCAGGTTCGATAAAAGGGTTTGTTATTCGGAAAGCATTCAGCAGGACGATTATTGGGACCCTCATGTCTACCAGAAAGTACTACAGGAGGGCAGCGATCTGGGGGAGCGAATGCTGGGAGCCTTTAAGCAAGGTTTCGCGGATGGCTACGACAAAATTATCATTATCGGCAGCGATATGTACGACCTGCAGGCCGCAGACCTGGAAGAAGCTTTCCGTAGACTTGACGACGCAGATTACGTCCTGGGCCCGGCCAGGGATGGCGGCTATTACCTGTTGGGAATGAGGGCTGCAGACCCGCGTCTCTTCATCAATAAGGATTGGGGTGCCCCCACCGTGCTCGAAGCTACCCTGAAAGACCTGGAAAATAAAAACCCGGCGTTATTGCCCGTTAAAAATGATATTGATGTTTATGAAGATATAAGGGATGTCCCGGTATTTAAACAATTTATAAAACCAATGAGGAATGACTGAATCACAACTGATGGAATCTACTGCCTACCTTGAAAGCAAGGGTTTTGATGCCCCTGAGGTCGGCATTGTACTGGGTAGCGGCCTGGGGAAACTTGTTAATGATATAGAAGAGCAGCAGGTTGCCCACTACAACCATATCCCCTATTTCCCCCTCGCTACGGTGGAGTTTCATGGTGGAAAGCTGATTTACGGCAGGCTGGAAGGGAAAAAGGTGGTAGTGATGGAAGGCCGCTTTCACCTTTATGAGGGCTACGACCCGCAGGACGTAACCTATCCTGTCCGGGTTATGCATCGGCTGGGGATAAAGAAATTATTAGTCTCGAATGCAGCCGGGGCAATCAACCTCAATTTCAGGAAAGGCGAATTAATGCTGATTGAAGACCATATCAACCTTCAGGGAGGATCCCCCCTTGCTTTTCGTAACGTTGCAGAATTCGGTGACCGGTTTACGGATATGAGTGAACCCTACGACCCGGAAATGCGTACGCAATTTAAAAAGATTGCCGCCCGGCTGAAGATCAATGTACGCATAGGTGTGTACGTTTCGGTATTGGGGCCACAACTGGAAACCAGGGCCGAATACAGGATGTTAAAGATTCTCGGGGCCGATGCGGTAGGAATGAGTACCGTCCCTGAAGTAATTGTTGCCAATCATTTACGACTACCTGTACTGGCAGTGTCCGTTCTTACTGACGAATGTGATCCTGATAAGCTGGAACCTGTTGATATACAGGACATCCTGGCGATAGCAGGCAAAACGGAACCCAAACTTATCCAATTGTTTAAAGAACTAATAAAAGAACTATGAGTTATCTGCAGGCCACCCACGACGTATACAAACAGGCAGCATTAACCCCCGATATCGGCCTTTGCTGCACCACAAGCCCCGTCTGGCGCTTTCCCGGGCTGAGCATTCCGGTAATTATGCAGGAGATGAATTATGGGTGCGGCAGCACCGTTTCGGCACAGGACCTGGTAAACAACCCCAAAGTGCTTTATGTAGGCGTGGGCGGTGGAATGGAATTGCTGCAATTCGCCTATTTTTCCCGGCAGGCGGGAGGTGTTACCGGAATAGATGTGGTAGACGAAATGCTCGAGGCATCCAGGAAGAACCTGCAACTGGCTGCTGAGGAAAATGACTGGTTTAACACCGGTTACGTCCGCCTGCTCAAAGGAGATGCGCTTAACCTGCCGGTGGAAGACGAAAGTATGGATATAGCGGCCCAAAACTGCCTTTTTAATATTTTCAGGACCGAAGACCTGAAAAAAGCAGTTTCCGAAATGTACCGCGTGTTAAAACCCCACGGCCGCCTTGTTATGAGCGACCCGGTTTGTGAACAGCCCATGAGCGGGACGCTCCGCAACGACGACCGACTGCGCGCCCTCTGCCTCAGCGGCAGTATCCCGGTGGCAGAATACATAGGAGTGCTGACAGATGCAGGCTTTGGCACTATTGAGGTGCGTTCCCGCCGTTCTTACCGGGTCCTTTCACCCAACCATTATCCCACACAGGAGCTGATCCATATTGAATCAATTGAAATAGCGGCCATTAAAGACCCCATGCCGGAAGATGGCCCCTGCATCTTTACCGGGAAAACAGCCATATACTACGGTAATGAACCGTATTTTGACGATAAAAACGGACATGTGCTGCTGCAGAATCAGCCCCTGGCCGTATGTGACAAAACCGCAGTCGCTCTGGCAGCAAGCTGCGATGAAATCCACATAAGTGAAAGTACCTGGCACTATAACGGTGGTGGTTGCTGTTAGCAAAGGTCGTTGGCTATAACATGGGCGGCCCCTTTGGCGCCAGATTATAAGTAACTACAATGAATAAAATGATTTCCTCGCTTGCCCTGGTCCTGCCTCTGCTGCTTTCTCTGGGTACTGCGGAAGCGCCAGGCTCAGGCTTAGACCGGCGATTAGTCCAGGATACAAAGGCTGAACACGGCGAATGGTCGGCCCTGCTTAGCCAATATGTTGATGAGAAAGGGCTGGTAGATTACAGGGGTTTCTTTAAAGCACGTACTGAGCTTGATAAATACCTGGAGCAACTTGCAGTTCATGTTCCGGAAGAAAGTGCCGGCAGGAACGAAAAACTGGCCTACTACATCAACCTTTATAATGCGGCTACGGTAAAACTCATCCTGGACCATTATCCTGTAAAAAGTATAAAAGATATTAAAGATCCATGGGGCCAGAAATGGGTGCAGGTGGGGAAGTCAAGGCTTTCCCTGGGTCAGATAGAGCATGATATCCTGAGGAAGATGAAGGAACCCCGCATCCATTTTGCCATTAACTGCGCATCCTACTCCTGCCCTAAACTTTGGAACAGGGCATATACGGCTACGGGGCTGGACCAACAACTACAGTTGGCAACCCGGGAATTTATCCGGGATCCCGCGCATAACCGCATCTCCGGGGACACCGTGGAATTGTCTATGATCTTCCGGTGGTATAAGGGTGATTTTACAGAAGATGGGGGCCTGCTTTCATATATAGCTCCGTATTCTGATATAAAACCTGATCCCGGGGCCAGGATTTCCTATAAGGACTACAACTGGAATTTAAATGAAGCGCGATAATCCCCAAATCAGCATCATCATCCCAACCCTGAATGAAGCCGGCAGCATACAGGCCTTGCTGGCCCACCTTAAAAATAACAGTAACCCGAAGCACCTCAGGGAAATCCTTGTCATAGATGGTGGAAGCAGGGATGCGACCCCGGCACGGGCTGTCGAGGGGGGCGCCGTCGCTGTGCAGTCCTTACGTGGTCGGACCGTCCAGATGAACCATGGCGCTAAGGTAGCTTCCGGCGACATCCTGTACTTCCTCCATGCAGACACCTTTCCTCCGGAGGATTTTGACCTTGCCATCCTGCAGGCAATCGAAAACGGCCATGAAGCCGGCTGCTTCCGGATGAGGTTCGACTCGGAAAGCCGGTTCCTCCGGTTTTTTGCCTGGTTTACCAGATTCAACCACCCCATGTGCAGGGGTGGCGACCAATCCCTTTTTGTAAGCAGGAGGCTTTTTAAGGAATGCGGGGGGTTTAACGAAGCTTACCGGATTTATGAGGATAATGAATTTACCTCCCGGCTATATAAAAAATGTGCTTTTACCGTACTCCCCGGGCAGGTTACGACCTCGGCAAGGCGATACCGCAGCCAAAACCCCCTGTTGTTACAGTTCCATTTCGGGGTAATGCACTTCAAAAATACGCTGGGGGCAGGACCGGATTCCCTGCACAGGTATTACAGCAGGAATATCGCCCTTTGAAGGTTCACTCCTGGTTTTCAAAGTCGAGCAGCACCCCTTCGGTGATCCATTTGGCCAGTGCCTGCCTGTTGTCAGGGTCAAGGATCCGCCGCTGGTCGCGCTTGTTCCGGATATTGCCGATCTCGATATATGTCATCGCAGGAAGGGTATTCTTTACCATATAAAGGCTGCTCCTGTCTGAAAAAGTACCGGTATATTCCCTGCTGGGCTGGTAGCGGCCATAATTTTCATAGAAAGTTTTGTGGATGCTTTCAGCCAGGCGTTTCCCGTTCTGGCTTTTTTCGTGGTGGTAGAAAAAGACGTCTATATTGTTACCTTCACTCCGGCTGTCTACATGTGTTACGATCAGCCGCTGGTAAGACCCCCTGTGTTTCAGGTATAATTTATTTACGGCATCCACCCTCTGTTGCAGGCGTTCAAGCTGGCCCAGGGGAATGGTTTGATTAGGGTAGGTTACCTCATCCGTGTCGATTTCGAGGGTCTTTTCATCCCTAATACCATCATTGGGATCCCGGATGATCACGTATACCATGGCGCCATGAGACAGTAGTTGCTTTGCCAGCCTCAGGGTTACGTCGTATGCGTATTCGTCTTCCGCAATGGTCTTCCCGTTATGGCGTTCAATGGCACCAGGGTCCGGCCCACCATGACCCGAGATCAGGTAGTATACCGCACCGCTCAGGCGGGTACTCAGCGGTTCCACGTATTCGTTTCCCTCGCCAAAAATTGGGTAAGTGGTCCCCGAACCAAGTTCAACCGTGTTCCCCAGTTCGCGGGTACCATCGGGGGCAAAGGGGATTTGGTACGTTCTGCCCTGGAATAATTCGCTGCCATTTCTGAGATTATCAGAATTAAGTTCGAGGAAGGCACTGTAATATTTTATAGGGTTCAGGCCTTGTTTTCTCAGGAGGGAGTAGATGCCATCCCCGTATTCGGCTGTTACCGTCCTTAGGGAAGATTGGGTAAACGCCAGCAGCGGGAGGAACGCGAATACGATAAAGGATCGCATGGATCTCGGGATCACGGCGGTATAGTTTATTACAAAGGTTATCAAAAATGCGTCCGAAATCCAAAAAAATATTTCCGGGGATGCCGCTATTCCAAAATAGCCGGATCAATAGGAGCCGTAATAGGATTCAATAACTTCCTGGGCCGGTTTGTTCTGTGGGGTAAACCGGTTGCAGCTAATCCCCCCCGAATTTTCATGATCCAGAAACCATTTCCAGACAAAGCCGCCGGCAAACCATTCCTCATTCCAGAACGCCTCAAAAATTGCTTTCTTGGCATTGGCCTGGGCCTGCAAATTTACCGGCACCGCCTCCCTGTCGGCCAACCAGGGTTTTTGTGCGGTATAGTCCATGCTCCGGTAACCGAATTCGGTAAAGATCACAAGCCGTTTCAGGCTTTTGGATAGCCTGGCAATGTTTTCTTTCCAGGGCTCCCAGGCCGTTAGGAGGGCTTCCACCTCCGGGGTCCTGTCTTCACACAATGGAAAGTACGCATCTATCCCAATATAATCCAGGTCGTGCCAGAAAGGCGTGTCCTGGTATTCATCCCAGTTGGCGGCATAGGTAAGTTTTCCTTTATAAGCGCTTCTGACTTTTTCAATCAATTGTCGCCAAAATAAAGGCCGTTGTTGCACAAATTGTTCCAGTTCAGTTCCTATGCACAGGATATCCACCCCGGTTTCCTCGGCTAATCTGGCATAGGTAAGCAGGAATTGCTCATATGAATTTTCCAGTATTTGCCAATCCTTTTCCGTTGCCATAGCCATCTTGCCCGTGAATTCTCCTCCCCTGATCCATAGCTGGGGTTTTAGCATCACCTTCACTTTGTTGCCGTGAAGCAACTTTATATATTGCAGGGCCCCTTTCCTGGTCTCACCATACCACTGCCTCTCCGTGTCAAAAATAATTTCCGGCGACTGAATATCCCTTATAAACCCAAAGGGCATTACTGCGGCGTAACCTGCACGCACATCCAGGATGGCATCTACATGCTCCTGCCGGGCTTCCTCCCTCGATGCCACAAAACTTACCCCGTTGATCCTGGGAATCGCTTTGCCGCCGCAGGCCGCTAACAGGAAGCAAACAAACATAAGGGACGTAATCTTCATAGTGGCTTGGAGATAGAGATTTTACATGCAAGATATTTAAATCGCTTCTAAATTACATATGATGGCTAAGTTATTATCTTTAGGTACGACATAACCATTGTCAAAATCAACCTCCTTATGACTTCATGGAGCATATAGTGATCATTGGAAATGGTATCGCCGGGGTAACGGCTGCCAGGCATATCAGGAAGCAATCAGATAATAAGATCAGTATTATTTCCGCTGAATCGGACTATTTTTTCTCACGCACTGCCCTAATGTACGTTTACATGGGGCATATGCGGTGGAAGGATATTGAACCTTATGAACCATGGTTCTGGGAAAAGAACAGGATCAACCTTGTGAACGCTTATGTGGAATCGGTGGATCCAAAAAATAAAAAGCTGCACTTTTCGGACGGGAGGCAAATGGATTATGACAAGCTTATCCTGGCTACCGGATCAAAGACCAACACTTTTGGCTGGGAAGGGCTGGACCTGCCGCAGGTTTTAGGGCTGGTGAACAAACAGGACCTTGAAAAGCTCGAAAGAGTGGCCCCTAATAAGGAGCAATGCCCGAGGGCGGTGATAGTGGGCGGTGGCCTGATAGGGGTGGAATTGGCTGAAATGCTGAGGACCAGGGGAATAGAAGTAAGCTTCCTTGTAAGGGAGAATGCCTTTTGGACCAATGTTTTGCCACAAGAGGACGCGGAAATGATCTCCCGGCATGTGGCTTCGCACGGGGTCGACCTGAGGCATGAAACCCAGCTCGACAAAATCCTGGCCGACAAGGATGGGAATGTCCGCGCGGTGCTAACCGGCCATGGGGAGGAAATTCCCTGTTCCATGGTTGGGATCACCACAGGGGTAACCCCGAATATAGGGTTCTTAAAAGGCAGTGGGATAACATGTGAACGGGGAGTATTGGTAAACCGGCGCCTGGAAACCAATATCCCGGAGATCTACGCCATTGGGGATTGCGCACAGCAAACGGAGCCCACAGGCAACCGCCCGCCGGTTGAGGCCGTCTGGTATACCGGGCGGATGATGGGCGAAGTTGTGGCCCGGACGATTTGCGGCAAACCCACCGAATACAGCCCCGGTAACTGGTTTAACAGCGCTAAATTCTTCGACATTGAGTACCAGACCTATGGATGGGTATTTCCGGAGAAAAGGCGGAAGGACCATGAAGCGCATTTTCACTGGATCCACAGGGATGACGATAAGTGCATTACCATTGCCTATCACCGGGAATCAGGTAAATTCCTGGGCATTAATACCTTTGGCATCCGCATGAAACACGAGGTTTTTGACAGCTGGTTGAATGAGGGTAAAAGTGCGGATTATATCATCCATAACCTTGAAAAGGCAAATTTTGATCCTGAATTTTATACTTCCTATCAGCAGGAAATTCTGAAGGCATACCGGGATCAAATTAAAACTACCGTATCATGAGCAGCCTGGAACGCGATATGTCGCTGGCGGGGCAACCGCCTAAAAGTATCACTGCCCGGCAAAAGCTTGCAAGCGGCCTGGGAATGGCAGGCCTGATTGTTCTTTTACTGGCAGCTTTCAATATCGATTTTCCGGACAAGGCCCTCTGGCTGGGAATTTCCCTTACCACTATGACCCTGGGGATTATCTGGTTCGGGGCGGAAGCCTACCTGGGCAAACACCGCGGGATAAAGAATGACGGGGTGTATTTCAAATCGCTTAGTTCAAGGGGTTTTTGGGCCTGGATTCTGGGAATTGCCCTCACCGCCTTCTATATTATACTCTATTTTTTCCCCGAATACCTCGGCCTCACTGCCGAAGGGGACAACAAAGGCATTATCGCCCTTTTTGACCCCCTCAGTAAATTCCTGAGCGGGAACCCGGCGAGCCAGTGGTTCGTGTATGGTACCCTGTACACCCTCGCAATTTTTGCCTTCGGTTTTAAATTTATCTGGAAGTACCGGCACAACCGCTATGAAATCCTCCGCACCATCAGTGTTATGTTTTTCCAGACTTCCTTCGCATTCCTTATCCCCGAGATCATGGCCCGGCTCAACGGGGAACTGCCATACTACGACCTGAAGAATATCTGGCCCCTTAACTATTACAATTTTGAACGTTACCGGGTGAACGCTTTTATAGATGCGGGTGACATAGGGCTTGCCATGCTTATATTCGGCATCCTTTCAATTTTCGTGATAACCCCCATCCTCACCTACTTTTATGGCAAACGCTGGTATTGCTCCTGGGTTTGCGGCTGTGGCGGCCTGGCCGAAACCGCCGGCGACCCCTTCCGGCACCTGAGTGATAAAAGCCTCTTTGCCTGGAAAGTGGAACGATGGGTCGTACATTCGGTAGTAGTCTTCGTTACCCTGATGACCACTGCAGTGATCTATTCCTACCTCGGCAATGACAACAGTAAATACTGGCTGGACCGGGATACGTTTCTGATCGGGGTAGCTTCCCTGCTAACCCTGGTATTTGTCCTCGTCATGATCTTTAAAAGGGAGGAGCTGCAAAAAGATGCCAGATATGGTGCCATTGGTTATTTTACAATCATTATCGGCCTTATTGCCTTTCATTACTTCAGCGGGGATGGCAATGTGTTCCTCTTTAGGTCCGAAACGCTTCGAAAAACCTATGCCTTCCTGATAGGCGCCGTATTTTCGGGCGTGATAGGCGTTGGATTTTACCCTGTCTTCGGCAGCAGGGTGTGGTGCCGCTTCGGCTGCCCCATGGCAGCTATCCTCGGGTTCCAGCAGCGTTTGTTTTCGAGGTTCAGGATCACGACCAACGGCGGGCAGTGCATTTCATGCGGCAATTGTTCCACCTATTGTGAAATGGGGATCGATGTCAGGGCCTATGCACAGAAGGGCGAAAATATAGTGCGTTCCAGTTGCGTGGGATGCGGGATTTGCTCCGCCGTATGCCCCAGGGGCGTGCTAAAGCTCGAGAACGGTCCGCTGGAAGGGCGTATCAATAGCCGGGAAGTGCTCCTTGGTAATGATGTGGACCTGATGCAACTGGTAAAAAAAGGCGGTAACTGAAGCATGCCTGAAAAAAAATCTATGGCGGATATAAGGGTCATCATCCCTGCTTTCAACGAGGCAGAATCCATTGCCATGGTTATTGCGGAAATCCCCCCCATTGTTTCAGAAATTATTGTTGTTAGTAACCGTTCTACGGATAATACGGTTGAACAGGCCGGAAAAGCAGGTGCTACCGTTCTTTCCGAAGACCGACAGGGATACGGTTATGCCTGCCTGAAAGGGATTAATTACCTGAGGGCGCAATCCAAAAAGCCGGATATCGTCGTATTTATGGATGGTGATTATTCCGATTATCCTGAAGAGCTCAGCAAACTGGTTAATCCAATTATCAACGGGAATGCCGACCTGGTGATCGGCGCCCGCAGCAGTGAGCTCAGGGAAGCGGGTTCCATGACGCCGCAGCAGTTGTTTGGAAATTGGTTGGCCACCGGATTAATGCGATTACTTTTTAGGGCAAGATACACCGATCTCGGGCCGTTCAGGGCCATTCGGTACGATAAGTTGCTTTCCCTGGAAATGGAAGACAAGACTTACGGCTGGACCGTGGAAATGCAGCTGAAGGCACTGAGAAAGAACCTGACATACACCGAAGTACCAGTTCGTTACAAAAGAAGAATTGGCATATCAAAAGTGTCAGGAACCGTAAAAGGTAGTATATTTGCAGGCATAAAAATCCTGGGTTGGATATTTAAATACAGTTTGAAATAAAATGGGACTAACAATTGCTTACTTCATCATTGCAATATACAGTATTGCCCTGGTGTTAATTTTCTTTTACAGCCTTGCGCAATTAAACCTCCTCGTAAACTATCTCGGGAATAAAAAAATAAATGCCGAAGCCCCCAAGTTCAACCTGCTTGATCCAAGGGAAATCCCTTTTGTTACCATACAACTCCCCATTTACAACGAAGAGTATGTGGTGCAGCGCCTGCTGGAGAACATTGCAAAAATAGAATACCCCAAAAGCAAACTGGAAATTCAGGTACTGGATGATTCCACAGACGATTCGGTGCACGACACCGCTGCCAGGATCCGTGATTTACAGGAATTAGGACTCGATATACAACATATCCGGAGGGAAAACCGCCAGGGTTACAAGGCAGGTGCCTTAAAGGAAGGCCTCGCCGTTGCCAAAGGCGATTTTATTGCCATTTTTGATGCCGATTTCCTTCCCGACCCCGACTGGCTTAAAAAAACCGTTATCTATTTCAAGGATGCGGAGATAGGCGTGGTACAAACCCGGTGGGGGCATATCAACCGCGAATATTCAACCCTTACCCGAATCCAGGCCTTCGCGCTCGATGCGCATTTTACCCTTGAACAGGTAGGGCGGAATTCCAAAGGCCATTTTATAAACTTTAACGGCACAGCCGGGATCTGGAGGAAGGAATGCATCCTCGACGCCGGCAACTGGGAAGGGGATACCCTTACCGAAGACCTTGACCTCAGCTACAGGGCCCAGTTAAAAAACTGGAAGTTCAAGTACCTGGAGGATGTGGAAACCCCTGCAGAACTCCCTGTGGTGATAAGCGCTGCACGTTCTCAGCAATTCCGCTGGAATAAAGGCGGTGCGGAGAATTTCAGGAAAACCGTCTGGAGCGTCATCACGGCCAAGAATATTTCCTTTAAAACCAAGTTCCACGGGGTTATGCACCTGCTCAACAGTTCCATGTTCCTCTGCGTATTCCTGGTAGCCGTACTCAGTATCCCCATGCTGTATATCAAAAACCTGTATGGCCACCTGGGTTGGATCTTTGAAGTTACCAGCTTTTTTATTGTAAGCACGATTATCCTGTTCATCTGTTACTGGTTTACCTATAAAAGCATTCAGGGTAGCAGCTTCGATAAGTTCGTAGACTATATCAAATTATTCTTTACCTTCTTTTCCGTGGCTCTTGGCTTTTCGCTGCACAATACCATGGCTGTAATAGAAGGTCATATGGGCAAGCGCAGCGAATTTGTGAGGACGCCAAAGTTTAATATCAACAGCCTTACAGACAGCTGGAAGGGAAACAAATACCTGGCCAAAAAGTTATCCCCTAACATGATCCTCGAATTTGGCCTGATGCTGTATTTCCTGTTTGGCATGTACAGCGCCATCCCCCTGAATGATTTTGGATTATTCCCCTTCCATTTTATGCTGTTCCTGGGATTCGGTTTTGTGTTTTTCAATTCCCTTACCGCAAAAGCTTAAACAGGCCTATTCCCCACCCGGGGCTCCCGCTGAAAAATTCTGAAAATGCCCGCGAGCCGCATATACATGCCGCGCGAGGGCATTCTTTTTAGCGCCCAGGCTGCCTTGGTAAATCCTCAAATTTTTCGGTTCTTCGCACTATAGCTAAACCAACCGAATGATAGCCAGGCTTGTCGCATACTGGAGACTCCATAGTGTATCCATCCTGCTATTGCTGGCATGCCTGGGCTTCTACTATGTATTCGCGTTCCTGCTTCAAAGGGAAGATACCATCCGGCTTTTATCCTTATATGCCGCCCTCTTTTTTATATGCTTCAAACTCATACAGTTTGAAAAGTGGAACCTGAGGTTCCTGTTGGCAGCAGGACTGCTGTTCAGGCTGGTTTTTCTTTTTGAATGGCCGAACCTCTCACAGGATTTTTACCGGTTTATATGGGATGGCAGGCTTATCCTCGCTGGCATTAACCCTTACCTCCATACCCCGGACGAGCTTATGTCGCTGGCTGACCCGGCAGTAAGCAGCCTAACT
>Ga0209347_1001986_pt1 | contig 29126 bp, 24 predicted proteins | sample AutmiccommuBRH23_FD_187382 | JGI IMG/M metagenome (GOLD analysis project Ga0209347, IMG submission 187382) | Deep subsurface microbial communities from Mt. Terri, Switzerland - Autotrophic microbial communities BRH/23 (SPAdes) (version 2) | ecosystem: Environmental > Aquatic > Deep subsurface >...
GGCGAACGCTGCAAAGCAGCTGCGAGAGCGGGCCGCGTGCCGGCTACGACGGCTACAAGCGGCGTCGGGGCAGCAAAGTGCACATGGCCGTCGATACGCTCGGGCAACTCGTTGCGCTGACCGTCACACCGGCCAATGAACAGGAGCGCGCGCAGGTCAAGGACCTGTGCGAGGCGGTGCAGCAAGCCACGGGCGAAACGGTGAAAGTGGCGTGGGCCGACCAGGGCTACACGGGCGACGAAGCCCGCAAAGCGGCCCAGGCGGCGGGCATCGATCTTCAAATCGTCAAGCTTCCCGAGGCGAAAAAGGGCTTTGTCTTGCTGCCCCGGCGCTGGGTCGTCGAGCGCAGCTTCGGCTGGTTGTCCCGATTCAGACGACTGAGCCGGGATTTCGAGCGGATGCCGCAAGTGCTGGCCGGATTGCATTTCGTCGTCTTCTGCATCCTCATGCTGCCCAAGGCCGCGTTCTGGCTGGCAATGGAAGCGAGTTCATAACACGCTCTAGGGAGAACACGCGATGCTCATCAAGAAGAGTGCGGCGCCTGGCAATGCCTTCCGTCAGTTGGCGAGCCCGGTTGCCCGGCATCTCGGGGCGACGATGGATCGCCGCGCGTTCCTCAGGCGGTCCGGGCTCGGCGCCGGGGCAGGCGTGCTCGCGACGCAGCTGCCGTACAACCTGATCGGCAGTGCGGACGCCGCGAGTCCGGCGGCAGCGCCCGCGACCGGCGGCGGGGAGGGCGAAGAAGTCGTGCGCCGCACCGTCTGCACGCACTGCTCGGTCGGCTGCGCGATCGACGCCGTCGTCAGGAACGGCGTGTGGGTGCGCCAGGAGCCGGTGTTCGACTCGCCGCTGAACCTCGGTGCGCACTGCGCGAAAGGCGCGTCGGTGCGCGAGCACGGCCACGGCGAGCACCGGCTGAAATATCCGATGAAGCTCGTCGACGGCAAATACCAGAAGATCAGCTGGGAGCAGGCGATAAACGAGGTCGGCGACCGGCTGCTGAAAATCCGCGACGAATCCGGCCCCGACGCGGTGTACTGGATCGGCTCGAGCAAGCACAGCAACGAGCAGGCTTACCTGATGCGCAAGTTCGTGTCCTTTTTCGGCACGAACAACATGGACCACCAGGCGCGCATCTGCCACTCGACCACCGTCGCCGGCGTCGCCAACACCTGGGGCTACGGCGCGATGACGAACTCCTACAACGACATGCAGAACGCGCGAGCGATGCTGTTCATCGGCTCAAACGCGGCCGAAGCGCACCCGGTGTCGCTGCTGCACATCCTGCACGCGAAGGAGACCGGCGCGAAAATGGTCGTCGTCGACCCGCGCTTTACGCGCACCGCGGCGAAAGCGGACTATTACGCACGCATCCGCTCGGGGACCGACATCCCGTTCATCTGGGGGATGCTGTACCACATTTTCGAGAACGGCTGGGAAGACCGGGAATACATCCGCCAGCGCGTGTACGGCCTCGACAAGGTGCGCGAGGAAGTCATGAAATGGACGCCGGACAAGGTGCTCGAAGTCACCGGCGTCCCGGAGGAGCAGGTCTTCACGATCGCCGAGACGCTGGCGAAGAACAAACCCTCGACGGTCGTGTGGTGCATGGGGCAGACGCAGCACACCGTCGGCAACGGCAACGTGCGTGCGATGTGCATCCTGCAGCTCGTGCTCGGCAATGTCGGCGTCTCCGGCGGCGGCACGAACATTTTCCGCGGTCACGACAACGTGCAGGGCGCGACCGACGTCGGCCCGAACCCGGATTCGCTGCCCGGCTACTACGGACTCGCCGCCGGTTCGTGGCAGCACTGGTGCCGCGTCTGGGGCGTCGATTACGAGTGGGTCAAGGGCCGCTACGCATCCGAAGAGCTGATGACGAAGTCCGGCATCACCGTGTCGCGCTGGATCGACGGCGTGCTCGAGAACCCGGCCGATATCGACCAGCCCGGCGGCAACCTCCGCGCGGTCGTCTACTGGGGGCATGCACCGAACTCGCAGTCGCGCGGCGCCGAGATGGTCGAGGCGATGAAAAAGCTCGACACGCTCGTCGTCATCGACCCGTATCCGTCGGCGACCGCATCGATGGCGGCGATGGTGAGGAAGGACGGCGTGTATCTGCTGCCCGCGGCGACGCAGTTCGAGACCTCCGGTACCGCGACCGCGTCGAACCGCTCGCTGCAGTGGCGTGAGAAAGTCATCGAGCCGCTGTTCGAGTCGAAGCCCGACCAGACGATCATGTACGCGTTCGCGAGGAAATTCGGCTTCGCCGACGAGCTCGTGAAGAACATCAAGCTCGTCAAGGACAAGCAGGGCTGGGACGAACCGGAGCCGGAGGACATCCTGCGCGAAATCAACCGCGGCACCTGGACGATCGGCTACACCGGCCAGTCGCCCGAACGCCTGAAGCTGCACATGCAGAACATGCACACGTTCGACGTGAAGACCTTGCGCGCGAATGGCGGACCGTGCGACGGCGACTATTTCGGCCTGCCATGGCCGTGCTACGGCAACCCGGAACTCAAGCATCCGGGCACGCCGAACCTCTACGACACGTCGAAGCACGTCATGGAAGGCGGCGGCAACTTCCGCGCGAATTTCGGCGTCGAGAAGGACGGCGTGTCGCTGCTCGCCGAGGACGGCTCGGCGTCGAAAGGCGCCGAACTGCAGATGGGGTACCCCGAGTTCGACGACGTGCTGCTGAAGAAGCTCGGCTGGTGGGACGAGCTCAGCGACGCCGAGAAAGCCGCAGCCGAAGGCAGGAACTGGAAGACGGACCTGTCGGGCGGCATCATGCGCGTCGCGATGCAGAACCATGGCATGCATCCGTTCGGCAACGCGAAGGCGCGCGCGCTGGTGTGGAACTTCCCCGACCCGGTGCCGCTGCACCGCGAGCCGATCTACTCGCCGCGGCCCGACCTCGTCGACAAGTACCCGACGCACGACGACAAGATGAAGTTCTGGCGCCTGCCGACGCTGTACAAGACGCTGCAGGACAAGGTCCGCGACATCTCGAAGGAGTACCCGCTGATCATGACGTCCGGGCGTCTCGTCGAATACGAAGGCGGCGGCGAGGAAACGCGCTCGAACCCGTGGCTCGCCGAGCTGCAACAGGAAATGTTCGCCGAGGTGAATCCGAAGGACGCCAACGACGCGGGTTTCCGCAACGGCGACTACATCTGGGTCGAATCGCCGACGAAGGCGAAGCTCAAGGTGCGCGCGCAGGTCACGCAGCGCGTCGCGCCCGGCACGGTGTTCCTGCCGTTCCACTTTTCCGGCTGGTGGCAGGGCAAGGACATGCTCGCGTACTACCCGGAGGGCGCGGCGCCGATCGTTCGCGGCGAAGCGGTCAACACCGCGACGACCTACGGTTACGACTCGGTGACGATGATGCAGGAAACCAAGACGACGCTGTGCCGCGTAGCCAAAGCCTAGATGATGACCCCCACGCTCACTTTGTTCGCGGAGGGCCGGCTTTGCACGGTCGGCCCGTTCGGCAGGCACGGCGCGGGGCGCCGCGAAACCCCTGCCTCACCCCCCCAAGGGGGCTGCGGCCTTCCTTGGGGCGGCCCGGCGGAAGGCCCAGGAGGAAAAATTAAATGGCACGCATGAAATTCCTGTGTGACGCCGAGCGCTGCATCGAATGCAACGGCTGCGTCACGGCCTGCAAGAACGAGCATGAGGTGCCGTGGGGCGTCAATCGCCGGCGCGTCGTCACGATCAACGACGGCGTGCCCGGCGAGCGCTCGATGTCGGTCGCGTGCATGCACTGCTCGGACGCGCCGTGCATCGCGGTGTGTCCGACGAACGTGATCTATCACACCGAGGAAGGCGTCGTGCTGCACGACAAGGACGGCTGCATCGGCTGCGGCTACTGCTTCTACGCCTGTCCGTTCGGCGCGCCGCAGTTCCCGAACGGCCCGGCAGCGTTCGGCGCGCGCGGCAAGATGGACAAATGCACGTTCTGCGCCGGCGGGCCGGAAGAAAACCACTCCGACGCCGAGTTCGAGAAGTACGGCCGCAACCGGCTCGCCCAAGGGAAGTTGCCGCTGTGTGCCGAGATGTGCTCGACGAAAGCGCTGCTCGCCGGCGATGCGGCCGAGCTTTCCGACATCTTCCGCGAACGCGCGCTGCGGCGCGGCAAAGGGTTCGAGGCGTGGGGCTGGATGACCGCGTATGGCAAGGACAAGGAGGAAGCGAAATGAAGCCGCGTTTTCCGCTCCGTCTCCCGGCAGCCGTCGCGGCGCTCCTGCTGATGGCCGGTTGCAGCGAAGAGCCGCAGGTCGTGCAGTACGAGCAGGGCAAATACCACGGCAAGGCCGATTCGCGGCCGTGGGAAGGCGGTGCGTTCAATGGCGACAAGGCGGCCTGGGAGCGCGCGCTGCACGAGCGCGTCCGCAGCCAGAACGAATACCAGCGGGTCGAGTGAGGAGAGCGCGATGAGCACGAGCCTGATGCGGCGCGGCGAGCGGGGTCTGCTGCTGGCGCTCGCGCTGTGGCTGCTGGCGCTGGCGGTGCCGCCGGTGCTGGCGCAAGCCGAGCCGGGCGACGAACCGATGCAACGCCAGCTGCGCGAACAGACCCGGCAGCGCGGAGAGCTCCAGCCGGGCGAAGAGCTTCGGCAAAGCGAACAAGTCCGGCAGCGCGAACAGGGTGGGCAACGTGAACAGACGCGGCAGCGCGAGCGCGCCGGGCCGCTGAACGATGCACCGATGTGGCGCCAGGCGCGCTCCGGTGACGAGTTCTTCACGACGGTGCGCGGCCCGGAGACCGGCGTGCTGATCCAGAGCGAAGGCAACACTTGGCGTCAGCTGCGCAACGGCCCGATCAAGCAGTACGGCAGCGTCCTGCTGCTGGTCGTTCTGCTCGCGCTCGCGGTGTTCTATGCCGTGAAGGGCATGATCAGGCTGCACGCCGCGCCGACCGGGCACCGCATCCAGCGCTTCAGCGTGTTCGAGCGCGTCGTCCATTGGGGCACCGCGATCACTTTCGTGCTGCTCGCCGTCACCGGGCTCGCGATCCTGTTCGCGAAGCACATCGTCGCCCCGCTGCTCGGGCACGACGCGCTCGGCGTGCTGCTCGTCGTCGGCAAGAACATCCACAACTACATCGGGCCGGTGTTCCTCGTGTTCACCGTGCTGATGATTCTCGCCTTCGTTCGCGACAACCTCTGGGAGGCGAGCGACCGCGTCTGGATCCGCAAGGGAGGCGGCTTCATCAGCGGCGAACATGTGCCGTCGGGGCGCTTCAATTTCGGCGAAAAGGCCTGGTTCTGGGGCGGCGTCGCGTTTCTCGGCCTGATCGTCGCCGGCTCGGGGCTGGTGCTGGATTTCCCGAACTTCGGCCAGCTCCGTGTGACGATGCAGTGGGCGAACGTCATCCATGCAACGGCGTCGATCCTGCTGATTGCGATGTCGTTCGCCCACATCTACCTCGGCACGATCGGCCTCGAAGGCGCCTATGGAGCGATGAGAACGGGTTACGTCGACGAAACCTGGGCGAAGGAGCACCACGCGCTGTGGTACGAGGACGTGAAGGCCGGCAAGCCCCGCCAGTCCTGAATCACGACGTCGCGCGCGGACGCTGCCCGGCTCCGCGCGCTACCTGAATTCCCGTCTTTCCCATGCGCCGCATTCGCGGCTAGACTAGGTCCGCCATGACCTTGTCACCACGTCATGCCCCGAGACCCGCAGGCCCCAATCCAAACAGAGGAGAGATCGATGAGCAAAGTTACCCTGGGTGGCAATCCGATCGAAGTTGCCGGCAAGTTCCCGCAGCCGGGCGACACCGCGCCGCCGCTGTCGCTGGTCGGCGCCGACCTCGCCGAGCTCACGCTCGACAAGTACGCCGGCAAGCGCAAGGTGCTGAACATCGTGCCGAGCCTCGACACGCCGACCTGCGCGACGTCCACCCGCAAGTTCAACGCCGAAGCGGGCAAGCTCGACAACACCGTCGTGCTGGTGGTTTCGGGCGATCTGCCGTTCGCCGCGAAGCGCTTTTGCGTCGCCGAAGGCCTCGACAACGTCGTCACGCTGTCGACGCTGCGCGGGCGCGAGTTTCTGAACGATTACGGCGTCGAGATCGCGTCGGGACCGCTGAAAGGGCTTGCCGCGCGTGCCGTCGTCGTGCTCGACGAGAACAACCGCGTGCTGCATTCGCAACTCGTCGGCGAGATCAAGGACGAGCCCGACTATGCCGCGGCGCTCGCCGCGCTGAAGTAAATATCAGGACGCCCGCCGGCGGGCGCGCAGCGGCAGCAGCCCGATGAGCGCGACTGCCGCGAACGCGGCGCCGGCGACAAAAGTCATGGCGGAACCATAAGCGTCCCACAGCGCGCCGGCGATGACGCTCGCGGCGAGCAGCGCGAGCCCCCCGACGAGGTTGAACAGGCCGAATGCGGTGCCGCGCAGCGCAGCCGGTGCCGCGTCCGCGACCAGCGCCGCAAGCAGGCCCTGCGTCATCCCCATGTGCAGTCCCCACAACACGAGCCCGAGCGCAAGCCCGGCGAGGCCGTCGACGAGGCCAAGCGCGAGGTCGGCGGCGACCAGCAGCGCGAAGCCGAGCGCGAGCAGCCGCGGGCGGTCGAAGCGGTCAGCGAGCACGCCGGCCGGGTACGACGACAGCGCGTAGACGACATTCATCAGCACGAGCACGAACGGCACGAGAGTCGCCGCGACGCCGATTTCCTGCGCACGCAGCACGAGGAAAGCCTCGCTGAAGCGCGCGAGCGTGAAGACCGCCGACAGCACGACGATCCCCCAGTATTCGGCCGGCAGGCGCCGCAACTCGGCGACCGACAGCGGCTTGCGCACGATATCGACTCCGGCGGGTCGCGGCGCGTCGTGCACCGCGAACACGATCAGCGCGAATGCGCCGAAAGCCGGCACGACAGCGGCCCAAAATACCAGCGGGATGTTCTCGGACGTCAGCCACATCAGCCCGACTGCGAGCAGCGGGCCGATGAAGGCGCCGACGGTGTCGAGCGACTGCCGCAACCCGAACGCGGCGCCGCGCAGCTGCGGCGGCGCGAGGTCGGCGATCAGCGCGTCGCGCGGCGCGCCGCGGATGCCTTTGCCGATGCGATCGACGAAGCGTGCGGCGACGACCCAGCCGAGCGTCTCGGCGAGCGGGAACACCGGTTTCGTCACAGCCGCGAGCCCGTAGCCGATCGCCGCGAGCAGCTTGCGGCGGCCGAGCCAGTCGGACAGCGCGCCGGAGAACACCTTCGTGATCGACGCGGTCGCTTCAGCGATCCCTTCGATGAAGCCGACCGCGAGCGTCGAGGCGCCGAGAGTGGTCACGAGGTATATCGGCAGCAGCGCGTGGATCATCTCCGACGACACGTCCATCAGCATCGACACGAAGCCCAGCGCCCAGATGCCGGGAGGAAGGCGGCGTCCCGCTGCCGCGCCGGTGCCGCTGCTGTCGCCGCCTGTCGCCATGCCGTCCGGCTCCGTTGCAAGTGGATGAAACCGTCGGCCGGATTATGCCGCGCAAAGCGCAACGGCAGCGCCGGTGCCGCGCAGGCGAGGCGCATGATCGCTCGTCGCAGGCGGTAACAGACTGTTTGAACGATGTTTTTCCGTGGAACAGGGGCGGGAAACACTGTGCTTTCGCGCCGCAACAGCGTAAAATTCTCGCCCTTCCCGCTCGATCGGCCTTTTCGGCGCGCACTCATGCTCTATCCCTCCCGTTTCGACGTCATCGTGGTTGGCGGCGGCCATGCCGGCACCGAGGCCGCGCTCGCCGCCGCGCGCATCGGCGCGAAAACGCTGCTCCTGACGCACAACATCGAGACGCTCGGGCAGATGAGCTGCAACCCGTCGATCGGCGGCATCGGCAAAGGCCACCTCGTCAAGGAAGTCGATGCGCTCGGCGGCGCGATGGCCGCGGCAACCGATGAAGGTGGCATCCAGTTCCGCATCCTCAACGCGTCGAAAGGCCCGGCAGTGCGCGCGACGCGTGCGCAGGCCGACCGCGTGCTGTACAAGGCGGCGATCCGCCACCGGCTCGAGAACCAGCCGAACCTGTGGCTGTTCCAGCAGGCGGTCGACGACCTCACGGTGTCGGGCGACCGCGTCACCGGCGTCGTCACGCAGATCGGCCTCGCGTTCGAAGCGCCCGCGGTCGTGCTGACCGCGGGGACGTTCCTCAACGGCCTGATCCACGTCGGCCTCGACAATTATTCGGCAGGCCGTGCCGGCGATCCGCCGGCAATCTCGCTCGGCGCGAGGCTGAAGGAACTCGCGCTGCCGCAGGGGCGGCTCAAGACCGGCACGCCGCCGCGCCTGGACGCACGCACGATCGACTTCTCGGTGATGCAGGAGCAGCCCGGCGACGACCCGGTGCCGGTGTTCAGCTTCCTCGGTCGCGCAGACCAGCATCCGCAGCAGCTGCCGTGCTGGATCACGCACACCAACGAGCGCACGCACGACATCATCCGCGCGAATCTCGACCGCTCGCCGATGTACTCCGGCGTCATCGAAGGAGTCGGGCCGCGCTACTGCCCGTCGATCGAGGACAAGATCCACCGCTTCGCCGACAAGACGAGCCACAACATCTTCCTCGAGCCCGAAGGGCTGACGACGAACGAGATTTACCCCAACGGCATCTCGACGTCGCTGCCGTTCGACGTGCAGCTCGCGCTCGTGCGCTCGATCCGCGGGCTCGAGAACGCGTTTATCCTGCGCCCGGGGTACGCGATCGAATACGACTACTTCGACCCGAGGAACCTCAAGAGCAGCCTCGAGACGAAGTCGTTCCACGGCCTCTTCTTCGCCGGCCAGATCAACGGCACGACCGGCTACGAGGAAGCGGCTGCGCAGGGCCTTTTGGCCGGCGCGAACGCCGCGCTGCAGGTGGCCGGGCGCGAGGCATGGTGTCCGCGCCGCGACGAAGCGTATCTGGGCGTACTCGTCGATGACCTCATCACGCGCGGCGTCTCGGAGCCGTACCGCATGTTCACGTCGCGCGCCGAATATCGCCTCTCGCTGCGCGAGGACAACGCCGACCTGCGCCTGACCGAAAAGGGCCGCGAGCTGGGCCTCGTCGATGATGTGCGCTGGGCTGCGTTCTGCACCAAGCGCGAGGCGATCGAGCGCGAGACCGCCCGCTTGAGAGCGACCTGGGCGCATCCGGCGCGCGTGCCGGCGGCGGACGCCGAGCGCGTCGTCGGCAAGGCGCTCGAGCGCGAATACCGCTTCTTCGAGCTGTTGCGCCGGCCGAACACGCGCTACGCGGACCTGATGAATCTTCCCGGCGCGCCGGAAAACCCCGAGACCGACCCGCAAGTCATCGAGCAGATCGAGATCGCGGCGAAATACCAGGGCTACATCGACCGCCAGCAGGGCGAAGTCGCGAAGCAGCTGCAGGCCGAATCGACGCTGCTGCCGGCCGATCTCGACTACAGCCGGGTGCGCGGCCTGTCGAAGGAAGTGCAGCAGAAGCTGAACCTGCACAAGCCTGAGACGCTCGGCCAGGCCGGGCGCATCCAGGGTGTCACGCCGGCGGCGATTTCGCTGCTGATGGTGTGGCTCAAGCGCCGCGACCTGGCTGTCGCAGCGGGTGCGGACGATATCGGAAGCGGAAGTTCTGCGGCGGATGGCGAGGGCGAGGCCGCGACACGGATGCGCGGGGTATGAGCGCTGCAACCCTCGAGCAGGGCCTCGCGGCGCTGGGCCTGCACCTTTCGCCGGCAACGCAGGCGCGGCTCGCCGCGTTCGCCGCGCTGCTGCAGAAGTGGAACCGGGTGTACAACCTCACGTCGATCCGCGACGTCGGGCAGGTCGTCACGCACCACCTGCTCGATTCGCTCGCGGTGCTGCCGCATCTGGGTGGCATCGCAACGCTCGCCGACGTCGGCTCGGGCGGCGGCCTGCCGGGAATTCCGCTCGCGCTTGCCGCGCCGGATTGCCATCCTGCCCTCGCCGTGACGTCGATCGAGACCGTCAACAAGAAAGCGAGCTTCCAGCAGCAGGCGAAGATCGAACTCGGGCTCGCGAACTTCACGGTCGTGAACGAACGCGTCGAAAACGTCCGGCCGGCGGCACCGTTCGACGCGGTGATCTCGCGCGCCTTCTCCGAACTGTCGGATTTCGTCGGCCTCACTGCGCATCTCTTGCGCCCCGGCGGACATTTCCTCGCGATGAAGGGCGTGTATCCTCGCGAGGAAATCGCGCGCCTGCCGGCGGGTTTTCGCGTCGTCGAGGTGCACCCGCTGACGGTGCCGGGGCTCGGCGCCGAACGACACCTGATCATCCTCGAAAGGAACTGAATGGCCCGGATCTTCTGCGTTGCAAACCAGAAAGGCGGCGTCGGCAAGACGACGACCTGCGTCAACCTCGCCGCCGCGCTCGCCCAGGCCGGCCAGCGCACGCTGCTCATCGATCTCGATCCGCAGGGCAACGCGACGATGGGCAGCGGCGTCGACAAGCGCGCGGTGACGAAGTCGGTGTACCACGTGCTCGTCGGCCTCGCGACGCTCGACGAAGCGCGTGTCGCGTCGCCGTCGGGCGGCTACGACGTGCTGCCGGCAAACCGCGACCTTGCCGGCGCGGAAGTCGAACTCGTCGGCCTCGAACGGCGCGAGAACCGCCTGCGCGACGCGCTCAAAAACTTCGGCGCCGAATATGACCTCGTCCTGATCGACTGCCCGCCGTCGCTGTCGATGCTGACCTTGAACGGGCTGTGCGCGGCCCACGGCGTCATCATCCCGATGCAGTGCGAGTATTTCGCGCTCGAAGGCCTGTCCGACCTCGTCAACACGATCAAGAAAGTGCATTCGAACCTGAATCGCGAGCTGGGCATCACCGGCCTGCTGCGCGTCATGTTCGATGCGCGGATGACGCTGCAGCAGCAGGTTTCCGCGCAGCTCGAAAGCCATTTCGGCGACAAGGTGTTCCGCGCGATCGTGCCGCGCAACGTGCGCCTGGCCGAAGCGCCCAGCCACGGCATGCCGGGCGTCGTGTTCGACAAGGCAGCCAAAGGGACGCAGGCCTACATGGCCTTCGCCCAGGAAATGATCGAACGGGTGAATGCCCGGTGATCCGCTACAAACTCCTCAGGCAAAGCTCATGACCCGATCCAGACTCAAAGGCCTCGGCCGCGGCCTCGACGCGCTGCTCGCCGGGAACCAGGATGACGACGCCGAGCGCGGCGAACTGCAGGCGCTCGCAGTCGGCGACCTGCGGCCCGGCAAGTACCAGCCGCGCACGCGCATGGACCCGGGTTCGCTCGAGGAGCTCGCGGCGTCGATCAAGGCGCAGGGCGTGATGCAGCCGATCCTCGTGCGGCCGGTCAATGGCTCGGCGTACGAGATCATCGCCGGCGAGCGGCGCTGGCGCGCAGCGCAGATCGCCGAGCTCGCCGATGTGCCGTGCCTGGTGCGCGAGATCCCGGACGAAGCCGCGCTGGCGATGTCGCTGATCGAGAACATCCAGCGCGAGGACCTCAACCCGCTCGAGGAAGCGGGCGGCATCCAGCGCCTCATCGACGAGTTCGGCATGACGCACCAGCAGGCGGCCGATGCGGTGGGTCGATCGCGGCCGGCGGCGTCGAACCTGCTGCGCCTGCTCAATCTCGCCCGCCCGGTGCAGGAGCTGCTGATGGCAGGCGACATCGACATGGGCCATGCGCGCGCGATGCTGCCGCTCGACGGCGCCGGCCAGATCCAGCTCGCGAACCACGTCGCGGCGCGCGGGCTGTCGGTGCGCGACACCGAGCGCCTCGTGCAGCAGACGCTGAATCCGCGGCAGAAGAAGGCCGAGCGCGAACCCGATCGCGACCTGCTGCGGATCGAAGAGGATATCGCCGACGTGCTCGGGGCGACCGTCAGGATCAAGGCGAACAAGAAAGGCGCCGGCGAAGTGACGATCCGTTTCGGCAGTCTCGACCAGCTCGACGGGTTGCTCGAGAGCCTCGGCGCGTCGAAGAGAGGCGGGTAGGCGGTCGCCCGGCGGATCGAGCTCGGAGGCGCAGCGAGACGGCTTCGCATTGACTTGCTTGCGGTGTGTACCAGAATGACAGGGGCACGGCTCGCACCCCGAAGCGGCGGAAGGGGGCCTCGATCGGCAGGGAGGACGACGATGATCTTCCGGCAGCTCTTCGAACCGCTGTCGAGCACCTACACTTACCTGCTCGGCTGCGAGGATACCGGCGCGGCCGTGCTGATCGACCCGGTCGTCAATGCGATCGAGCGCGACCTCGCGCTGATCGCCGAACTGCGGCTGCGGCTCGAACTCACGCTCGACACGCACCTCCACGCGGACCACATCACCGCGGCGCGCCACCTGAAAGAGCGCGTCGGCAGTCGCATCGCCGCGCCGGCGTTCGACCGGCTGCCGTGCGTCGAAGTGCCGGTCGAAGAAGGCCGGCCGGTCGCGGTCGGCAGCGTCACGCTGCAGCCGCTGCACACTCCCGGCCACACTGACGGGCATTTCGCCTACGTGTGTGGCGACCGGGTGTTTACCGGCGACGCGCTGCTGATCGACGGCTGCGGCCGCACCGATTTCCAGAGCGGCGACGCAGCGGCGCTGCACCGCAGCGTGCGCGAGAAGCTTTTCACGCTCCCCGACGAGCACCTCGTCTATCCGGCGCACGACTACCAGGGCCGCCGGGTGTCGTCGATCGCGCAGGAACGGGCGCGCAACCCGCGCCTCGGCGGCGAGCGCACGCTCGACGAGTTCCGCCACATCATGGCCGAACTGAAGCTGCCCTATCCGAAGTTCATCGACTACGCGGTGCCCGGCAACCGCGAATGCGGCGTCTGTCCGCAGGGGCTGCCCGACGAACTTCAGGCCTACTGCGGGCGCATGACTGAAAGCCGGCAAGGCTGAATCGTCGCCGCGGCACACACACCGCCGTCCATCGGCCGGCCGGTGCCCGCCGGGGACGGCGGTGCCGTCGTATCCCGCGCTCCCCGCCCTCCCTTCGCCCCATGCCGCACTCCCCGCAACTCCTGCAGCCCGGCACATTCCGGCCGATGGCGGCCGTACTCCCTTTGCTGCAGTTCGAAAAACCCCTTGACTTCCCGTCCTCGAAGGCCACAATACCATCCATATGGATGGAGAGGAGATGGTAATGAGCGTACATGAGCTGCGCCCGAAAGCGGGAGAGACGACCGAGAAGATCACGATCAATCTCGGCGTCATCGACCTCGGGCAGATCGATCTGTTGGTACAGGAGGGCTTTTATTCGAACCGCACCGACTTCATCCGCACGGCGATCCGCAACCAGCTGGTCACGCATAACGAAGTGATCCGCAGCACCGTCGCCCGCAAGGCTTTCGTCCTCGGCCTGCAGCACTACACGCGCCGCGATCTCGAAGCGGTGCAGGCCGCCGGCGAGCGGCTCGACATCCAGGTGCTGGGGCTGGCGAGCATCGCCGCCGACGTGCCGCCCGAACTTGCGCTCGCGACGATCGAATCGATCGTCGTGCTCGGCGCACTGCATGCCAGCGCAGCGGTCAAGGCCGCGCTGGCAGACCGAATCAGGTGACCGCTTTCGCGGTCCGCAAGGAGATTCAACTCATGAATGCCCGACTGAACCCGAATCTGCTCAACCCCGATCTGCTCGAAGCCACGCGGCTGACGCGTGCCGGTCAGCTGCTCGAAGCGACCGCGCTGATCCAGCGCGCACTCGGCGGGCGTTTCGCGCCGTCGCCCGCCGCCGAGGCGACGGCAGCCCCCGGTACGCCGGCTACGGACCGGGCGACGGAACCGCCGCTCGAAGGCAGCTGCCGCGTCATCGACATCGGCCCGTTCGTCGCCGACGCCGAGCCGCAGCCTGCGCAACGGGAACATGTCGACGCCGCAGCCAAAGCCGGCGAGCCGGCGGCAGAAGCGGTTGTCTCGCCCCTGGCTTCACGCCTGGGCGCTGCGCTGCGCGACAAACTGTTCAAGTTTCGCGGCGCGGTCCCGGCGTTCGAGCCGATCGTCCCGGGCGTCGCGCCCGAAGCGGAGCCGGACGGCGCGCGCTTCATCAGCGGCTCCTACACGAACTCGGCCGGGACGCGCAGCTACAAGCTGTACGTGCCGAGCAACTATGGCGGCGAGCCGGTGCCGCTGGTCGTCATGCTGCATGGCTGCACACAGAATCCGGACGATTTCGCCGCCGGCACGCGCATGAACGAGTTGGCCGAGCAGGAGCCTTGCCTCGTGCTCTATCCGGCACAGTCGCCGGGGGCGAACGGGTCGAAATGCTGGAACTGGTTCAAACCTTCGGACCAGCGGGCGGGGCAGGGCGAGCCGTCACTGATTGCCGGGATGACGCGCGAAATCGCCGCAAGCTACAACGTCGACCGGCAACGCATCTACATCGCGGGCCTGTCGGCAGGCGGCGCGATGGCGACGACGATGGCGGCGACCTACCCGGATCTGTACGCCGCTGCCGGCATCCATTCGGGCCTGCCGCATGCGGCCGCGCATGATCTGCCGTCGGCGCTCGCCGCGATGCAGCAGGGAAGCGCGCGCGCGGCCGGTGTTCGGGCGGCGAGCGCCGGGACGAGCCGGGAAATGCCTCACCCGGTGCCGGTCATCGTCTTCCACGGCGACCGCGACACGACGGTTCATCCGCGCAACGGCGAGCAGGTGATCGTGCAGTTTGCGCCTGCGGGCGTGCGCACCGGATCATCCGGTGCAGGGTCGAAGCCGCGTGCGAGCATCGAACGGGGCCAGGTGCCGAACGGGCGTGCCTACACCCGGACGACCTATCATCACCCGAACGGCTCGTCGCACATCGAGCAGTGGACAGTGCATGGCGCCGGCCACGCGTGGTCCGGCGGCAGCTCGCGCGGCTCCTACACCGACCCGCAGGGCCCGGACGCGGCGAAGGAAATGCTGCGTTTTTTCCTCGCTCATCCGGCCGCCGGCAAAGCGGCGCCGGAGCCGGGACGCGCCGTGTAATCGACGGCCGGGCGCTCGCAGGCCCGGCCCCTGCCGGCACTGGCCCGACCCGCCGCAATCGTTGCGTGCGGCGTGCGAGCCGGCAGGATGTTCACCCCCCCGCCCGCCCGGCCGCTGACGCGCACCGGGCGGTGCTTATTCGGTGTCGGCGACGTCCTGTTTGCGCGGACGGCGGCTGCGGGAAGCGGGCTTGCGCGCCGGCTTGGCGACCGTTTCGGTCGTCGCTGCGGGGACATGCGATTCCGCGGGAACCGGGTTTTCGGTCGGCACGCGCGCTTCCGCAGCAGCTTCGGCGACCGGCGGCACGAGCGCTTCGGTCTTCTTTGCCGCGGGCTTGCGCGGGCCGCGTCCCTTGCGCCGTGCTTCCGGCTCGCGATGCGCTTCCGCCGGCAGCGGAGTTCCTTCCGCGACTGCCGCTTCGGCCAGTTCCTGCACCGGCACCGTCGCAGGTTCTTCGGTCAAGATGAGCGGCGGCGGCGCGGCGAATGGTTGTGGCTGCACGGGTGCGTCAGGGGTTTCCGGCTCTGCGGACGCCTGCGCCACCGCCGGCGCCGCCGGCTTTGCGGCCTGCTTGCGCCCGCCGCGCGTCCGGCGCCGCGGTTCGTGCTGGACGGCCGGCTCCTCCGTAGAGGACGCCGACGTGACGACGGGTTCGGCGACGGCAGGCTCCGCGACGGCAGGGTCCGCGACGGGGTCAGCGGCAACTTCGAACGAGACCGGCACTTCGAGCGAGGCGGTGTCGGCCGCCTTGCGGCTTCCCCGCCCGCGGCGCGACTCGTGCCGGCCGCTTGCCGGCGCGCGTGCCTCGGTGACGACCTCGACGAAGACCGGCGCCGGCTCGGCCGCTGCGTCGGGCGCTGCAGCACCTCCATTGCTGCGATAGACGTAGGCGCCGGACTTCTCGTCGCGGCCGAATTCGAGCAGGCCGCGCGCCTGCGCTTCTTCGAGCAGGTTGCCGAACGCGCGGAAGCCGTAGTACGACTCGTTGAAACCGGGTTTGCGGCGCTTGATGGCTTCCTTGAGCATCGACGCCCAGATCTTGCCGCTGTCGCCACGTTCGGCGACGAGCGCGTCGAAAGTGTCGACGGCCAGTTCGATCGCCTGCGTCTTGCGCGCTTCCTGCTCGTCCTTGCGGCCTTTTTCGTCGTCGGGCGAACGCTTCGCCGCGGGCTGCGCTTCACGCGTGTCGCGCTTGGCGGCCGCGCGCTGGCTCTCGCGCACCAGGTCGTCGTAGAAGATGAATTCGTCGCAGTTCGCGATCAGGAGGTCCGACGTCGATTGCTTGACGCCGACGCCGATCACCTGTTTCGCGTTCTCGCGCAGCTTGGACACCAGCGGCGAGAAGTCGGAGTCGCCGCTGATGATGACGAAGGTATTGACGTGGGATTTCGTGTAGCACAGGTCGAGCGCGTCGACGACGAGCCGGATGTCGGCCGAGTTCTTGCCCGACTGGCGCACGTGCGGGATCTCGATCAGCTCGAAGTTCGCCTCGTGCATCGTCGCCTTGAAGCCTTTGTAGCGGTCCCAGTCGCAATACGCTTTCTTGACGACGATGCTGCCTTTGAGCAGCAGCCGCTCGAGCACGCGCTTGATGTCGAACTTCTCGTAATTGGCGTCGCGCACCCCGAGCGCGACGTTCTCGAAGTCGCAGAACAGCGCCATGCTGGCGGTTTCGTGCGGTGATGCCATGATGTTCTCCAGTGAAGCCCGTGGCGGCATGGTGACAAGCGTCGTTTTCGCGATTATCTCCGAACCGGGCCCGCGTGGTGACGGCGATCGCCCGCGCGCCGGCACGCGCAGCACGAGACTGCGTCGGACCTGGCCGCCGGTCCGCTCAGCGGCGCTGCGTCATCCGGCGATGGCCGCGCACGGGATCAGGCGGTGAAAGTCTTCCGCCGGCATCGCGCGTCCGAACAGGAAACCCTGCCCCGAGCTGCAGCCGTGGGCGAGGAGGAACTCGTGCTGCGCCGGGGTTTCGATGCCTTCGGCGAGCAGCGACAGGCGCAGGCTGCGGGCCATCGCGATGATCGCCTGGACGATCGCGGTGTCGTCGCCGTCCGCCGGAATACCCTGGATGAATGAACGGTCGATCTTCAGCGTGTCGATCGGGAAGCGCTTGAGATAGGACAGCGATGAATAGCCCGTGCCGAAATCGTCGATCGCCAGCGAGATGCCCTGGCGGCGCAGGCCGGCGAGGGTCGCAGCGCTGCCGTCCGCGTCCGCCATCGCGACGCTCTCGGTGATCTCCAGTTCGAGCTGCGCGGCGCTCGCGCCGGTTTCGGCGAGGATGGCGCACACCTGCTCGACCAAGTCGCGCCGACGGAACTGGCGTCCCGACAGATTCACCGCGACTTTCAGGTCCGGCCGCCCGGCTTCGCGCCAGCGCGTGCTCTGCCGGCATGCGGCGCGCAGCACCTGCTCGCCAAGCGGCACGATCAGCCCGGTATCTTCCGCAACGGCGATGAATTCGCCCGGCAGCAGCAGGCCGCGTTGCGGATGGCGCCAGCGCACCAGCGCTTCGGCGCCGGTCAGCGCGCCCGTCGCGAGGTGGACCTGCGGCTGGTAATGGACTTCCAGTTCACCGTTGGCGAGCGCGTGACGCAGCTCGCTTTCGATCGTCAGCCGGCGCCGGGCATGGTGGTCCATTTCCGGTCCATAGAAGCAGTAGTTGTTGCGCCCCCGCTCCTTCGCGCGGTACATCGCGATGTCGGCGTTCTTGAGCAACGTCTCCGGGTCGCGCCCGTCGCGCGGCGCGAGCGCGACGCCGATGCTCGCCGACAGCGGCAGTTCGACCGTGCCGATGCGCACGCTTTCGGACAGCCGGTCACGCAGCTTCCCGGCGAGGCGCGCTGCGTCCTCGACGCTCGCGAGGTCTTCGAGCAGCACCACGAACTCGTCGCCCCCGAGCCGCGCGACCGTGTCGCCGGCGCGCAGGCACGCCGACACACGGCTCGCGACTTCGCGGATCAGGCTGTCGCCGACGGCATGGCCATAACTGTCGTTCACCAGCTTGAAGCGGTCGAGGTCGAGGAACATCACCGCCGTCAGCCGGCCGCGGCTGCGGGCGATCGCTTGGGTAATGCGATCGTTGAGCAGGGTGCGGTTGGGCAGCCCGGTGAGGGCGTCGTGGCTCGCCTGATGAATCAGGCGTTTTTCGGCGCGGGTGCGGGCGGTGACGTCGTTCAACACCCCGATGAAATGCGTGAGGTCGCCCGATTCGTTCTCGACCGGCGCGAGAAACAGCTCGACCGATTGCTGCGCGCCGTTCTCCCGTTCGAGGCTCAGCACCGTGTAGCCTTCGGTGCCGCGGCTGATCGCCTGGCAGATGTCGGTGTACCCATTGCACACTTCACCGGGCACGCCGTCGCGGCAGATGCAGGCCCTGCCGAGGGCGCTACCGGGAGCGAAGCCGAGGATGCGCTCGAATGCCGGGTTAACGTAGATCAGCGGGTAGTCGGCGCAGCTGGCGTCGGCGATGAACACGCCGTTGACGCTGGACTCGATCGCGCGGTCGCGCAGCGCGATGCTGCGCTTGTCGGCATGGATATAGGTGTCGAGCGTCAGGCACAGGTCGAACACGACGACCTTGAGCAGCGAATCGCAGGCGGCGAGAAACCGGTCGCGCTCGCCGCCCGTCTGGTCCCACAGTGCCGGCAGCATGTCGGCGAGGTATTTGCGGAAAGCCCCGACGTACCATTTCGGTTCGAGGCCGATCTGCGCGTGCACGAGCCCGACCTTGAGGCGCCGCTGAACGTAGTCGAAGCCGTATTCGCCTTCGGTCAGCTCGGCGAAATAGCGGTCGTGCGCGGCCTTGAGCCGGCTCACCGCGTCCTCGTCGTGGAGCAGCGCGGCGAGCGGCGCATAACTGCGCAGGTAGTCGTAGAACGCGTCGGCAAATCCGCTTCGCGCTTCGGCGACGCCTGCGTCCATCGCGCGCAGGCGCACGACGTCCGCTTCGCCGAAATCGAGGAAACGCTTGCGCTCGGCGATCTCGGCGGCGTCCAGCCCCAGCTCGCGGGCGGTATTCTCCATCATCCGTGCGCGGCCGCTTCGGTCGCCGCGAGGCGCGCCTGCAGGCGGGCGTTCTCTTCGGCGAGTGCTGCCCGCCGGGGTTCGGCCGGATGGGAGGCCTTCTTGTAGGTCGCAAAAAACATGGGTTCTTCCGCGGTCGAAAAGGGATGACGCAGTAGGCGGGGTGAGGCAAGAGGCGAGCAGTCTAGTCAGCTATTTCGGGAGTGTCTTGACCACGCGCAATAATCGTCGGGCGCCGCGTGACGGAACGCACGAAGGCGGAATTTGCGTCCCCCTGGCCGGGGCGCGCGAGCATCGCGAGCGCGGAAGCGGTGCGACAAGTCGCCTGCAGCGCGGTCAAACGGCGTGCGCGCCTGCCTCGGGCGGCGCCGGACTGGAGCGAGGAATGCGGAAACTTTCCGAATACGTCGAGATGGCGGCCACCGAATACCTGCACGAGACGGGCAGGGTCGAACTCGATCCGCGCTGGATCGCCGAGTTCTTCCAGGACCAGGGCGTGCTCGACGACTATCCGCTGCTCGACCTCGTCGCGTTCCATGGGCTCGTGCAGAAAGCGCTCGACGTCAAGTCGGAGCGCGCGAACAAGCAGGCGCAGCGGCACATCGAGAAAGTCATGGATGTCGTCAGGCGCCGGCGGCGCAAGTGACGGCTGCGTTGGCGCGAACCCGGGCGGCGAAATGCGCTCGTAGACGACTGGAGGAAGCACGATAGACTGGCTGGAAAGCGACGCGAACCGGGTTCATGTCGCGCCAGAAGGAGATGATCGAGGGTGAGCCGATCCGGAATATTCGGACTTTTTTCTGTTTTTCTGAGTGCCCCCACGAAACGACTTTGCCGTTTCCTCCCCCCGCGGGGGGCAGGAAACGTTGGGGCGGCCCGGCGTTTTCTTGAGAAGCGCGTGGCAGGATGCGGGCGCGTGGTGGTTTTCTGCGTCGCAGTGCTGGGCGCGGGCGCAGCCGCGGCCGAGCCGCTGTGGTTCGACGGCGGACGACCGAATGCGCAGGCGTGGCAGGCCGTCGAGATCCTCGCGGCGGCCGCCGAAGACGGGCTCGACGCTCGCGATTACGATGCTGAAGGGCTGCAGCGCGCGGTTGCCGATGCGGCCGATGGGTGGGCGTGGGCGGACGAGGACGTCGCGCAGCTCGATATCGCGCTGACGGCGGCGATGCAGCGGTACCTGACGGACTTGCGTTTCGGTCGCGTCGACCCGCGCCAGGTTCATGCGAATTTCGTCGCGACGGCCGGGGACGGTTTCGATCCCCTCGTCTACCTGTACGCAGCCGTGATCGAGCGCCGCCTGCCGGATGCGGTGCGTGCTGCCGCGCCGGTGCTGCCGCTTTACGCGAACGTGCGCGAAGCGCTGCGGCGCTACCGCAACCTGGCGCGCGATCCGTCCGGGATCGCGCCGTGGCTCGCCGCGCTGCCGCGTCCGCTGCAGCGCAAGCTGGAGCCGGGGCAAGGGTATGCGGGAATGGCGGTTCTCGTGCAGCGCCTGGTCGCGCTCGGTGACCTGCCGCCCGCCACGCCGGTGCCGCTGTACTACGAGGGCGCGGTCGTCGAAGGCGTCAAGGCTTTCCAGCGGCGCCACGGACTTGCCGAGGACGGTGTCGTCGGCAAGGCGACGCTCGAACAGCTCGACGTGTCGCCGGCTGCCCGGGTGCGGCAGATCGAGCTGACGCTGGAACGCCTGCGCTGGACGCCGCTGCTGCAGGGGCCGCGCATGATCGTCGTCAATGTCCCGGAATTCGTGCTGCGGGCCTACGAGGCGCGCGATGGGCGAGTCGAAGTCAAGGCGGCGATGAAAGTCATCGTCGGCAGCGCACTCGACACGCGCACGCCGATTTTCGACGAGGACATGCGCTTCATCGAGTTCAGTCCCTACTGGAACGTCCCGCCGTCGATCGCCCGGGCGGAGACGATTCCCAGGCTGCGCCAGGATGCGGCCTATCTGGACCAGCAGGGCTTCGAATTCGTCGCCGGCGACGGGCAGGTGATCACGACGTTCGCACCGGAATACCTGGACGCGGTGCTGCGCGGCGAGATGCGCATCCGCCAGCGGCCCGGACCGGCGAACGCGCTCGGCGACATCAAGTTCATTTTCCCGAACAACAACAACATCTTCCTGCACCACACGTCCACCCCCCGGCTCTTCGGCAAGGACCGGCGCGATTTCAGCCACGGCTGCGTGCGCGTCGAAGAGCCGGTGGCGCTGGCGAGATTCGTGCTGCAGGATGACCCGGACTGGAGCGAAGAGCGCATCCGCACGGCGATGACCCAAGGCGTTTCGAAGACGCTGCGGCTGCGCGAACCTTTGCCGGTGGTGATTGCCTACAGCACGGTCCTGGTCAAAAGTGACGGCCTGGTCTATTTTTTCCGGGACATCTACGGCCACGACAAATTGCTCGATGCCGCGTTGCGGCAGCCCGCCCGCAGCGGCCCGCCGTCCCTTGCGCAGCACTGAGGGCGCGACACCCGATACTGACACTGACACTGACCCTGGAACTTTGCAGATGAAGCAGACCGTGCATTCCCGACGCCATTTTCTCCGTCAATCCGCCAAGCTGGCCGTCGCCGGCGCGGCGCTGCCTTTCGCGCGGCCGGCGAGCGCTTCGGTGCGCGACGCGCGCAGCCTCGCGTTCGACCACACCCACACCGGCGAGCGCGTCTCGGTCGTGTATGCCGTCGGCGAGCGATACGTGCCCGAGGCGCTGACGAAGCTCAACCGTTTCATGCGCGATCATTATTCCGGCGAAGTCGGCCATATGGACCCCAAGCTCTTCGATCTCCTCTACCGGCTGAAACTCACGCTCGGCTCGCGCGAGTCGTTCCAGGTGATTTCGGGCTACCGCTGCCCGACCACCAATTCGACGCTGCGCAACACGCGCGGCGGCGGCGTCGCCAAGCGCAGCCTGCACATGGACGGCAAGGCGATCGACGTGCGCATCGCCGACACGCCGCTTGCCGACCTGCGCGATGCGGCGCTGTCTCTGGGCGTCGGCGGCGTCGGCTATTATCCGCACGACCAGTTCGTGCACCTCGACACCGGCCGCGTGCGCAGCTGGTGAGCCTGCGGCCCCGGTGCGGCGGCGCATCGGCCGGGAACCCGGTGGATATCAACCCGGCAGCCAAATACCGTTCGCGCTGAGCCCTTCGGCCTCGCTCAGGACAGGCTTGTCGAAGCCTTGGCAGCGCCCTTCGACAAGCTCAGGGCGAACGGTTGTATTTGATTGCCGCCTTGATAAGGATCCGCGACGATATTTCGGCGAATGCGGGCCGCGACAGCGAAATGCTGCGCTGCGGTGGTTATCATGCGCCACGTCCAACGAAACCCCGCCCATGATCACGCTCAAGAACGTCACGCTGCGCCGCGGTGCCAAGGTGTTGCTCGACACCGCTTCGGTCACGCTCAATCCCGGTGAAAACGTCGGCCTCGTCGGCCGCAACGGCGCCGGCAAATCCAGTCTGTTCGGCCTGCTCACCGGCGTGCTGCACGAGGACGCCGGCGATTATTCGATCCCGTCGCAGTGGCGCATGGCACAGGTCGCGCAGGACATGCCCGAAACTGCGCAGAGCGCGACCGATTTCGTCATCGACGGCGACACGGTCCTGCTGGCTGCCCGTGCCGAGGTGCACGCCGCCGAGGCCAGCGACGACGGCATGCGCATGGCTCACGCTTACATGGCGCTCCATGACGCCGGCGCGCACGATGCCGAAGCGCGGGCGCAGGCGCTGATTCTCGGGCTGGGTTTTCGCAGCGCCGAGCTCGCAAACCCGGTCAACAGCTTTTCCGGAGGCTGGCGCATGCGCCTGCAGCTTGCGCGCGCGCTGATGTGCCCGTCCGACCTGCTGCTGCTCGACGAGCCGACGAACCACCTCGACCTAGACGCGCTGGTGTGGCTCGAAGCGTGGCTCAAGCGCTACGCCGGCACGCTGGTCGTGATCAGTCACGACCGGGAGTTCCTCGACGCGGTGACGCAGGTCACGCTGCACATCGACAACGCCCGGCTGGTGCGCTACGGCGGCAACTACAGCGCTTTCGAGGACATGCGCGCCGAGCAGCTGGCATTGCAGCAGTCGGCGCTGGCCCGGCAGCAGGACAGGATCGCCCACCTGCAGAAGTTCATCGACCGCTTCAAGGCCAAGGCGAGCAAGGCGAAGCAGGCGCAAAGCCGCGTCAAGGCGCTGGAGCGGATGGAGCGCATCGCGCCAGTCCTTGCCGATGCGGAGTTCAACTTCGAATTCCAGGAACCGGCCAATCTGCCGAACCCGATGCTGTCGATGCAGGATGCGAGCTTCGGCTATCCGCCGCCGCCGGATGCGGCGGCCGGAAGCGCGCCTGCCGTCATCGTGCGCCACATCAACCGCTCGGTGCACGCCGGCCAGCGCATCGGCATCCTCGGCGCGAACGGCCAGGGCAAGTCGACGCTGGTCAAGACGGTCGCCCGCACGCTCGACGTCCTCGGCGGCGAGATCACCGAAGGCAAGGGCCTGAACATCGGCTATTTCGCGCAGCAGGAACTCGATGTGCTGCGCCCGCAGGACACGCCGCTCGAGCACATGATACGGCTCGCGAAAGAAACCCTCGCCGGCGGGCGCAGCGGCTGGATCGCCGCGCGCGAACAGGACCTGCGCAACTTCCTCGGCACCTTCAACTTCAGCGGCGACATGGTCAAGCAGGCGGTCGGCACGATGAGCGGCGGCGAAAAGGCGCGGCTCGTGCTGTGCATGATCGTCTGGCAGCGCCCCAACCTGCTGCTGCTCGACGAGCCGACCAACCACCTCGACCTGGCGACGCGCGAAGCGCTCAGCGTCGCGCTCAACGAGTTCGAAGGCACCGTCATGCTGGTCAGCCATGACCGCGCGCTGCTGCGCGCAGTGTGCGACGAATTCTGGCTGGTCGCGCGCGGTGGCGTCGAGCCGTTCGACGGCGACCTGGACGACTACCAGCGCTACCTGCTCGACGAGGCACGACGATCGCGCGACACGTCGGCCAGCGCGCGGCAGAAACGGGCCGCGTAGGCCCGCACGATCCCCGCATCCGCTTTGCAACCACGACAGAGGCAAGCCATGTTGATGACCACGACTCCGACCATCGAAGGCAGGACGATCCGCAGCTATCACGGCGTCGTCGCCGGCGAGGCGATCATCGGCGCGAACGTCTTCAAGGACATGTTCGCCGCCGTGCGCGACATCGTCGGCGGACGGTCGGGTTCGTACGAAAAGACCCTGCGCTCGGCCCGTGAAACCGCTTTCGCGGATCTTGCCGAAGCGGCCAGCCGGCTCGGCGCGAATGCCGTCGTCGGCGTCGATATCGACTACGAGGTGCTGGGCGAAAAGAACGGCATGCTGATGGTCGCGGTCAGCGGCACGGCGGTGACGGTCGTATAGACGCTTCTCGCCGCCGCAACGGTCGGGGCGCGTGCGCGGCGTTCCCGGCCTCCGCCGCGGAAAAAGCGCGGCACCCGATTGACGCGACCGGGGTCCGCGCGGCTATAATCCGCGCCCCTTTCGCGTTCCTGGCTCCGCCTCGGCGGCTCGCACTGTCAGGACGTACGGATGCCTTGGTGGTGAAATTGGTAGACACGCTATCTTGAGGGGGTAGTGTCGAAAGACGTGCGAGTTCGAGTCTCGCCCAAGGCACCAATTCTTCGATGTCCCAGGCTCCCAGGCCGTGCGGGTCGGCCTCCGGCAGCGCGGCGTACGGCCTTCCCGCAAGCCGGGGGCAGGATCTCCTGCTGCAACACATGCAGCGGTGGGCCGTCAGTTCGGCGGCAGATACATCGGGTAAAGGATCTCTTCTTCGCGGCGAATCCGGGCGGCGAGCGCCTCGCCGATCGCGTCGAGGTCCGAGCCGAACTGCGCCGCCAGTTCCGGATGGTTGCCTATCTGCCGGTAGCGGTCGAGAAAGCCGACGACGGCGCGGCCGATGTCGTCCATTTCGTGACGGAAACCGTGCATCAGCTCGTGGCTGACCGCGTCGGTCTTCAGGAAATGTTCGAGGTAGACGTACAGCCGGACGTTTTCCTTGAGCAGGTGATCCATCAGCCCGATGCGCAACCGGTCCAGTTGCGTCTGCGCGAGCGAAAGATTCCCCGCGTTGCGTGCCGCGACGATCGCGGTAAAGATCCCGAGCAGCTGCTGGTGATCGTTCTTCAGCGTGGTGATCAGCTGCGGGTCGTGCCGGATCTGGGTGCCGGGAGCCATCGCGGCGGCGCTCGGCGCGGCCGTCCCAGACGCGGTCGCGTCCGGAATTTGCGCAGTCGGTGCGACTTCCTTTTTCGCCCCGAACAACCAGTCGAATAGAAACATGTCATCTCCCGTTTCGAATAACTGCGCGCACCGTAGCGTAAGCGCAGCCGTTTTCCTAGGGGCGGCGGAATTTCCGACACCCGCTGCCGGCCCGAAGCGTCGGCGCTGGCAGGGGCCTTTGCAGGCCGCAAAAAAGAAAGCCCGAGCGCTTGCGAGCCCGGGCTGAAATCCACACCTAATGGAGGAGGGTGGAGGAGACAGGCGGAGAATAGCCGAGTGGATTGTGCGATGCAACATAAAATTTCTGTTGGCTCGATTAGCGGAATGTATCGGGATACGAGCGGCGCCCGGCGCTGGAAGACGGTTTCGATATTGCGCCGCAACCTGAACACGCCGGGTCTACCCGGGCACAGCGGTTGCATCACTTCCTCTCCCAATGAAGAGGAGCGAGTCAGCTGGGAGACGGCCATGACAAGTCAGGCGGAAAAATCATCGGGAGCGGCACGGGCGGTCGAAATTCCGGTCGGGGCGGTGCGGCTGGGAGGCGAGCTGACGATTCCGGACGGCGCCGTGGGCATTGTCCTTTTCGCCCACGGCAGCGGGAGCAGTCGCCACAGCCCGCGCAACCGCTTCGTCGCGCGCTTCTTGTGCGACGCAGGGATCGGCACGCTGTTGTTCGATCTGCTGAGCCTCGACGAAGAGGCCGTCGACGCGCGAACCGGCGAACTGCGCTTCGACATCGCGCTGCTCGCCAGCCGCCTCGGGGAAGCGACACGCTGGCTGCGGCGCCAGCCCGACGCGGGCGATCTTCCGCTCGGTTATTTCGGCGCGAGCACTGGCGGGGCCGCGGCGCTGGTCGCGGCGGCCGCGCTCGGGGACGAAGTGAAAGCGGTGGTGTCGCGCGGCGGCCGGCCGGATCTCGCGGGCGACGCGCTTGCAGCGGTGCGCGCTGCGACGCTGCTCCTCGTCGGCGGACGGGACGAGCCGGTCATCCGCATGAACCAGGAAGCGTATGCGAAGCTCTCCTGCACGAAGGCGCTGACGATCGTCCCCGGCGCGACGCACCTTTTCGAGGAGCCCGGCACGCTCGAGGCGGTCGCGCAGCACGCGGCGACGTGGTTTCGGCGGCACTTGTCGCGCCAGGCGTGAAAGGACGCAGGAGCGGTTTCGGACCGGCGAAGGCGACGGGTTCCGGCCGGGACCGGCGATTCCCGCTCTGCCCCCACGACAGCACCATGCAAAGGCCGCGAAAAAAGGCAGCGAAACTGACCGGCTGCGATCATCGCCACTATCAAGGCGGCATCAAATACAACCGTTCGCCCTGAGCTTGTCGAAGGGCCCTGCCAAGGCTTCGACAAGCCTGTCCTGAGCGAGGCCGAAGGGCTCAGCCCGAACGGTATTTGGTTGCCAGGCTAATATCCTGGCAAGGCGATGACCGTGCCTTCGCTTCTTTGGTCGGCGCCGCCGTATCGCCTGCCGTTTTGCACGTCGACGACGACAGCCTGTACGGATCCGATCGATTCATTGCAGAAAGGGACGCCCGCCACGGCGGGCAGGTCATGACCGAACTCGACGAGCTGCCGCAACGAATCCGGCGGCAATCCGGCCTCGCAGCGCACCGCTCCCGCTGCGGACGTGACGGACAGCCGGGGCGCGTCGATCGCCTGCTGGATGTCCATGCGGTGATCGACCAGGTTCAGCGTGATGTTCAGCACGCTGTTGATGATCGTCGGACCTCCTGACGCGCCGTAGGCCACGAGCGGCTTGCCGTCCTTGAAGAGAATCGTCGGCGCCATCGAGGAGAGCGGCCGCTTGAACGGTCCCGCATCGTTCGCGCCCGGATGGCCGGTCGAGGCGCTCAATTGCGGTGTGAAGTTGAAGTCGGTCAACTGGTTGTTGAGCAGAAAGCCGTAGCCCGGAACGAGGATGCCGGTTCCCCACGTGTGCTCGGTCGTGCTCGTGTAGCTGACGAAGTTGCCGGCCGCATCGACGACCGAGAAGTGGGTCGTATGCATGCTCTTCTCCTCCTCCATCGGCACGCGCGGCAGCCGGCTGGGAGAAGGGGCGGCCGGCGAATCGCACGCACGGGGGTCACCGGGGAGCGGGGTGGCCATGCGCGAGCCGGAGTCGATGAAGGCGCGCCGCGTCGCGAGAAAGCATTCCGACAGCAGTCCTTTCACCGGCACCGGAACGAAGTCCGGATCGCCCATCCATACCGACCGGTCGGCAAAAGTCAGCCGCATTGCCTCGATCATCGCATGCAGCGCATCGCGCCTGCCGAAGCGCCAACCTTCGCCGCCGCTGCCGACTGGGAACGGCTCGAGGATCTCGAGCATCATGAGCAGCGACAGGCCGCCGGACGAGGGCGGCGGCATCGACTTGATCGTGTACCCGCGGTAGTCGCCTTCGACCGGCTGCCTCACGGCGATGTCATAAGCTGCGAGATCGCTGGCCGTCATGCGCCCGGCGCCCGCGGGACCGATCCGCGAACGCAGCTGCACGTCGAGGATGGCGCGGGCGATGTCCCCCGTGTAGAACGGCTCGATGCCGCCGCCGGCGATCAGGCGGAACGTCTGCGCCAGCGCCGGCTGGACGAGCAGATGTCCTTCGGGCAGCGGGCTGCCGTCCGGCAGGCGGAAGATCGCCCGCGTCTCCGGCTGCAGCGTCGTGCGCACGTTGTACGTGTCGGCCGCGAGGAACCGATTGATGCGAAAACCCTCGTCCGCGAGCCGGATCGCCGGCGCGAGCGTGGCGGCGAGCGTCATGGTCCCCCATTGGCGCAGCGCGTAATCGATCCCTTTCAACGTGCCCGGGACGCCGATCGAAACCCCGCTCGTGGACGCGGCGAGGAAAGTCTGTCCGAGGAACATGTCGGCGCTTGCCCCTGCAGGAGCTTTCTCGCGCGAGTCGATGATGAACGTGCGGTTCTCCGCGGCGAGATGCGCCATCATGAAACCGCCGCCGCCGATCCCGGAAAATTGCGGCTCGACGACGTTCAGCGCGAACTGGATCGCGGCCGCCGCGTCGATCGCGTTGCCCCCGGCTTCGAGAATCTGCGCTCCGGCTGCGGCGGCAAGTGGATGCGACACGGAAACGACGCCCCGGGAACCGGCGTTTCCCGCCGACGAGTCCGCAGCCCGCTCGGCGTCGATTTGCGGCACGCCGATCGACATTGCGGACCCTGATCCCCCTTCCGCCGCGAGCGCGAGCGGGGCCAGCACCGCGGTGGCGACGAACAGCGCCGCGCCGAGCCGGGCCAGGTACATCGCCAGGTTCATTCGCTTCATCGTTTCCTCCTCCGCCGGATGCCGCGGCTTGTCCCGACTCGAAATGGACGCCGTTAAAGAGTAGCCCTTCAGCGGAGAAGCGGAAGCAGGGCTTGCGTCGTCGCAACGGTCGGAAGTGAAACGCGCGTGCCTGGACTGGTAGCGAGAGGGCCCGTTAGAGCGTGTTATGAACTCGCTTCCATTGCCAGCCAGAACGCGGCCTTGGGCAGCATGAGGATGCAGAAGACGACGAAATGCAATCCGGCCAGCACTTGCGGCATCCGCTCGAAATCCCGGCTCAGTCGTCTGAATCGGGACAACCAGCCGAAGCTGCGCTCGACGACCCAGCGCCGGGGCAGCAAGACAAAGCCCTTTTTCGCCTCGGGAAGCTTGACGATTTGAAGATCGATGCCCGCCGCCTGGGCCGCTTTGCGGGCTTCGTCGCCCGTGTAGCCCTGGTCGGCCCACGCCACTTTCACCGTTTCGCCCGTGGCTTGCTGCACCGCCTCGCACAGGTCCTTGACCTGCGCGCGCTCCTGTTCATTGGCCGGTGTGACGGTCAGCGCAACGAGTTGCCCGAGCGTATCGACGGCCATGTGCACTTTGCTGCCCCGACGCCGCTTGTAGCCGTCGTAGCCGGCACGCGGCCCGCTCTCGCAGCTGCTTTGCAGCGTTCGCC
>Ga0209347_1001988_pt1 | contig 29101 bp, 31 predicted proteins | sample AutmiccommuBRH23_FD_187382 | JGI IMG/M metagenome (GOLD analysis project Ga0209347, IMG submission 187382) | Deep subsurface microbial communities from Mt. Terri, Switzerland - Autotrophic microbial communities BRH/23 (SPAdes) (version 2) | ecosystem: Environmental > Aquatic > Deep subsurface >...
GATCAATCACGAGAGTTAAACAAGTTTAACCCAAGCGCAATTTGCGCTTGGGTCTTTATTCTTCCAGGTTAGGGTGTCATATTTTTATTGGTGACCTGGGGCGTCGGCGGTTTCGTACCCTGAGCCAAGCTGTTTTCATAAGCGGCAACCATCTTTTTGACCATGTTGCCGCCAATAGCCCCGTTCATTCTGGAAGGCAGGTCCCCCATGTATCCCCCCGCCGGGACTTGAATGCCAAGCTCACTGGCCGTTTCCCATTTGAAATTTTCCATTGGGCGCGCGGCCTGGCGGATTAAAATTTGGTTGCTTTTTTGACCACTAGCCATTGTTTTCGCCTCCTTATTGTTTGATGATCATAGTATGAACTTTAACTGCAGTATTATGTCTAGTACATTTTGTTGAATCGTTTAAGATAATACAATAAAACCATGGCTGGATATTTCGTCGGCAATGTTAATGGCCATGATAAAATCGACATAGATGGTCACGAAAAACCCGCACGAATGGTCATCAAAATTTGTTTCGCAATTTGGACGTAAAGCGGTATACTCGTATCAGGACTTCTTGATAAAAAATAAAATGGATTGACGGTATGGAAAAATATGAAAAGAGTGCGGGAAAGGAAAACCATTGTGATACCAACACCAAAACCTATTTGTAGGTAGTTGTTTTTAAAAGTTGACTAATTGTAGCTATGCGTTTATAATTACAGTAAATAGGAGGTGGGATTTATGAAAGAAGTATTGACCCCTGAAGAGGCTGCCGAACTTCTTCAACTTTCCAAGTACACAGTAAAAGACTATGCCCGAAAAGGGAAAATCCCTGCTAAGAAAGTGGGTACTGTCTGGCGCTTTTCCCGTAAATCGTTACTTGATTGGCTGAGCGCATCAAGCGCTACTCCGGAATTTCGGGAATACACCAGCCAGGAAATTAAAGAGTTTTTGGCGGCTGACAGATTAGATGCTCAAACGGCTGAAAAAGTAAGCCGTTTATTAAAGCGGGAGCTTTAAATGACTAGAGTTTTCCTTGACGCCAGTTGTTGGGTGGCTGCAGCCGGTTCTTCCAGCGGTGGTTCCGAAGCGATCCTTAAACTGGCCCACGCAGGATACTTGCAAATTGTTGTTACCCAACAAGTGTTATCGGAAGCTGAGCACAATATAAAAAACAAACTTAACGAGGATGCTTTGCTCAGATACTACCAGAAACTTGGGACTTTGGAGTTAGAGGTAATTCATCCAACAACACCTGCTGAAGAATCTCAATGGAATGCTTTAGTAGCGCCCAAAGATTGTCATGTGCTTGCTGCTGCATATAAGGCAAATGTCGATGTATTGGTGAGTCTCGATAAGAAACATATCGTTAACGAGCAGGTTAAGCAAGGTTTTCCTATTCAGGTTGCAGATACCAAAGAATTTTTCCAGCGGCTGACCAGAGAAGAACGATGAGCCTTGCGGCAGTTAATGTTTTGACAGAACAAAATAGCAATCAATTATTAGGAGAGTGTTGCAAAACCGTCCCCACTTGCCCCCCTATAGCTGTTGGCGCCAGCGATAAAAAGTCAAGGAGACAGCGCCAATGGCCAAACAGGCTGCGGCAATACTGATGAAGAAGCCCACAACCGGAATCCTGGCCAGCAGGGTTAACCCCGCGAGACCGATCATAAAAGGAAAAATGTGATGCACCCGCTTTTCCCAGCCGAATCGCCCGGCCAAAATGCGGCCAATGGTGTCGCCGACGATGATTTTCCCCGCGTAGAGCAGCATCGCATAGGCTGTTATTAAGGCCAGGGAGAGGGGAATACCGATGATGGTAATCAGGAGCAGCAAGGAGACCAGCGGCGTCACCAGCAGCAGAAGCAGTCCCCAGCCCAGCGCCGGCCACGGTGACTGTCGTACAGTTTGACTGAGCTTGCCCCAGACTCCGGGGAAGAGCAGGGCAAGTATGCCCCAGACAAGAACACCGGCTGCAAACCAGGCCAACATAGCCAGCCAGTTGAACCCTTCATGACGCACAGTCTCCCTGGGTAGAATTTGCTCCCACTTTGTTGTTCCTGAAATCTTTGCTTCGGGCGCGACAAAGGCTTGTTTTGTTGAACCGTAGGCAAGGTTCCCCGCAATGTTTGCAGCCGGCTCCACCTTGAGTTCGTTAACCGACCATAAATGAACGTCGCTGCCGACCGGACCATTCAGACGGATCGTTTCGCCGCTGCCGAGCACCTGGCGCCCCACCTCACCGGATAGAGTCACCTCTTTTGCAAATGCCAGCACGTCGCGGTTTACCTTGGAACCTTCGAGTTGGCTGATCTTTGCTGCGGCGGCGGTCAAGCTTTGCCCCAACTCTCCTTTGATATTTACCTCAGCCGCCGCACAGCGGGCGTCACCGCTTACGCTGCCATTGATCCGGATGGTATTGGCAGCAGCCAGGAGATCACCGTTAATCTTCCCGTTAATCGTGATCGTCTGCCCGGCGGCAAATACATCCCCATCCACGTCGGCGTTAACTATAATAGTCTCCCCGGCCGCAAAGAGCGGCCCCTGGATTTTCCCCTCCGGCACTATGACCATATTCCCGCTCCTTGTCTCCACTGCTCCGGCCGGCGTAACCAAACACAGAACGACCAGGGCAACAGTCAGCAGGACCATCAGTTTTGGTTTCCAGTTAAACATAGTGACCCTCTCCTTTTCGCATTTATGGGGAGCATTTGGCGCAGATCGACCGGAAGAGGGTGGTGCTCAGGTAGCGGTCGCCGCGGTCGGGCAGGACCGCCACAATGATCCCGGAACGCATCACCGCCGCCAGGCGCAGGGCGCCGGCTACCGCCGCGCCGCTCGACATGCCGACAAAGATCCCTTCCCTGGTGGCCAGCAGCCTTGCCGTTTCAAAGGCCTCGTCGTCCTCAACGGTGAGCTTCTCGTCCAGCAGCTCGGGACGGTAGATCTGCGGGACGATGGCTTCCCCCATGTTTTTCAGCCCCTGGATGGCGTGGCCCTTCACCGGCTCAACCCCGACGATCCGGATCCCCGGCTTTTTCTCTTTTAAATACCGGCCTGTCCCCATCAGTGTGCCCGTGGTCCCCATGCCGGCGATAAACACGTCGATCTCTCCGTTGGTCTGGGCGTAGATCTCCGGCCCCGTCGTCTCGTAGTGGGAGAGGGTGTTGTTTTCGTTTTCGAATTGGTTCGGCATGTAATACCGGTCCGGCTCATCGTTCACAATCTGGTGCGCCCTCCGGATCGCCCCGTCGGTACCATCACAGGCGGGAGTCAGGATCACCTCCGCGCCGAAGGCTTCCAGAACGCGGTTTCTCTCCACGCTGACGCAGCCCGGTATGACCAGGGTGACGTGGTAGCCCCTGGCGGCCCCGATCATGGCCACGGCAATGCCGGTGTTTCCCGATGTCGGTTCCAGGATGACTTTTCCTTTCGTCAGCTCTCCCGATTCCTCCGCCTTTTTGATCATATAATAGGCCGGGCGGTCTTTAATCGAGCCCCCCGGATTACTGCCTTCCAATTTACTGAAAATCTTAACCTTTGGGTTTGTGTTTAGATTCTTCAGTTCGACCAGCGGCGTGTTGCCGATGGCGGATAAGATATCCATATATTGTCGCCTCCAAAATTGCGTATTATACACCGTTCCATTTTATTCGCCGTCCCGAACTGGTTTTCCTGCTGAACCGGCAGGTGCGAAGAACTTCGTGAGCATGCCGGATGGAGGGTAAATTAAATGTAACTATGCAAACCTGTTAAAAGAAGGTTGACCCCAAAATACGTAAAGAGAACCGCCAGAAATCCGGTGATGGACATCCAGGCTGCCCGGTGGCCCTTCCAGCCATAGGTATACCGGGCATGGAGATAGACGGCGTAAATGATCCAGGTGATGAGCGCCCAAACCTCCTTCGGATCCCAGCTCCAGTAAGCGCCCCAGGCACGCTCGGCCCATATGGCCCCGGTGATTAGAACCAGGGTCATAAAAGGAAAGGCAAAGGCTATGGCTCCGTAGTTCAGAGCATCCAGTACCTTCAGGCCGGGCAACAATTGAGAAAAGCCACCCGGGGCTTTAGCGGAAGCTTCTTTTTTCTCCCTGAGCAGATACATCACTGCGACCCCGAAGGAAACGCCGAAACCGCCATAAGCCAGAATGGCAGTTATAACGTGGATTTGCAGCCAGTAGCTTTGCAACGCCGGTACCAGTGGCGTAATCTCCTTGGGGAGAACGGAGGCGTAGCCGATTAAAGCAAAGATCAGCGGTGTAATAAAAACGCCCAAAGCTTTAATGGCATAACGGCGTTCAATAAACAAAAAGACCAGGGCGACACCCCACGCAAAGAGCGAAGTAAATTCGTACATATTGCTGAAAGGCAACCGTCCGGCCGCAACCGTTCGAACAATCATGGCCGCGGTCTGGAGAGCAAAAGCCAGCGCCGTCGCTAAAAAAGCCGGTCCGGTTTCTTCCCGCCGCCGGACGGTGTACACAAAATAAAGCACCATGGCGATAAGGTAGGATACTACAGCCAAACCAAAGAGATTATTTTCTAATGGACTGCTCATTTTTTTCACCTCGTTGCAACTCTTCCAATAATTCTTGAATCTCCTCCGCCAGGCGGTCCGGAAAACGGGGAGCGGCTCCGGCCACCAGGACCCGGCAACCCTTTGGGCCGGGAGTGACCATGGCCCAGATACGCCGCGGGAAGACATAGAAGCTTAATAAAAGTCCGATCACCATCAAGGCGGATCCCGTATAGACAATGGGAATCCCCGGATCCCTGGCAATTTGCAAACCGGTGTACTGGCGGAAGCCGGTAAAGGCAACCGTTATGTTGTCATTAACCTTTGCCGGTTTGCCCAACTCGGCTACATCGTATTTCAGGGCTTTAGACCCCTGATAGAGGACGTAAACAACACGGGGGTTGTTTGGAAGAGGACTGCGTGTTCTGGGATAACCAGAGGCGTCACTGGTATAGTCAGGGTAAAAAAGGGTCTTGATTCTCAGGTCATCCCCTACCAGTGCAGCTTCCCTGTCCAGTGAGCTAAACCTGGTTTCTTTCCCGAGGTTGGTCAACACGCCGTCTACGGCCCATCCATAGCTGGTCTGGTAAAAGGTGACCCCTTTATAGGTTAACGGGTTGTTGACGGAGACAACCTTGTTCATTACCTCCTGATCACCATTTAACACTTTCAAATCGCTGTAGTACTGCTTAGGCATGTAATCATCGTAATAGTCAATATGAAAATCATTCAGCCGTACGGAAAACCCGGCTTCCCGGATATCAAAGCTTTCGCCTTCGGGGATATTGGCGTAGCTTTTAAATCCCGTCAGACCGCCGTAAAAGGCGCCGAGCATAATCACCACCAGGCTCAGATGAGTGACCAAAGAGCCAAAAGGCCCAAACCGCCCCCGGTCGGCATAGAAATAAAACCGGCCTTGCTTCTCTGCCAAGAATACGCGATAACGCCGTTGCCGGTATCGCTGGAATAAGCCATCGGCTGTTTCCCCGGCATCCTTGGGAGAAAAGGCCAGTCCTTCAATTGGAGCGCCGGAATAAGACTCCTCCTCGCAGCGGTACTGGAAAGTGGTGGCTTGACGCCAGAGGGGCGTCAGGCGGTTCAAGCTGCAGGCTAAAAGACTGGCAGCCAAAACAAAAACCAGAGTAAAAAACCACCAGGAATGGTATACGTTATTCAAATAAAATAACTGGATCAAATTTGCGCGCAGGGGCCCGTAATACTGGTGATAAAAGGCCGGCTCCTCCCCCTGCGGGACGACGGACCCAAATACGGCCAGGCCGGCAATAATGAGCAGTAAAAAGAGGTTCAACTGCATGGAGGTAAGCCACTTCCATACTTGTTGAGGACAGGTTATTTTTGTTGCTTCCGGCATTTTATTGCGCCGCCCCCCCTGTTTAAGTACACACACTGATTCCCGGGCAAGAAAGCAGATTCACCCGCGTCAAGAAGTACACCCCCCCATTCAATAATTTTTAACCCATTCACCATGAGTTGCACTGACATTTTTTTGCGAGGTATCCATAATTTTAAGGATGGTTTTGGCAGCGAAATCATTATATATCTTACAATAATAATAGGTTATCCTTAACAAAAAATAGATGAATTATTAATTAAATATTTCAAAGGTTTCTTAATATAATACTTAAACGAAGTTTTAAAAAACTCCTCTTTCAAACGGCCAATAATAGTTTTGTAATTTTTTATTTATTTCTCTGTAAGACTTTTCTGTTAAACTAAAATAAAAAAATATTAATTTGGATTAATTTTGTGTTATTTTTCATAAATAACAACCTTTTTGGCCGTGCCAGTTACTGGGCTGAGAAAAACAACCGTTCAAGACGTCAGCGGCAATTATTGAAAGCGTGCGGTTTTTGTGTCACCGTACCAGTTGAACCGTGACATTAAGGCTGAGGTTCCGGGGAAAGGAGGTGGTTATATTGAAAGAAAGCCTTCAGGATGCTGGAGCCGGGAGTGGCATGGCGGATGGTGCAGAAACAAAGGGAACTGGTGGAAGGGATAACGGAAAACAGCCTCCGGGCGGGAAGGGCTGGTTTAAACGCTGGCGATCACGCCTTCCTTTTTTGCTGGGAGGGCTGCTGGCACTGGCCGTGCTGTCCTTCTGGGGAGCAAAAGCCACGTTAGCTTATACTGACCGCCCTGAGTATTGCCTCAGCTGTCACGTTATGGAAAAGCACTACGAAAGTTGGTTCCACTCAGCCCATAATAAGGTGGCGACCTGCGGCGACTGCCATGTGCCACATCAAAACATGGCGGCCAAATTGGCAGGCAAGGGGGTCGACGGTCTTCGGGACTCATACTACTTTTACACCAACCAGGTGCCGGACCCCATCCGGCTCAGCAACCGCGGCAGTAAGATCGTGCGCGAAAACTGTCTGAGGTGTCATGGCAACCTGATGGAAAAAATAGAAAATGAAAACAGGAATTGTTGGGAATGCCACCGTTCAGTGCCCCATGGTTACTAGAGTCCACAGTTTTAAAGAAAAGCCGATTCCCGGCAGCTTATTCTCTAACGAAGGAGGGATTTTTTCTTGAAAAGATACTGGTGGGTCTGGATATTGTGCCTTTTTGTCCTGGCCGTGGCCAGCTGTGCTCCACCAAAGGCTCAGACTGTAAAAACAGTCTCCATTCCCCCCGGGGAAGTTGATCCTGCCGTCTGGGGCAAGGCTTATCCCCTGGAATATGACAGCTTTATGAAAACGAAGGAGGGGGGCCAGGGACAAAGCAAGTATAAAGGTTCGGACCCCAAGGATAAATTGAGCGAGTTCCCCTATCAACTGGTTTTGCTTGACGGCTGGGGTTTCGGCGTTGAGTTCAACGAGCCCCGCGGTCACGTGAACATGTTAAAGGACCAGCTGGACATTGACCCATCACGGCGCAAGGCGGGCGGAGTCTGCCTTACCTGCAAAACACCCTACGCGACACAATTGAAGGACAAGATGGGGGTGGATTATTACAAACTCCCTTATGACCAGGTTCACGCCCAGATTCCGGAAGAGCACGCCGATCTGGGGTTATCCTGCATCGACTGCCACGACTCCGCCACCATGGACCTGCAGATTAGCCGCTGGTTCTTAAACGACGCCCTGAAAGCCACCGGCAAGGATCCCGATCACCTGACCAGACAGGAAAAACGGAGCCTGGTTTGCGCCCAGTGCCACAACACTTACAGTATTGTCAAGGATCAAGACATGAAATCGGTCGGGATATACCTGCCCTGGCAAAATTCCAAGTGGGGCAATATCACTATTGAAAACATTGAAGCGCAATACAAAACCGACCCCTCGGTCCTGGAGTGGAAGAACGCCCCCACCGGCATCAAGCTGGCCCAAGTTCGCCATCCGGAGTTTGAACTTTATTCCAACAGCAGTATCCACTGGAATTCAGGTGTATCCTGCGCGGATTGTCATATGCCTTACGAGCGGGCCGGAAGCAGCAAGATCTCTTCCCACCATGTACAAAGCCCGCTTAAAGAGGACATGAAAGCCTGTCTTCAATGCCACAACCAGAGCCCGCAGTGGCTGCGGGAACAGGTGATAGCCATCCAGGACCGGACCAATAACATGGCTACCCGGGCCGGCAATCAGACTGCGCAGGCTGCCAAAGCCATCGAACTGGCCAACAAAACCACCGGTGTCGACCAGCAAATGTTAAATGATGCCAAATCACTCTACGAGAAGGCCTACTACCGGGTGGACTTCGTGACCGCTGAAAACAGCATGGGCTTTCATAACCCGCCGGAAGCCATGCGTGTTTTGGGCGACGGATTGTATTACGCCGACCGGTCTCTGGCAAAGGCACGGGAGGCCTTGATCAAGGCCGGTGTGCCGGTACCCGATAAATTTGACCTTGAGCTCGGCAAGTATGCCAAACGGGGAAGCAAGGGCGTTCCTTTTCAGCCGGAACTGAACATGGAATTTACCTTTGACGGAATCAAGTAAACACGCGAAAATGGCCGCTTTCCACAGCCTTAAGCAATAATTGGCCGTGGAAAGCGGCCTTTTTTTTGTCAGTTTGTCCATTTAGCGACGCATTCCTTTTTCAAAGGAATTTATAAATCATTTATCGAAGTACTAATAATGAATGGTTTAGCGTGCTCCCCCGGAAGTCTGTGGCAAAATCAATATCTTTGACAGTGTTTGGATTCCGCCAATTACTTTTTATTGCTGCGCCTGACAAAATCGAGGTGTTTTTATGGACCGGGATTTTCACGGCTTCCAACGGCTTTTTTCCTTTCTAAAACTACGCTTTAAAACCCTGTCCGGCCTTTTGCGGGCTAGCAAAGCTGCCGGACAAAGCTTTATCGACGGCCTCTCTCTCAGCACCCGGCTTCTTTGGGGCATAAGTATCGTCATTGTCGCCTTTACTGCCCTCAGCGTGATCTGGGACATTTATGACATCCGCCGGGAAGCTGAAACAGAAATGCTTCAGCGTTCACGTGTGGTCGCTCAGGAATTAATCTCACTACGGGCTGTAATCGCTCTCAACCAGGAGAAGATCAATACCGACCCCGTGACCGGGAAAGTCGTATTCAAACACTTAAACCCCGCTTCCGTCGGACGCCAGGTGGCTGAAATCTTTAATGAGACCACGCGTTTCTCCCTCAAGCAAACCCGGTTTGGAGCAAGAAATCCAGTCAACCAGCCCGATTTCATCGAAACAAAAATGCTGAACCAGTTAGCTGACGACCCCGGCATGTCCGAGGTATGGCAGGAAGAATTCCTGGAAGGACGCCATTACTTCCGTTATATGTTACCGCTAAGAGCTGAAGAATCATGCCTGACCTGCCACGGTGAGCCGGCCGGCGAGAGGGATATCGCCGGTTACCCCAAGGAAGGGCTTAAACTCGGGGATCTGGCCGGAGCCATCAGTCTGAGCATGCCCATGGACAGCTTTCAGGAAGCTTTACGGATGCGCATCTGGGGAAGAATAATCATTGCAGTATTTTTTGTCATGATTACCCGCTGGCTCAGCGCTCACCTGGCCAAACGGATGGTGGCCGGGCCCTTGCGGAACTTGACCGCCATGGCCAGGCGCCTTGGAGAGGGAGACTGGGAAGCGGTTCGTCCCGTGGCCGGCACGGGTGAAATCAGAGTTTTGTCCCAGGTCTTCGAGCAGGTTGCACGGCAGCTTAAAGAGTCCCATAATATTCTGGAGGAAAAGGTAAGGGAACGGACCAGGGAACTTTCAGAGACCAATGCGGAATTGGAGCAGGCCAACCATTTCAAATCCGATGTGCTGGCCAACGTCTCGCACGAATTGCGGACCCCCCTTACCGCCATCATTGCCTTTACCGGGATGCTCCAGGATCCGGCTACCGGTCAACTGAACAAGAAACAGCGGGAATACCTTGAGGACATCGCCGACAGCAGCGGACAGCTTTTAATGGAAGTGACGGATTTATTGCAAATGGCCCGCCTGGAAGCGGGGAAACTGGAGATTTCCCTGGAACCGCTGGATCTGGTTGAGGTTATCAGCGAAAGTCTCTCCATGTTGGAGCCTCTTGCCAGAAAGAAGAACATCCAAATTGTTTTCCCCCCAGAAACAGGAGAGTGGTGGGTCCTGGCCGACCGGACCAAGGTCAGGCATATCCTGAATAATCTGGTGAATAACTCGATCAAGTTCACTCAGAAGGGCGGAAAAGTCGTTATTTCAGTGGAACGAAGGCGCGGCAGGCATTCTCCTCCGCCCGGCCCGCCGCAAGAGGAATCAAGCCTCCCATCTGGTGATCAATTAGATTGCCTGCTGGTCAGCGTCACCGACAACGGTATCGGTATCGCACCCTGGGATAAGCAGAATATTTTTGAAAAGTTTCATCAACTGGGACAACCCGGACAAGGGGCCGGGTTGGGCCTGGCCCTGGTCAAAGAGCTGGTGCTGCTTCATGGAGGAGAGACCTGGGTGGAAAGCGAGCCCGGTTGCGGGAGTACCTTCTATTTTAGCCTTCCGCTGAAAGAACAATTGCTGTAATTCGGAGGTGAGGAAATGCCCTACAAAATCCTGGTGGTTGAAGACGACCCCAAGATCCAGAAAATCATTGTTGATTCCCTGCTCAAGGAAGGATATCTGGTTTCCGCCAGTTCCAACGGACGGGATGCGCTGCAGAAAGCCCAGTCTGAGTTTCCCGATCTGGTGATCCTTGATCTGCGGCTGCCTGAAATCGATGGCCTTGAGGTTTGCCGGCGGTTGCGCAGCACAAGATTGGTGCCGGTGATCATTGTTTCCGCCCGCGGTGAGGAGGCCGACAAGGTGGCTGGTTTCACCCTGGGGGCTGACGATTACATCACCAAGCCCTTTAGCCCCACTGAACTGCTCTTGCGAGTCAAGGCGGTCATGCGCCGGGTATGGGAGCACATGGAAGGAACGGAGCAAGACCGGGTTTCAGCACACGGTTTGGACATTGATCGCGTATGCCGTTCGGTGAAGTTAGAAGGGAAACCCGTCGAATTGACCGCAAGGGAATTTGATCTTCTCTGGATCCTGGCCACCCATCCCAATCGCGTTTTCAGTCGCGATCAACTTCTCAACCTGGTTTGGAAGGATGAGTTCGAAGCCGATTCGGCCACCGTGACTGTTTTGATTCGCCGCCTGAGGCAGAAGCTGGAGAAAAAGCCGGATCATCCCGAAGTCATTAAAACGGTCTGGGGTGTCGGCTACAAATTCCAGTCTTTTACATAAGTGACCGGCACTCCAATAATTCAACACTCCCGCCAATAATGTCAGGCTTCCGGGAGTGATCCCGGAATACTTGCTCCTGAGGCTGTATTGTGGGGCCAAATTTGTTATAATGTGACCACATGGAGGCTAGAGAAAATGGAAGTTTCGGATAATCTCATTAATCTTGCCGGCGAACTGACTGAGAAACATCCATTGCGAGGTTTTGATGCGATCCGCCTGGCGGTTGTTCTGACGCTGAGTCAGAAGGTGAAAGATCCTGTTATCGTGGCCTGTTGGGATGCGCGCTTGTGGGATGCGGTTCGTGCCTATGACCTCGAAACAGTGCCAGAAGCCAGACCAGGGTAGGCATTCTTTTCCAAAGCCATCGATCTCACCGTCCAGTTTTCTTTGTCCATTGTAATTTGTCTAATAGTATGCTTCAGACATTATCTGGGGGGAAATTCCATTGAGATTTTGCACCCTTTCGTCCTGCAGCTATGCCAACAGCGTCGTGGTTCAGGATCACGGCACCTGCATTTTAATCGACTGCGGCCTCCGGAAAAGAGACCTGAAGCCGTTTCTTTATCAAGCCGGGCTTTCCCCCGGGGACATCGACGCCGTCTTCGTGACCCACTGCCACATCGACCACGTGTACGGCCTTAAATTTTTACTCAAGGAGAGGGACGTTCCCGTGTACTCCACCGCCGCCGTCCTGAGCCAGCTCGCCGGAAGCTGCTCTTTCCGCGATCTGCCGCGGTTTGCCGTGCTCAATGAGGGCATTGAAGAAAAGGCCGGCACCGTGGGGGTAACTCCCTTCCGGCTCTCCCATGACGTTGAAACCATCGGCTTTATCTTCCAAAGCGGCGGTGAGAGGATGGGCTTCCTGACCGATACCGGCTTCGTCCCGGAAAGCAGCCTGAGGGTGCTCCACTCTCTCGACTACCTTTACATTGAATCCAACCACGACGTCGAAATGTACAAAGCCTCCGCCAAGCCTCGCCACGTGATCCGGCGCAACCTCGGACCCACCGGCCACCTGTCCAACGACCAGTGCGGGCTGGCCCTGCAGGCCGTGGGATTGGGCTGCTGCCGGCTGGTGGTGCTCGGACATCTCAGCGAAGATGACAACGAGCCCCGGCTGGCACTCAACACTGCCAGGCGGCACCTGACGCCCGCAACGGCCCTGGCCAGCGCCCCCGCCCGGGTTCCCGGTCCGTGGTCCGATAGCTGGAAACCACTTGCGATTAATGAAATAATTGGAAAGGCGGTGATTGAATGACCGAACAGGAAGCAAGGGGAAGCAAGGGGACGTTCTTTTTGCTTCCTTTGCTGTTATCTGCCATAATGGAGAAGCAGAAGCGTGATGAAATACTCAGGCAGAGCAAGGTTATTGAAGGGGCGACACAGCGACAGATTGCCCGGGTAACTGGATTAGGTGAACTCGTCCAGCTAAAGCTGAACATCGGGACTTCGGTGGGGGAGCCTACCCCCACCGAAGCAGAAAATGGAACAAAATATAGTCTTTAAGGCCTGAAGGGTAGAAGCAAAATGAACGTCCCCCTGCTTCCCCTACAGGGAAGGTGGTGACCATTTCCCTTGTCCACTCAAAAATCACTTGAAATTAAAAATCTGCTCCCCCGGCTGGAACAGATCTCCAGACGTTTTCCAGAGGTTGCAGCCGCTTACCTCTTCGGCTCCCAGGTCTGTGGACGCACAACTCCTTTAAGCGACACCGACGTTGGCGTGCTGTTAAAAGAAGATTTGCCGGACATGGAGTCCTTTCGCATCGAAATGAGCCTGCAGGGGGAACTGGAAAAGATATTCAAGACGAATAACATCGACCTGGTGGTTTTAAACAAGGCGCCCCTACCCATCCAGTACAGCGCCACCAGCGGTAAATTGCTCTTCAGCAACAACCACAATAAACGAACTGATTTTGAAGAATACGTGCGAAAATATTATATCGACTGCCTGCCCATCTACCGCGAGTACCGCGATGAGTTTTTTAAAAGGATAAGGGAAGGGAGAACACCCGTTGGTTAACTTTCAGAAGATAGAGAAACAGCTGCAAATGCTCAAAAAGTTCGTGGATATCTTAAAGCAATTAAGGCTGCTGCATCTGGTCGAATTCGTCGATGATCCTCGCAATTACGGGAGTGCAGAAAGATTCCTGCAACTAGCAATCGAAACTACTTTAAATATTGGAAACCACCTAATATCAACTCATAACTTTGAAGCTCCTCAAGATTACTCTGACATATTTCTTATTCTTGGCAAACATAATGTGCTTCCCAAAGACTTTGCCGACGAATTGACAAATATGGCCCGTTTTCGAAACCGTCTCGTGCATGTCTACTGGGAGGTGGATGTAGACAGGGTTTACAACATAATTCAAACCAATCTTGGCGATTTTGAAAAATTTACTCGTTATGTGCTGGAGTTTATTGAACAGACAGAAGGGGGAAATTGAAAAAATAGCACTTTTTATACTTTTTCCCGCTACCGCAGGGGCAAGGGTCGTTTCGACCGGTTTTTAGGCGGTTTTACCGGCTGAGTGAGCGCCACAGAAGCACCAGGGCTGCCTGGGCCGCCCGCCGGCCGGCCTGGGACGGGTCCCCCCAGAGCTGAAGTTCCTTCTCCCGCCCGGCGCCGGCCAGGTTCGTGGCGATACACACCGTCATCTTCTCATCGGACCGTCCGGGATGCACGGCCGCGCCCAGGACGGCGATCCCGATTTCACAGCCGGCAAAGGCCCGGACTGCGGCGGCCATTCGCCCGGCCTTCTCTTTGAGTGTGGCTCCCTCCGGCCGGAACAATTCCGGGGGCGGAGCAGTCCCTTGCGAACCCGGCGGTTGACCGCCCACGACGACCCCGCAGGCCAGCGCTTCCCTGGCCACTGGGTCCGTCGTCAAGAGGTGGGCCAGCAGCCCGCCGCTGAATTCTTCGGCCACCGCCACCCGCTGCCCGGCCCCGGCCAGCAGGCGTCCAACCACCCCGGGCAGCGTTTCTCCGTCGGCGCCGAAGATATAGCTGCCGAGACGCTGCCGCACGGCGGCTTCCATTTCCGCGATCCGGGCCTCTGCTTCCGCTTCATTTTCCGCCTTGGCCGTAAGCCGCAGGTGGATCTGCCCCTCCCTGGCACAGGGCGCCACGGTGGGGTTGGCGCTTTTGAGCAGGCCGGCCAGCTGCTCATCAAGGCTGGACTCCCCAATCCCGCAGAACTTCAGGACCCGGGACCGGATAATCCCGAGCCGGCCGGGAAAACGCTGCCGCAAGAAAGGGATCACCAACTCGTCAAGCATCCGGTTAAATTCCACCGGCGGCCCGGGAAGCAAAAAGAATACCCGGCCCTGGTCCTCCAAAAGAATACCCGGCGCCGTGCCGGCAGGGTTATCCAGCGCCCGGCCGCCGGCAGGCACCAGCGCCTGCCTGAGATTGTTCGCGGCCATGGGGATAGCCCCGGCGTCAAAAAACCGGCGCACCACGGCCAGCGCGGCCTCGTCCCGGACCAGGGGAATACCCAGAGCCTCGCTCAAAGCCTCCCGGCTCACGTCGTCCTCCGTCGGACCGAGCCCCCCCCCGACAAAAATCAGGTCGGCTCGGCCGGCCGCCTCGCGAATGGCCCGGGCGCAGCGTTCCCGGTTGTCCCCCACGGTGACCTGATAGTACAGATCCAGGCCCAGGGAAGCCAGACTTTGCTGGAGGTGCAGCGCGTTGGTATTCAGGGTCTGCCCCAGCAGGAGCTCCGTTCCGGTAAAGATAACCTCGGCAATCATCCGGTCTTTCCACCCCCCTGAGTGCGACAGTGCGACAGGGGACGGTTCTCTTTTGTCGCACTCATGACATAAATATTTTCATATTACTTTGTGAACCGTAGATTCATGAGCGTTTAGTTCAAAAACAGATAAGCCTGACGCATCTTACGCTCTTGTTCCAGCAATTATATTTGAACGAAAACGTCCCTTACTTCTACCTCCAGCCCGTCTAAAACAAGCGATTTTATCTGGCCTTCCTCTTCAATCCTCTGATTAAGAGTAAATTTTTCCTCCTGACCCTTGTATACTTCGATGCTCTTGTCTTCCGGATCTGCAACCCAGTATTCTCTAACCCCGTGCCTGGCGTAGGTCCTGGCCTTTTTCTTCAAATCGTAATAGCCGGTGGAGGGAGATAAAATCTCAACTACCAGATCAGGAGCGCCATTTATCATGGCAGCCTCTATGATGTGGAACCTGTCTCGAGCAATAAAAATAATGTCCGGCTGGTAGGTTTCTTTTTCTCCAAAGTATACATCTATGGGAGCATCAAGGACCAAGCCCAAATTATTCTCGTTCACAAAGTTAGCAAACTTTAATTCTAAGCGCATCGAAATGATTTGATGGTAAGTGGTTGGAGCAGGAGTCATTACCAGTTTACCTCCTATCAGTTGATAAGGAGCGCCTTCAGGCAGCAGGGCATAATCAGCATAGGTATAGACTTCTTTTTGAGGAATTTCAATTTCTCCTACCGGCAGGCTCATCGGTATCGCCTCCTGTTTTTGTGTTTGTACTCATATTTTAGCAGGTTGTTTGCTTTAAGGCAAGGTTACTAAGCATAAGTAAAAGACAGCCGGAATTCCGGCTGTCTTTCGCCTGGCGGTTCATAATTATATATAAAAATGAAACTTTTTATCCTATAATTTAACCACGTTGGCCGCCTGCGGTCCCCTGTTTCCCTGGACGACGTCAAATTCAACGTCTTGTCCCTCATCCAGTGATTTAAATCCTTCTGACTGGATTGCCGAAAAATGAACGAATACGTCCGTCCCCTCGGATGTTTCGATGAACCCAAACCCCTTGTCCGCGTTAAACCACTTAACTTTGCCTATCAAATACCTTACCTCCTAAAATACCTCAAGCGAGGCGTATAGTTTTATTATAAATTTTCCACAGGAAAATGCAAGTCTTTTTTGAGCCGCATATAATGCAGCAACATCGATTGTAATTGCGGGTGGCTTCCTTATGGACAAAGAGTTTTTCACCTTCCGGGAGTACATGAAAAAAGACGAGGACCTGCTGACCGCCTCCATGGAGGATTACCTGGAAATGATCTACCGGCTGTCCAGGGACACCGGTTTTACAAGAATCCACGATCTCGCCGCCGCGCTCAACGTTCAGCCCCCTTCCGCCACCAAGATGGTGCAAAAGCTGGCCGACAGCGGGACCGTGATTTACGAGAAATACGGGATGATCGTGCTCAGTAAGAAAGGCGAGCAGATGGGCGGCGCCCTGCTGGAGCGCCACCAGATCATCGAGGATTTTTTGAAACTGCTGGGGAATACCAGGAGCCTACTGGAAGAAACCGAAAAGATAGAGCACACCATCAGCGGTGAAACACTTCAGTGCATGGCTGATTTTGTAGAATTCTGCCATAACAGGCCGCAAATCATTCAGGAATTTGAGATATACCGGAAAATAAAAAGGGAGCCCGGATAAAGCCCGGGTCCCCTTTTTTTCTAATTTTTCAAGACCGCCACTGCAATAAGTGGGGGTTCCTCTTTTCACTTCAGATGGGCTAGAATCCCCATCCGAAGCTCCGATGTTCAGCTTTAGCTAAACAAGTTCACTAAATCAAACCTGACCCACCAGCCTGACGGTCTGGGCCACCGCCAGGCAGACGGCGCAGGCGATGGCAAGGGGCAACAGGAAAGCCAGGGCGGTCCAGCGGGCGCTTCCGGACTCCCGCCAGATGGTCCAGAGTGTCGTGCCGCAGGGATAGTGGAGCAGGGAAAACAGCATCGTGCAGAGGACGGTCAGCCAGGTCCAGCCGTGCTCAACGACAAACAGCCGGTACAGCGCCTCGACGCTGTCCAGCCCGGTCATGGCGCCGGTGGCCAGGTAGCTCATGATCAAAATGGGCAAAACAATTTCATTGGCCGGAAACCCGAGCACAAAAGCCATCACAATAAACCCGTCGAGACCCAAAGCCTGGCCGAAGGGATTTAACCAGTTTGCGCAACGGGCCAGAACGCTCGTGCCGCCCACGTGGATGTTGGCCAGGAGCCAGGTGATCCCTCCGGCCGGCGCCGCGACGCCGGCCGCGCGACCCAGCACAAAAAGGGTCCGGTCGAATACGGAGCGGACAATGACCCGGCCCACCTGGGGCTTTCGGTAGGGAGGCAGCTCCAGGGTGAAGGAAGACGGGATCCCTCTTAAAAGTGTTTTGGACAGGAGCCAGGATACGGCCAGGGTTAAGGCGATGCCGGTCAGCACGACCCCGACGACAATCAGGGTTGCGCCGGCGGACGATCCCATCCCCAGCGCCATAAGCCCGGCCAGCGCGATCAAAGTGGGAAAGCGGCCGTTGCAGGGCACGAAATTGTTGGTCAGCATGGCAATCAGCCGCTCCCGGGGCGATTCAATAATCCGGCACGCTACCACACCCGCGGCGTTGCAGCCGAAACCCATGCTCATCGTCAGGGACTGCTTGCCGTGGGCGCCCGCCTTTTTGAAGAAGCGGTCGAGGTTGAAGGCAATCCGCGGCAGGTACCCCATATCCTCCAGCAGGGTGAAGCAGGGGAAAAAGATAGCCATGGGCGGCAGCATGACCGAAACGACCCAGGCCAGGCAACGGTATACCCCTTCCACAAAGAACCCGCTCACCCAGGCGGGCGCGCTCAGCCAGCGGCACAAGTCCATCAGGCGGTCCTGCCCCCAGAACAGGGCTGAGGCCAGGACCACAGACGGATAGTTGGCGCCGGAAACGGTCAGCCAGAACACAATCGCCAGCAGCAGGAGCATGGAGGGAAACCCGAATACACGGGAGGTAAGGATGTCATCCAGCCGCCGGTCCCAGTCAACCCGGGGCTTTTCTTTTTGCGTAACGGCCTCCCGGGCAATCTGCTCCGCTTTGCCGTAAATGTGACTGACGACACAGTCGTTCAGCCCCAAAGCCCCGGACGGGTTGATCCGGTCCACTTCCTGCAGGATTTCCTCCAGGCCGGTAGGGGCGGAATTCTGCCTCATGCCAGGATCTCACCCCGCACTCCGGGACCGGGGCGGACCTTTCCGGACAGCCACCGCCGCACGGCGGCAATCACGGTTTGATCCTTATCCAACAGCCGCAGGGCCAGCCAGCGGCTGTTAAATTCCTCCCCCACCAGTTTTCTGACCTTTGGTTCCAGCCGGCGGATGGCGTCCTCAATATCTTCCCGATAGTTTACAAGGCAAGGGGTGGTCTTGACGCGTCCGCTGGAGACGTCGGTCACCGCCGCGACCAGGGCGGCCAAGCCGCAGCCGTCCCGGGCCGCCGTGGCGACGACCGGCACGCCCAGACTTTCTCTCAGTGAGACAATATCAACCTCAATTTTTTTTCGCCTGGCTTCGTCGACCAGGTTGACGCAGACCACCGCCCGGGGAGTGATTTCAAGCACCTGCAGCACGAGATTGAGGTTCCTTTCCAGGCAGGTGGCGTCCGCCACCACAACCGTCGCGTCCGGCCGCTCAAAGTAGAGATAATCCCTGGCCACCTGTTCTTCCACGGAGTTTGCCAGCAGGGAATAGGCGCCCGGCAGGTCAACCAGTTTAAATATGAGCCCACTGTCCCCGTACCAGCCCTCGGCGCGTGCTACCGTCTTGCCGGGCCAGTTGCCGGTATGCTGGTTCAACCCGGTCAGGGCGTTGAAAACCGTGCTTTTCCCCGTGTTCGGGTTGCCGGCCAGGGCCACCACGTAATCAAATTGAGGGGCGGCCCCTTTGCTCAAGCCATCTCTCATTACCCCCCGGCCGCAGGACTGCTGCGTTAAACCCATCTGCTACTCCCCTTTGCACTCAACAATGATTTGGCCGGCTTCTTCCCTTCGAAAGGCAATCACGGCGCCGCGAACATTATAAGCTTTCGGGTCACCCGCCGGGCTGAGCCGGAGGGCCTCCACCTTCGTTCCCGGAACAAGGCCGAGATCCATCATTCTCCGCCTGGCGATCCCCTCCGCGAGCACCATTTTGACAACCCCTGACTGACCGACGGGCAAATCGGACAGATTCACAATTTTCCTCATGGACAAGCTCCTTTAAGTCCGGAATTTGAGTTCACTGATGATATTAGCTCCGGCTAACATTTGGGAAAAAGAAATGTTAGTCAATACTAAATCATATGGGGCGGCCAGAATTTGTGTTACTTAGTCCCCCGGCAGTGGTACAAAAAGGACAGGACGATGGCTGGGTCTTCGTCCTGTCCTTTTTGGCCGGCTTTACCATGGCCCTCTTTGAAAGCACCCCGGGCGTTCAGGAACCGGTCGGCGCCGTCATGATCTTATACTTGCACAGCACAGCCTTAATGGCAAAGTAATCCACATCGGCCGGCAATTCTTCCTTAATCGGCTTTAATTTGCCGGCGCCGGCCTCTTCAATCTTTCGCAAAATCAGGTCTTCATATTCTTGCGGAATGAAGGCGCTCCAATCAATGTCGTGACCCTCCAGGCCGCACCGGAACAGGTGGTCCTGCACGGTCACCACAGCCAGGCCCCTCCGCCGGGCGATTTCCTTGATCGCGCAGCCTTCCCGGTAGAGGTTCAGGGTCACCAGGTGGCTCGGGGTTTCATTCTCCCGGGTCCTCTCCCCAGCAGGCTTTCCCGGCCGGAGGATAATCCCGTTTTCGTCCGCGTATTTCTGAATCAGCTCCAAAAACGGCCGGCCGTAGTGCTCGAATTTCCTTTTCCCAACCCCTTTGATAGAAAGCATGGCCAACTGGTCCGCCGGGAGGTGCTTGGACATTTCCCGCAGGGTACCGTCTGTAAAAACGATGTAAGGGGGGATCCTGTCCCTCTGGGCAATCTCTTTGCGCAGGCTGCGCAGCTGTTCAAAAAGGGAGTCGTCCATGGCCACGAGCTGCTCTTTTTGCCGCACTTTCAACAGTACCCTCGCCTGGCCTTTCAGCACGGAAAAGGCGCTGGGGCTCAGTCTGGCCACGGGGTACCGGCCTTCCGTCAGCTGGATGTACCCGTCGGCGGCCAGCACACTGGCAAAGTCGGTGATTTGCTTGAGGGTCCGGTCTTTCATCAGGCCGTAGGTGGACAGGCTGTTGAACCCGTACTGCAGCACCTTTTTGCTCCGAGAACCCTTTAACACATCGGCCACCAGGGAGATGCCGTACTGTTCCCGCATGCGCAGAACACAGGATAAGACCATCTGGGCGTCAACGGTTTTATCGGCCAGCTCGTTGTTGTCATTGCAGGTGCCGCAGTTCCCGCATTCTTCGGGAGCATTCTCATCACCGAAGTAGTGCAAAATATATTTTCTCAAACAATGGGGGGTGTGGCAGTAGTCCACCATCGCCCGTAATTTCTTGTATTCGTTCAGCTTTCGTTCCGGTGAAAACTGGGTCTGCTCAATCAGAAATCTCTGGATCTGGATATCCTGTGCGCTGAAGAGCAAAATGCACTCCCCGGGCTCGTCGTCCCGCCCGGCCCGGCCGGCCTCCTGGTAGTAAGCCTCCATATTTTTGGGCAGGTTATAGTGGACCACGTAGCGGACGTTGGATTTGTCGATGCCCATTCCAAAAGCGTTGGTCGCGACCATAATCCGGATGTCGTCATACAGGAACTGGTCCTGGTTGCTGATTCTTTCGTCGTCACCCAGGCCGGCGTGGTAATTTCCCGCGGCATAGCCCTTTTTGCGCAGGAAGTCGCAGAGGTTGTCCACTTCCTTCCGGGTCGCCGCGTAGATGATCCCGGCCTGCTCCTTCCTCTCCTCCAGGTATTTGAGTAAAAAGTCTCTCTTGTTCTCTCCCCGGATGACGGAAAAGGACAGGTTCTCCCGGTTGAACCCCGTTACAACACGCTCCGGCTCCCTCAAGCCGAGCATCTTGACGATATCCTGGCGCACCTCGGCCGTGGCGGTCGCCGTAAAGGCCGCCACAGCCGGCCGGCGCGGCAGCTCCCCGATAAATTTGCCGATGGAGAGGTAGCTGGGCCGGAAGTCGTGGCCCCACTGGGACACGCAGTGGGCTTCGTCGACGGCCAGCAAAGAGACCGGGAGCGACCGGATCCGGGACAGAAACCGGGCTGATTCCAGCCTTTCAGGCGCCACATAGAGCAGCTTGAATTGTCCCCGGGCAGCCCGGCCGATTCTCTCTTCCACCTCTTCATAGCTCAGGCTGCTGTTGATGAAAGCGCCCGGTATCCCCAGACTGTCGAGGGCGTCCACCTGGTCCTTCATCAGGGAGATGAGCGGGGAGAAAACCAGGGTCAGCCCGGGCAGCAGCAACGCCGGAATCTGAAAGCAGACGGACTTGCCGCCGCCCGTGGGCATGATGCCCAGCGTATCCCTGCCCTGCAGAATGCTGTCGATAATCTGCTCCTGCCCTTTTTTAAAGGAGGAATAGCCGTAGTGCTCTCTTAAAATTTCCCGCGCCTTTTGCAGCATTTGTTCTCGCTCCTGAAGGGCAGCCGGTCCCAAAACCGCGCTGTTTTTGTAAATTGAACTCAACTGGTTTTACGGCTAATATTTAAAATTACCGTAGAATTAATCTTTATTTCAGAATAATACTTCGACATTAGCCATAAATTTCCCTGCTATTTCTTGCAAACTATCCAAATTTTGAAGGGGTTTTTGCAGAGGATAACATGTAATCAAAAGCATACTATCCAATAACAAATGATATTAATGAATCGTCCTCCTGGCAAGCAAGAACCGTCCCCACTTGCTCTTGAATTAACTACAGAGACCGGACGGATTCTGTTATAATGTTCTTACATAAATATTGGCGTAAATCTAGAGTAGCCAAATGAGGTGCGCATTCGTGAACACAGACATGGGGACGCAGACATGGGGACGGTTCTAGCGTCTCCGAAACGCAGCGAGGGACCGAAGGGAAGACGATGGAACCGTCCCCATGTCTCCTCCTGTCTCCCTTAAGTAAGGATAGCAGGTGAGAAAATGAAAAAGGCTGTTGTGATGTTATCGGGGGGCCTTGACAGCACTGTGTGCATGTCCGTTGCCGGAAGGGAGGGATACGAGATCTTTCCAATCACTTACGCCTACGGGCAGCGACACAGCCGGGAGGTGGCGCAGGCCGGGAAGGTGGCCGGGTTTTACGGGTGCGGCCGGCACCTCGTGGTCGATACCGGCTTTTTCAGGGCCATCGGGCAGAGCGCCCTGACCGCGGGGGAAATCGACATCCCGCAGGACAGAAGCGCGGAGGAAATGGAGAATGACATTCCCGTCACCTACGTACCCTTCCGGAACGCAGTATTTTTATCAATGGCGGTGGGGTACGCCGAGTCCATTGGGGCGGAGAAGGTGTATGCCGGGGTAAACGCCCTGGACTATTCAGGTTATCCGGACTGCCGCCCTAAGTTTATCCGGGCCTTCCAGGAGGCGGTGAGCCTGGGCACGGCCGCTGCCGACAGGGGCATGGCGATTAAAATTGAAACCCCGCTGCTCAGTCTGACTAAGGCTGAAATTATTGTGCTGGGCGTACAAAACAAAGCTCCCCTGCACCTTACGACCAGCTGCTATCAGGGTCGGGAGAAGGCCTGCGGGCGGTGCGACTCCTGCCTCCTCAGGCTGAAGGGGTTCCGGGAGGCGGGCCGGGAAGACCCTATTGAATACGAGATCAAACATCAAAAAACAAGGGGCTGAGCGGTGAAATTTCACCGCTCATTTCGATCTGATGCGCAGGAACTTCCGCTGGGAACATGGGAACGAACCGCAGAAAGAATTAAAGGGCTCTTCTTCGCGAATAAAACCGAGCCCAGGATAACGGCAGCTCCACTGATCGCCAGCGTATCGGGCGCACCGATCCGGCTGGCCAGGCCGCCGGCCAGCAAACTGCCGAAAGGAGCAATCCCCATAAACGCCATTATATAAAAAGCCATTACCCGGCCCCGCTTGGCGTCATCCACGATGGTCTGCAAAACCGTGTTGCTCGAAGCCATCTGAGCCATCAAGCCGAAGCCGGTCAACATCATCAACAGCATCGAAATCCATAGGGTGTGGGAGCGGGAAAAGGCTATCAAGCCGGCCCCGAATATCCCCGCTGCCACCGGAATCAAACGGACCAGCCCGAGAGAGTTCCTTCTTGACGCCAGGAAAACGGACCCGGTTAAAGCCCCAAGTCCGGAAAACCCCATCAAGAAGCCGAGGATGTGCGGCCCGCCCTGAAGAATTTCTTTGGCGAAAACCGGCATCAGCACCGCATACGGCATCCCCACAAGGCTGACCATTGCCACGAACATGATGATCGACCGGATCGGCGCGGAGCCGAAGGCGTAAGCAAAACCTTCTTTCAGCTCCTGAAGAATATTGGCGCGCCTGGCTTCCACCGGCCGCGGCTTTACCTTCATAGCGAGCAGGGCCGCAATGACGGCAAGGTAGCTGAAGCCGTTCAGTAAAAAGCAAATCCCCTCTCCCACGGCGGAAATCAACATGCCCGCGATGGAGGGCCCGAGCAAGCGGGCGCTGTTGAACATGGAGGAGTTCAAGGCGATGGCGTTGCCCAGGTCCTCCTTCTTTTCGATGATCTTGGCGACAAAAGACTGGCGCGCAGGCATATCAACGGCATTGACCAGGCCGAGAAAGAAACTCAAGAAGATCAGGTGCCAGATAGAAGCGCTGCCGGTCAAAACCAGGAAGGACAGCAAAAAAGCCTGGAGCATGGCCAGGGTTTGGGTGACGACCAACGTCCGGTGGCGGTTCCACCGGTCGACCAGCACACCGGCAAAGGGGGTTAGAAAAAAAGCCGGAATTTGGCCGGCAAAACCCACGACACCGAGCAAAAAGGCTGAATTAGTCAGGCTGTAAACAAGCCAGCTCATAGCCACATTTTGGATCCAGGTGCCGGTTAACGATATCCCCTGACCGCCGAAAAAAAGGCGGTAATTGCGGTAATGAAAGGAGCGGAGAATGAATTTAAGTCCACCGGGCTGAATCCGGGAAGAAGTCTCTTCCACGGGGTACTCCTCCAATCTGAAGGGACTGTTGAAAAGAAAAAATGCAGACCATTGCGATGTGTTAATAGTACATGGCCGCGGTCAAGTAAAAGTTTTATTATCTGCCAGACGCGGCAGGAAAAGCGAAGCTGCCAGCCCGGCAAAGGCCAGGACCAGAATCAGCCAAAATGTGCCGTGGATGGCGGCAGCCAGAGCATATTTTGATGAAAGCAACTGCTCCGGGGGGATCAGATGACGCTGCACGGGGTCCAGGAGCTTGTTGACGGTGGAAACAGCGTCGGCTTCCAGGCCGGAGGATGCATTTCTTAACAGCAGGTTGTTTAAAACCGTGCCGGTTACGGCCACGCCGAAGGTGGAGCCCAGGGTGCGCATAAACTGCACCGCCGCCGTAACGATGCCCCGCCGCGACCAGTCAACGGCCGACTGGACGATGACGATGAGCGCCGTGGTGGCAAAACCCAGACCCAGACCCATCAAAAAGCTGGTGGCGGAAACGTAAAGCTGCCCGGCGGACGGGGGTAACGAAATAAGCATCAGTGCCGACAGAACCTGGAAAACCGCGCCCAGGACAGCCATCTTCCTGTAGCCCGCCCGGAACATAACGCGCCCGCAAATGGTACTGCCCAGCGACCAGCCGATGGACATGGGGGCTATGGCCGCACCGGCGTTCACCGCGCTGCCGCCTGCAACCCCCTGCACGAACAGCGGTATATAAGCGCTGGCGCCAATCATCACGGCGCCCGCCAGGAAGTTGACCAGCAGTGACAGCCCGATGATTTTCTCACCGAACAAAGAAAAAGGCAGCATCGGCTCGTCGGCTCGCAACTCGATGAAATAGAAGGCGACCAGGACAATCCCCGCCAGGGCCAGCAGGCCGATGACAAAAGGAGAGCCCCACGCATAGGTGGTACCGCCCTGCAGCAACGCCAGCAGCAGGAAGGTTACACCGGTGACGAGAGCCGCCGAACCGGCGTAATCGATCCGGGAACGGCGGTCGATTTTCTTTTCCCGCAGGTAGACCAACAGCATGGCGATGGAAAGCAGCCCGATGGGCAGATTGATGTAAAAGATCCAGCGCCAGTCCAGGAACTCCACGATGAGCCCGCCGAGAGCCGGCCCGATTACGGCCGACACACCCCAGACGCTGCTGAAGAGCCCCTGCATGCGCGCCCGCTCTTCCATAGTGTAAATATCGCCGATGATGGTAATGGTAATCGGCAGCACAGCGCCGCTGCCAATCCCCTGCAGGGCGCGGAAAATAATCAGCTGTACCATGTCCTGGGACAGGCCGCACAGAACCGATCCAGCAAGAAAGATGGAAGCGCCCCAGGCGTACACCCGTCGACGGCCGTACAGGTCCGCCAGTTTACCGTAGATGGGTGTCGTTACGGCGGCGGTCAGCAAGTAAATAGAAAAAACCCAGGAGAACAGGGACATTCCTCCCAGGCGTCCGATGATGGTGGGCATGGCGGTACCGACAATCGTAATGTCCAGGGCGGCCAGAAACGTGCCCAGAAGCACCGCAACGGTAACCATAGTCCGGTTCGTCGGCATGTTTGCATCTCCTTCCAGTCGTTCGCCCGGACGAAATTGTGATGGTTCGTTTAAAAAACATTTTTGAGTTCTATTCGCAAACCAGGCAAAAGCGGGGAGATCAGTATATCCCCCTCGTCGTAGACACCAGAACGGTTCCACTCGTTCTCACCGGAAATAAAAACTTCGGCCAACGATTTCCTGGTGATAAGGCATTGGCTTAGGAACCAAGATTAATTTCCCTCCAATGACTTCATAATCCTGATTATCTTCTAACTTCAAGTAATCCTCACAGGCAAACGTTTTCTCTGGATTAACTATTAAATCAGACATACTGATCAACTCATCCAAGGTCACTGAGCAGAGTTTGTTTTTATTTTACCATAGAAAGATCATGTTTCCTATTGTCCTTGATGGGCCATTGCCTGTTACCGGACCGGCACGGGTTCGTGTAATTATCTTATTGCCAAGAGAAGCTGATATTGATGAAAAAGAATGGCTGCGAGCTGGAAGCGTCAATCCATCCTTTGATTTTTTGAGGACACCGGAAGAGGATATTTATACCCCTGCTGATGGGAGGCCATTCCATGATCAGGGGTAAGGTAGTCTTAGTTCCCTTCCCATTCGACGACCTTTCATCTGCAAAAGTGCGACCTGCGGGTATGCCTGACTAATCCCATTGGCCCGCATCGCCATGTCATTGTGGCCTTCATAAGCAGCCAAATGCCTGTTGATATATTGGAAACCGACGTTGCGTTAGATTCAAGACAAGCTGATTTCCCCTCAATGGGGTTACGAGTATCCTCCATCCTTAGATTGCATCGTCTGATGACAGTTACAACCTCATTGTTTCAGCGTGAGTTGGGGGAGTTGTCTCTTCGGCTGCAAAGTGAAGTGGATAAACGGCTAAGGAAACTGTTTGGACTAACATAATGGCCGTAACTTCATTGCAGCCACGCCGCCGTACTTTTTGGTCGCGTTCGCCAGCTTAATCATCTTTGGCCCCCGGAAAATCCCTTCGGTGTCAATAGGGAAATGAGTCCTTGCATCAATATGTCCGCTGCCAGTGCCATCACTCTATTAGAGATGTTTATCCATCATTTCAAGAACATTATTAAATTTCAAGGATGTTGCAATCACTTTTGCAGTTCCTGTAGCAACAGGGTCTTTCCCTTTATGATAGTCAAATTTACACGTGCGCCAAATCCCGTCTCTGCCAATACCGAAGTATATGTTTGAACCTTTAGCTGGTTTCATGTTGAAATGAGCGAGGAGTCTTTTGATATCACCCTGGCAAAAACGTATAGGCATCAACAATCAATCGCTTTCTTAATTTTCTCTCTGTCTCCATTGCATCTTAGAAGCTTTAACAAATACAGTCGTTTTATTTCAGACTCTGCTTTAGCAAACAAGTCTAATTTTTCAATGTATATGGTAAGAAATTGAAGTATACTATCAATTAAATCGCCCACTGCTGCTTCAACTGTCTTACCTTCACCGTAAAGATCAATTTCATTTAATGAAACAGTATATATCATCAACTCATCATCCAAGTCAACTGTGGGGTTAAAAAATAGTTTATTCAAAAGTAGATCAAGATAAGAAGTTTTAATATGAGACACTTTTTCTTTTTCATCATTTGCGTTATATGTTATTACTTCAATTCCTTTTAAGGCAATATTATTAAGTTCAGAATAGCGTTTCTTTGTGTCTCTAATATTATATTGAGGAATAGCTGTAGACATTTTTTGTCCCTCCGTTCTAGACTCCATAAGAGTTCCTCGTTTTCTTATTATATAATTTATGGTTACTGTAGTCAACATAATTATCGTGGTCACAGTGAGCCTCAATACTCAAAAATCATTCAAGAACTCAAATAAAAAAAGGAATATCGAGCTGTATTGCTGCAGTTCAACTTTTTCCGGTCTGCTCCCGGCATCCCTTGATGTGGTTATGACCGATCCGACGGATTACGCCAACTGACCAGTACTCTGAACGAATGGTCTTCTGCTATAAGTATCCGGCGGGTGACATGCCGGGTATTCCTTCCTGTCGGGCACTCTTGGCCAACGAAGGACAAGAATATTACAGGGGAGAAGAGGATGCCTTTTTACTGAACTATTTGCGAGCAGGTAGAACTATTATCCATAAAGATATTATAAAAAATGACATTGCTATGCAGGTGATTTTACGCAAAAGATAGAAGTATGCAAATCAGATTTCATTATCCATTGCCAAAAAGAAAATGTTTTCCAAGTCTGGAAAACAAATCGGAAGAAATACAAAGTGAGCCTGCTCCGATGCAAAGAATGGCTGCGACAAAAAACCCATTAAAGCAAACTGGAGAGTTGTTCGGGGGCATAACTGAATCAAGGGTGAGTAGGATTTTGGGGAAAAGCCGGAGCAAGCAAGAACCGTCTCTACTTGCGCTATAAGGTGCATTTTCTTATTAATAGAGGGAGGCAAGGAATGAACCCTAAAGTTTTCATTAGCCACGCAAGCGAAGATAAAGAACGTTTTGTCTTGGATTTTGCCATAAAATTGCGATCAAAAGGGATAGATGCTTGGGTAGACAAATGGGAAATATATCCCGGCGATAGCCTTGTAGATAAGATATTTGAGGAAGGTATAAAAAATGCCCAGGCTGTGATTGTTGTCCTATCGAAATATAGTGTTGACAAACCTTGGGTTCGAGAAGAATTGAACGCCAGCATGGTAAAAAAGATCAATGAGAGTAGTAAACTCATTCCAGTCGTTATTAATGATTGTCAAGTTCCAGAATGTTTGCAATCCACTGTTTGGGAGAAGATAAAAAACCTTAAAAATTACGAAGCTGAATTTGACAGAATAGTAATGTCAATATATGGTCAACGTGATAAACCACCCATAGGTATACCACCTACGTATACTCAAACCGTGATTGATTTTCTTCCCAGTCTTGCAAAGGTGGATAGCCTGGTAGTTAAATTATCCTGTGAAAAGGCAATTGAAATTGGTTACCCCCACATCAATACTGCGAGTATCTTGGAACAAGTAAAATCCTTTGATATCTCTCTGGAGGAATTTTTTGAAGCACTTGAAATACTCGATAGCAGGGGATATATCAAGGCAACAATGGTCATGGGAGGTAATATCCCACACTTTTCAATCACAGTTTACGGCTTTGATGAATATGCAAGAGTATATATAGATGATTACGATTCCATATTAGAATCGGTAGCTTTTCAAATTGTTAATCTTAATAAAATGGACAATTTATCAATATCAGCATCTTTAAATCAACCTCAAATGATAGTAGACCATGTTCTTGATGTATTAGAGAACAAAGGGCTCATCCATACGTGATCTATTTACCATATTTGTTACATCTTGGTATTTAATCCCTGGGAATTAGCTTGCACCCAAGGTGATAACAAACGTTTTCGATTGACGTTGGGGTCAACGCTCTCACCCATGAAATAGA
>Ga0209347_1001990_pt1 | contig 29075 bp, 28 predicted proteins | sample AutmiccommuBRH23_FD_187382 | JGI IMG/M metagenome (GOLD analysis project Ga0209347, IMG submission 187382) | Deep subsurface microbial communities from Mt. Terri, Switzerland - Autotrophic microbial communities BRH/23 (SPAdes) (version 2) | ecosystem: Environmental > Aquatic > Deep subsurface >...
CAAATACATTAGCAGCATTAGCCAAAAATTCATTTTTCCAATTCCGCAGCTGGTTAGGCGCGATTTCATGGGCACTTGCGATTTCATTAATTTCCTTTTCGCCCCGCAATACCTCCAAAACTCTTTCCGCTTTAAATTCTGCGCTAAAAACTCTCTTCTTCATCAATAATAAACCTGCTTTCTTTTGTGGTTTTATTATATCAGGTTCATTATCTTTTTAAGAAATCTTGTCGAGTTTTCCTAGACCATTATATCCAGTCGGTGGCATGTTAATTAGCTACAAATATTACTGGATAAAGGAAGAATTGTAATGCAGCTAGTCTCTTTTGAGAATTAGCTGCATTTTGTGAATCCTCATAAATTCCATTCAAAGTTAAAACATCTGCCTGACTCCAAATTGTAAACCCATTTCTGAAAAATATTATGGAAGTTCAGAGGATTACCCAAAGTTTAATGAAGAAATATTTTATCAGGATGGTGAGGGAACTTGGAAAAGCTAAAAGTCAAGGACATCATGACGGTTAACCCCTTTGTAGTCAAGCAGCAGGTAACTGTTCAAGAGGCAGTTTCCTTAATGCTCCAGCATCGTGTTGACGGTTTGCCGGTAGTGGATGATCAGGGAAAATTAGTGGGTATTTTCACTAAAACCCATGTCTTTAGGTGTTTAGGAATGGATACTAAAGTACCAGTTGCGGAAATTATGCAAAGAACTGTGATCACTATCAGCGATGAAGCTTCGCCCGAAGAGGCCTTGCAAATCCCAGTGGGGAGATTGGTTGTAGTGAATAGCGCCGGTCAAATGGTGGGGATAATCACCAGAACAGACTTGGTCACGGCTTTTCAGCGGAAGCTGGAGTATGCTTTGGAGGAATTTGTTGGTATCTTCGATTCAACCCATAACAGCATTATTGCTGTTGACCGGAACGGTCGAATTGTTTTGATGAATAAAGCTGCTGAAAAAATGATGGGGATCGCTGTGTCTGAGGTTATGGGAAAGGACATAGATAGTATTATCGCTAATTCGGGGTTGAGCGAAGTGATCCAAGGCCGTTCCTGTCAACATGACCTTAAAGTTTTCATTAATAATAAGGTTATTTTGGCGAATAGAACCCCGATCATTAAGAATGGAATAATTATTGGCGCTGTGGGTGTTTATCAGGAGATCTCCGAATTGGAAAATTTAGCTTTTGAGTTTAAAAACGTTAAAAGACTTAATGAAGAACTAAATACAGTAATCGAGTATTCAGCAGATGGTTTAATCGTTACGGACAAAGACGGAAATATTATAAAAGCCAACCGGTCAAGTTGGGATATTATGGGCGTTACGGGCAGTGATATGATTGGCACGCATGTGAACTGGCTGGTGGAAATGGGATATAATACCGAATCGGTAATCATGAAAGTCTTAAAAAGTAAAAAACAGGTAAGCCTAGCAAAAAAACTAAATAATGGAAGAGAAGTTCTAAGTACAGGCACTCCTATCTTTGATGAAAATGGAGATATATATCGTGTAATTTCCAATTTGCGAGACCTGACTGAACTAAATAAATTAAGCTTCGAGTTAAACAAGGCTAAGTTGGAACTGGAACTATACAGAATGGAGAATTTATCTGAGAACATTATTTACCGCAGCATTGAAATGAAAAGAAATGTAGAAAAGGCAATCAAGGTTGCTAAGTTCGATACAACGGTGATGTTATTAGGAGAATCAGGTGTAGGTAAAGAAGTGATGGCTAAATTAATTTACAGTTCCAGTAAGCGCAATAAAGGACCCTTCGTTAAGATTAACTGTGCAACTATCCCCTATAACCTTTTTGAATCCGAACTTTTTGGCTACGAAGGAGGTACTTTTACAGGGGGCAGTAAAGAAGGCCGCCTTGGGCTCTTGGAACTGGCTAACAACGGTACAGCCTTTTTGGATGAGATAGGGGAAATGCCTTTGGATTTGCAAGTAAAGTTACTCCGTGTGTTGCAGGAGCGGGAAATTCTCCGTGTTGGCGGTCGAAAGCAGATCAAGCTGGATATCCGGATCATTGCAGCTACAAACCGGGATTTAGAAGAGATGGTGAAAAAAGGGCGATTTAGAGAAGATTTATTTTGGCGACTTAACGTCGTAGCCATTCAAATTCCCCCTTTAAGAAAAAGGAGAGAGGATATATCTGCGCTAATTTATCATTTTATGAATAATTTTAACCAAAAACATAATACCAATAAAACCATAACTGCTGAGGTTATTGCTAGAATGGTTGAGTATAATTGGCCTGGTAACGTTCGGGAAATTGAAAATACTATCGAAAGAATGTTAGTTCTAAGTACTGGCAGCACCATTGATCTTGATTCCTTATGGTTTGACTCAGATGAAAATAAAATTGAAAAATGGGCTACTTTAAACTATTGGGAAGTAATGAATGAAACGGAAAAAAGACTAATAATGCATGTATACAATGACTGTAAAAGTACCCGCAAAGCAGCCAAAATATTGGGAATTCATCAATCAACTATTGTGGGTAAACTAAAAAAATTTAAGCAATTAATTGATGAATAACCTAATCGCGATTATATATGTAATCAGATAGCCTTAGGCCTTATAGCCAGGGCTTTTTTTAAAATGAGTCATAATAAGTGATTATAAACCTAATCATTAATTGTCTAATAATTCTTAAAATTATTAATATTTATAATCCTTTTAAATCTTCCCCGCAGCTTGCTGCGGGGAATTTCAATCACCTGGTAATTTATAGAATATTTTTTTATAAACTTTGTTTATGGCATGTTTGTTGCATAGAGATAGGTGTACATACAACATTTATTTATCCAAATCGTAAGACTCCCACTTCTACAAGTGGGAATGGGACCCCCTACTCTGCTTCGGTGACGATAGTCTCCAGTACGATAGTCTCCAGTGGAGAGTATCGCCGAAAGCGCACAACCCTTAACGAATACTAAGCGCTGTAGGATAGGGTATCGCCGATAGCGCACGGCCCTCAACGAATACTTCGCGCGTAGGATGACTTACGTCACCGAAGACTCGATGTTCAACTTTAGTTGAACGAGTTTACTATGACATTACCTTGGATGTAAATGCTCGCTTATATCAGTTATGAATGCTTTGTCCGCGGCGAGCGCGAGAAAAATTCACTTCGCTAAGGGGGTGGTCGATAGAAGGTGAAAATATGATAATTTTTTACAAACAAATGGTTCAGGATCTAGATTGCAAAGTGTGTAATAAGGTGAAAAGAAAAGAGAGGATGATTACTGGTGGCTATTTGTGCTGAATGCAAATCATTTTTTTCTGTACCGGATAATGCCGATGATTATGAGCCGGGCAAAGGGGATTGCCTGATCGAAGAAAAAGACGAAAAAGGTAAATACTGGCTATCAAAAGCAACAATGGGCGATAGTGTTGCCGAGCAATGCAAAAATTTCAAACCCAAAAAGGTATCGTAAGGCTATTTTTGTATAAGGGGGTTTTTGTTAAATGGCTAAAAGAGCTGAGAATGTACAGTACAGGGGTAAAGTCGTTGAATTTCCATTTGATAACCCAGCGGAGGAAAACGTTCCTGATGAGAGCCTACACGAGCATCTTGCTCGCCCAACCACCGAGAGGACAAAAAGGCTTAAGGCACGGTGCCGCTGGAAGCATGCTGCGGCCGGAGAATTCGTTGAGGATAACGTAAAGGGCGGAATCGAACGGATGCGCCTGATTACCGAGGCTCATAAGCAGTCAGATGGTAAGCCTGAAATTATTCGTAGAGCACTGGGACTGGCCAATATTCTTACAGGCACGATTGTTCTGCAAGAAGACGAACTTATTGTCGGCTATCATGCAGAAAATCCCAACTGGATCCCGCTTTATCCTGAGCTTTCGTACATGGCGGTACAGGATTATATACAAAGCAAATACGCTCCTCAGCCGGTTGAAGAGGCCAAGGAAATCAATAATTATTGGACGAAACACTCCCTGCAGGGTCACTGCCAGCCGTATTTTACTCAAGAAGAGCTATCCCAGATGTATCAGGTAAGCACTATGGAGGCACCGTCTTTTGCGAGCGGATATAACAGTATTGTTCCTCCCTACGAGACTGTGCTGGAAGATGGTTTGTTGAAGAGAATTGAACTGGCTGAGCAGCATATCCGGGAAGCAAGAACACAAATAGCTGCACCCTATTGGAATGCTGACGAGCGGCTTCAGTTACTCTCTAAAATAGATTGTTGGGAAGCAATGATTATTGCGGATAAAGCAGTTATTAGTTGGGCCAGACGTCACGCCCGCATGTGCAAACTTGTGGCCGAACATTTTGAAACTGATGCCCAGCGCAAAGAAGAATTGCTAATGATCGCTGATATTTGCCAGCGGGTTCCGGCAGAGCCCTGCAAGGGCTTACGGGATGGCATGCAAGCCAAGTGGTTCACTTACCTATTGTGTCACGCAATTGACCGTTATGCCAGTGGTTATGCTCATAAAGAGGACAAATTGCTCTTTCCTTACTATCAGATTAGTGTCACAGAAAAAAGCTTTCAACCTATGACTCACCAGGATGCGGTGGAACTGGTCGAGTGCGAAAGATTGAAAGTTTCCGAACATGGTGCCGGCAAGTCGCGGGGCTATAGGGAAATATTCCCTGGATCAAATGATCTTTTTATCCTGACAGTCGGTGGGTTGAACAGTGATGGTACGGATGGGTGCAATGATATGACCGATGCGATCCTGGAAGCAGCCAGGAATATCAGGACTACCGAGCCTTCCATTGTCTTCCGCTGGCATCCCAAAGGACGGGCCCAAACCAAGAAATTAGTCTTCGAATGTGTCCGTGATGGCTTAGGTTATCCTTCAATAAAACATGACGGGATCGGAACTGCCCAAATGATGTATTATGGCCGTTTCAGCAAGAATAATAACGGGGCTACACCGGAAGAAGCCCACGATTGGGCCAATGTTCTTTGTATGTCTCCTGGACTTGTAGGGCGGAGAAAAACTCAGAAAACTAGGTCAGAAGGCGGCGGTTCTATTTTCCCAGCCAAAATCATGGAAATAACGCTGAATAATGGGTATGACTGGAGTTACTCCGACATGCAGTTAGGCCCGAAGACCGGGGAAATTAGTGAGTTCAAAACCTTTGAAGATTTATGGGAAGCCTACCGAGCGCAATATCAGTATGGCATGAGTATGGTCATCAGGGCCAAAGATATATCGCGTCACTTTGAGGCAAGATTCCTGCAAATGCCTTTTGTGTCCAGCATTGATGATGGGTGCATGGAATTGGGAATAGATGCTATGGAATTGTCCGAGCAGCCCAATGGTTGGCATAATCCTATCACAACCATCGTTGCCGCAAATTCTTTGGTAGCAATTAAGAAACTAATCTATGATGAGAAAAAATATACCTTAGAGCAGTTAGATGATGCTCTTCATAGCAATTGGGAAGGTTTCGAAACGATGCAGCGCGACTTCGCTAATGCTCCCAAGTGGGGGAACGATGATGATTATGCCGATGAGCTCATCAAACGATTCTATGAAGATATTATCAGTGGCGAAATGAGAAAAATTACCAACTATTCCGGTGGCCCAGTTATGCCGACTGGTCAAGCGGTAGGTTTATACATGGAAGTCGGATCCAGGACCGGCCCAACTCCTGATGGCAGGTACGGCGGAGCTGTTGCAGATGACGGTGGGATTTCGCCGTATATGGGAACAGACAAGAAAGGCCCCACGGCTGTCCTCAAGTCAGTGTCCAAGATTGACGCCAGCACCCAGAAAGCCAACCTGCTTAATCAACGGCTCTCAGTTCCAATTATGCGGAGCAAACACGGCCTCACTATTTGGCTGGCCTATATGAAAACTTGGTACGAGTTAAATATTGACCATGTCCAGTTCAACGTGATCAGTACGGAAGAAATGAAAGCAGCGCAAAAGGAACCGGAAAAGCATGGGGACTTGATTGTCCGGGTATCGGGATTCAGTGCCCGCTTTGTGGATATCTCTACGTATGGGCAGAATAGCATCATGGCCAGGACGGAGCAGACGTTTGGTGCGGAGGATTACGAATTCCTAGGTGTTAACCTGTAGTTCTCTGTTATTGGTCTGGGAATCTGTCCGGAGTATAAAAGATGAATATTACTAGGAGGCGACGTTGTACATGGCTGAGGTGAAAAAAAGAGCTTTTGATATGGTACGGGAACCGGGAACCACAAAACCTTGCCTGAAATGTAAATGGGGGATTGAGGATCCCACTGACCCTTCAGTGGGTCAGTGCACCAGTGGTAGGACGACAGAGGGTGGAGTATGGAAAAGATTGATTCATGACTATTACAATACGACTTGTGCAAAATTCACTGAAGGGGAAGTTGACTTCAGAGATCATGTTTAAATGAGCTGACATGCACTCTGTGAAAACAGGGTGCATGTTCTTCTACCTTAACTAATCATAAGTCTAAGCTTCAATGCTCCAAGGCTCAATTGAGTATGGGTACGAATGGGGGAAAAGAAATGAAAGCTAAAGATATAGTAATTCCGGAGCAAGATCCATTCTTTTATGTGGAAAGCGATACTTTGAGAGTACTTGAGAGAGTGGAAAAAATCTCCAAGAAGCATCCTGTCAATGTTTTAATCAGTGGGAGGCAGGGATGCGGCAAATCCTCGATTGTTCGGCAATTTGCCGCAGTGTTTAATCGGCCGTTAGCTACTTTCCAAATAGGAATATTGTCTGAGCCGGGTCAGCTTTATGGGGAACATGTCTTAAAAGATGGAGAAACAAGTTATCGCCCCTATCTGTTCCCGGAGGCTATCCAAACTCCAAACTGTGTTATTCACTTGGAGGAAATCAACCGTCCGGAGCACCCCAAAGCCCTCAATATGCTTTTCTCGCTTTTGGCGGAAGACAGGCAGGTTTGGATGGATGAACTGGGCCTTCTTAATGTGGCCGAAGGAGTAGTCTTTTTTGCGACGATGAATGAAGGGGAAGAATATATTGGCACGGAATCCATGGATCCAGCTTTAAGAGATAGATTTTATACTGTGTTAATGGATTATATACCCAGGGACGTTGAAGCTGAGGTATTGGCGAAAAAAACGGGTATCAGCAGAGCAACTGCTCAGGAAATAATTGGGATTATTAATCGACTTCGTGATCATTCGGATTCACCCATTGATGTCTCCACCAGAACGAGTTTGATGATTGCCGAAATGGTAGCTTTTGGAGCCAGTGTCCGCGAAGCAATTATCTATAGTTTGCAAATTAATAAGGAACACCTTGAATCAATTCTTTTAACCCTTCACTTGGAAAAAGGGGCAGTGGATGTTCAGAATGCCAACAAATATCTCCTGTTTGTCAAGCCCAATGAATAACACGGGTGTGCGGGCTAAAGCGTTCCGTAACCATTAGTTTTTTCAGGCGGGAGGGGAGCAGGTTGAATGTGATAAGTGAAAACCAGGATGTGATTAACAGCTTCGATATTAAGGGCGAGGAAGGAATTTCTGAATACTGGCGCCGCAACAAATCACCCGTTGAATCCAGGGAACTGGCCAATTTGTTGCTATCAATCCGTAAGATTGTCAGGTATATCGGACCTAATGTCGGGAATATTATTTGGTCCGGGATGAAGTCATCCAAGGGGGCCAGTGAGATTAACCTGAACCCCTCTCTGGTTGTAGGCAATTATCCTGTTCCTGGCGACAAAACAGATTATGCGATCGGAGTGGTGGTCAAGGAAGCGCACAAGCAAATCGAATGGAGTGAGCGGGTGATAAACTTGGTTGGTCGAAAACTAACCAAAGCGTCAACAGATCACACCTATCGACTAAAAAAGTTTCTGGAGATGTCGGAACAGATCTATCTGGATTTGGTAGCTAACCGCTCGGTATTGGGTTTTTACGCTGAAAATTATCGGCAGGCTAAGTTTAAGGAGGCTAGGAAAAATTTTATCCAGCCCCCTACAGTGGATGAATTGCTTCATATTTGGTGGCTGATGGCCGCTGATCGGAGCGGTTGTAAATATAAGGAAGAATTCACAAATGCTATGTATGGCTTTTTTGGGTATAACCTCGAGAATTATTATCAAGAACCTCTCCATTTGTTGAACTCAATAGTCAAGAGATTAATGAAAGAGTGTCCGAAGATGCAGAGTATAGTCGATCGGTGCGAGTATCGTGCCAATCTTTATTTAGAAATTTGGGATGAATTTCTAATGATAACCAAGTTCTGGATCACTGATAGTGAGGACTCCACTTATATGCCCAAGGCGCTGGATTTGGGCGATATTCTGGACGGTAAGCTCGGGGAAGAGTTGAAGCCCATTCTGGCGGTGGTTGCCAAAGAAATTGAAGCCCTCGTCCAGCAGAATCTTGATTTAACGGAAGAGGTTCGTCAGATTGCTAACGATGACGGTGACCTGGTTCACATTGAGCTTAGTGACATTGTCCTGCCCATGCAGGAACCAGTGGACAGAGATCTGGTTCAGAAATTGCTTCTTGCTCTGCAAAGCCATTCCAAGCAAAGGAACATCATCAGTCGTGGGATGAAAAGCGGTAAGATTGATGCTCGACGCTTGTACCGGGCTCCGACGACCGGTGAAATATTTTGCTATAAGAAAAGTAAATACGAAATGGAAAATGATCTTATCTTGCTGGTGGATGCTTCCGGTTCGATGGGAGGACCGAAATGGAACATAATGCAAAAAATATTCAGTGCCCTTTTCTATGCTGTAAGGAGTTTCAATAAAAATACCCGAGTTTTTGCCTATAACGAGACTAGAAGTATATGCTTTTTAACGGAGCTTACCGCCGAAAATGAAGGGATATATACGGTATTGCCACAGGGGAAAACTGCTTCGGGTGAAGCGATCATTGCCACTGCTCTGATGATTAAGCGGAGAATGAAGACTCCTTTTATTATTCATCTTACGGACGGAGCTTCTAATTGGGGAAGTCAGGTCAAATATGCGATTGATTATTGCAAGAAAAAGAAAATAAAATTAATGACTTTAGGCTTTGGATGTGAAAAAGATAACAAAGTAGAACTGAAAAAAGAGTATGGCGAGCAAGTTGAATTTGTCGATACTCTGCAAGAGTTACCTAGAAGACTGGTAAAATTGTTGTCTCACACCACTTATATGTAGAAGGAAATCTAACAAGGAGGGCATCTGGATCATGGCTAAGATAACTTCGGAAATGCGTGAATTCGTTAAGAGAGAACATTGTTTGGTGGCAACAGCTGATCAGGATGGATGCCCTAATCTTGCTGTAAAAGGATCGACAATGGTTATTGACGAAGAGACCCTAGCTTTTGGTGAATTAAGAAGTGGAAAAACATACCATAACATTATTAAAAACCCGTTGGTACTGATGGTGGCAGCCAACCTCTATAAAAGGACGGGATATCGCTTTTTGGGAGAGGCAAAGCTGATTACAGAAGGCATATTGGCAGATAGGTTTGCGGAAATGTTCGCTACAATGGGGAACCCTCACCCTTTAGCGGTTGTTCAAGTTAAAGTTAAGGAGATTTTTGATCTGCGGGGGAAGAGACTGGAGTAACTACCGTGCTTAAATAAAGCAAAGCAGGGGAAGGGGGGAGAAATTTGCGTACGGTTACAGGTTGCGATAGTAATAGCAAAATGATAAGGCCCCTTATAACCAATATCCAGCGCTATTCTCTGCAGGATGGACCTGGGATAAGAACAACAATTTTTTTTAAAGGTTGTCCATTGAGGTGTCCCTGGTGTCATAACCCTGAAACACAATTAGTGTTACCAGAGGTTAACTATAATGCGGAAATTTGTAGTGGGTGCGCCAAGTGTGCTGAACATTGTCCGACTGGGGCAACCTATATTGAAGGAGAGGGAGCTGATTCCTTACTTAGATTTGATCGTACGAAATGTATAGGTTGTGGTGAGTGTGTTAGCGCTTGCTTGACGGGAGCGAGAGAACTAATCGGGCAAAGTTTAACCATTGATGAAATTGTCAAGGAAGCAGTGGCTGACCGTCTCTTTTTCATTAATTCTGCGGGGGGGGTTACGATCAGCGGTGGCGACCCGCTTTATTTTCCACATTTCACGCTTGAATTAGCTAAAAGACTAATAAATGAAGATGTTCATTTAGCGCTAGAAACTGCAGCTTTCTGCTCCTGGACGTATCTTGAACAGTTGGTAGAATATATCGATCTTTTTTTGATTGATATTAAAACTATGGATGCCGCAAAATATAAAGAACATATTAAGGGAGATTTGGGTGTTATTCTGAAAAACTTAGAGAATTTGCTTGAAAAAAAGGCTTCGGTTAGGGTGCGACTGCCGATTGTTCCCGATTTTAACGATAGCATGAACGATTTTGAGGCTTATGTAAATTACTTCGGTCAATTGCGTGGCAAAATAGCAAGCGTTGACATTCTACCCTTCCATAGTTACGGAGAGAAAAAGTATCAATTTTTAGGGAGATCTGAAGAGTATCAATTTCGCAATGTTCCTAACATGAGTTATAAACCAATTAAAGTTCTGGTTGATATGTTGACAAAAGTCGGCTTCATTCCCGGGGTAAGTATTACTGTGGGAGGATTAATAGGGGTCATAACTAAATGATTTGCTTTGAGCAATTAAAGACAGGCATCATCACAAAAGGTTAAGACAATCCCAGAGGAGGGGTTAATGTGAAATGCACAAAATGTGGCTACGAAGCAACGATGAATCAGTTTACCCGGTCGAAAAATATGGGGTGTGGGTGTAGTGGAATTCATATGCGACAATGTCCCGTATGTCAAGAATTATCCTCTTGTGAACCTTTGATGGAAGAGATATGGGAAAAAAAGAACAATCTGAAACGGTCTGATGATCAGGATGGATCATTTGACTATTTCGAGTGTTAAGTGAGTTTTGCGGCCTAGCCCGCAAGTTATAAATTTACTAGGTTGGGTGGTGGATCAGAAGCGCAGCTTGTAATTTCATCGATGTAGATTAGAACCAGATCAGAAGAAAAGGGAGAGTGTATTATGGGTTTTACCTTGCCGGAAGAATATATGCAATTAAAAAAGATGGTCAGAAAATTCACCGAAAAAGAGTTGTTTCCTTTGGAGAATATGGTGATTGAACGTGAGGCCAGTCGTGGTTTCACTGATCTATCAGTTTTACCACCAGAGGAAGAGATAAAACTAATGGAAAAGACCAAGGAACTTGGTCTTTGGGGACTTGATGTGCCCGAAGAGTACGGAGGGCAGGGCTTGGGAGCCATGGCCAAAATAGTAGTATCGGAAGAATTAAGAAGATCTATCGTACCGTTTTTTCTACCGCCTGATTCCCCGAACTTGGATTTTATGATTGCTTGTTGTACGGAAGAGCAACATGAGAAGTACCTGTTTCCGTACGCAAGAGGGGAAAAGCGTTCGGCGCTGGCTATGACAGAACCTGGAGCCGGATCTGATGCGGCTGGTATTCAGATGCGGGCTGATTTAAAAAATGGCAAGTGGGTTTTAAACGGATCCAAAAGTTTTATAAGCTTTGGCCCGAAAGCGGACTTTTTTATTGTTATGGCAGTAAATGATAAGGAAAAAGGTAAAAAAGGCGGCTTCACGGCATTTTTGGTAGACAAGGGACACCCTGGTATGCAAATTGTGCGTAATGTCAACACAATTGGTGAGATGCTTGCTTATGAGATGGTTTTCGACGATTGCGAATTAGATCCCTCTCAGGTTTTGGGTGAGGTCGGTCAGGCCTTTATTCCTCTTTCGAACAGGTTCGGGGTACGGCGGCTGGAGATAGCTGCTTGGTGCTGTGGTTATGCTGATCGACTGATAGGGTTGATGATTGAACAGGCGAATCTGAGAAAAACATTTGGCAAGCTCCTGGCTGATAGGCAGGCTGTCCAATGGTGGATCGCCGATTCAACGACTGAACTTCATGCCACCCGTCTCATGTTGTATAACGCAGCCTGGAAAATGGATAACGGTCTTGGTGATCTGCGTAAAGAGACGTCTATGCTAAAAATCTATGCCACGGAAATGTTGAGCAAGGTCGCGGACAGGGCTATCCAAGTCCACGGTGGCATGGGACTGACCAAAGAAATGCCGATTGAATATATTTATCGTTTGGTTCGGATCTTCCGTATTGTCGAAGGTCCTACTGAGATTCATCGTTGGCTGCTGGCCAGAGAAGTGTTAAAGGACCAAAAACCTTATGATAACTTCGGAGTCTTTTAATCCAATCGTAAGACTCCCACTTCTTCAAGTGGGAGTGGGCCTCGTACTCCGCTTCGGTGACGATAGTCTCCAGTACGATAGTCTCCAGTGGAGATTATTGCCGAAGCCGTGATCCCAATAGGAATACTTACTGGCGTAGGATAGAGTATCTCCGAAGCGCATGGCCCTATACGAATACTTCGCGAGTAGGATGACTTACGTCACCGAAGTCTCGATGTTCAACTTTAGTTGAACGAGTTCACTAGGAGTGGACAGTAATTCCTGGACCATCTTGGAATAAAGAAAGGAGAATTAATTTTGGGAGTTTTATTGAGAAAAGAAGAGCATATTGCTTATGTAACCCTCAATCGACCGGAAGCCATGAATGCGCTGGATCCGGATTCTTGGGCCGAGTTGCACCAGATATGGCGGGATATTAAAGCTGATCCAGAGATTAGAGTAGCTATTTTGACGGGTGCAGGAGAGCGTGCTTTTTGCACCGGTTCGGATATGAAGAAAACTATGCCGCCCAAAGAGAGCTTTGCTTCCACTTATTTTGAAGAGGAACATTTATTGGCTCCTATGGAGATGTGGAAACCGATTATTTGTGCGATTAACGGCTTTGCTATCGGAGGTGGCCTGGAAATGGCACTGGCCTGTGATCTGCGTATTGCCGCAAGCACTGCCTCTTTTGGCTTGTCGGAAGTAAAAGTTGGTAGCCTGCCTGGCTTAGGTGGAACTCAACGTTTGGTTAGAACTCTTCCCAAGGCTGTGGCGATGAAAATGCTGTTAACTGGGGAAAGGATGGATGCTCTTCAAGCCTGCCAGTGTGGGTTAGTGAGTGATGTGGTACCCCCGGAAAACTTGATGGCTAAGGCGAAAGAGCTCGCCGAAAAGATTGCCAATAACGCTCCTTTATCAGTTAAGGCTGCTAAACAAGCTGTGGTTGTAGGGTCTGACCTACCAGTGAAACAAGCTTCAATGTACGAATACCTGTTGTGGGGGATCTTACGGGATACTGAAGACAGGATAGAAGGACGCGTGGCATTTGCAGAAAAGAGACCTCCAAGATATCAAGGGAAATAACACTGGTTCGTTTCCTAGCCATGAAAGGTGGTGGGAAATGGAAATAAAATTTTGGGATTTTAGAATTATTGAATTCACAAGCGTATTGGTTAAGGGGTATTAAAAAATTAGTTGGATTATAAAATATTTTGGATTTGGAGGTAATTAGTATGACAGAGAAAACTGAGCAAGTAATTTTTCACCCTGATTTCTTTAAAATTCCGGAGGATGGCAGCAAGCCGTATTTAGTCGAGTCGAAGTGCCGCGGTTGTGGAAAGTTATGGTTTCCAAAGCTGCCAATCTGCCCAGCGTGTTTGTCAGAAACATTTGATGATACCCCCATGGAGCGGGTGGGCAAGTTGTATTCGTATACAGTCATGTATATTCCGCAGCCGGGACTCAAAGCTCCTTTGGCGATAGGGTACGTGGACTTTTCCAATGGGGTCAGGGTTGGGGCACAGATTGATGTCCTGCCGGAGAAGATTCAGATCGGAATGGATTTACAGGTAGAGTCTGGTGTAATCCGGGAAGATAAAACCGGCAAACAGACGATAAGTTATGTATTTAGGGAAGTAAGCGAAGGAGGTAAATAAAAATGAGAGATGTTTATGTTGTTGGAGTAGGGATGACAGACTATTATAGAAAATCGCCGATACCTGGGGCTGATCTCGGGCGAAAGGCAATATTATATGCTCTGAGAGATGCCGGGATCACTCCCCAACAGGTACAGAGCGTCTATCAAGGGGAGATGCCAGGACTCTCAGGAAGTATCTGCTTTGGACAAAGGGTGGCTTGTACGATGGGGATGGGCGGAGTATCGATTATGAACGTGGAGAGTGCCTGTTCTAGCGGGGCTTTAGCAGTAAATCTGGCCATGAAAGATGTGGCAAACGGAGTTACGGATATTTCGATGGCGGTGGGTGTTCAGAATATTTCTGCGGCCAGAACCGCAGGAACGGCTTTTTCGCCCGATGCCAATGATCCGGAAGGAATTCAAGGGATAACCATGCCGGGAATCTATGCTATGAGAGCCAAACGCTATATGCACGAATTTGGAGCGACACCTGAGGATCTGGCAAAGGTAGCTGTGAAAAATAGGCGTCATGCGATGAATAACCCGCGTTCGCAATTTCATGAGCCAATTACAGTGGAGCAAATTGTTAACGCGCGTTCAATCAGTGATCCACTGACCCTGTTGATGAGTTGTCCCAATGTGGACGCAGGGGCCGCCGTGATTCTTACCACGAAAGAGAAGGCTATGCAGTTGGGCAGCAAGCTGGTGAAGATATTAGCGAGTGAAGTCACTTCGGGGATTTTCACCAATGGTTTCAGGGACATGACTTCGATGGAGATCACGGTCAGGGGCAGTAAAGAAGCCTATGAGATTGCCGGAGTTGGTCCGGAGGATATCGATATGGTTGAGTGCCATGATGCTTTCGCTATTAATGAGCATTTATATACGGAAGCCATGGGCTTCTGTGGGCATGGCGAAGCAGTGGAATTTATCCGGAGTGGTGGAAACGACTATGGTGGTAAAGTCGTGTTCAGTCCACGGGGAGGCTTGATGTCGTGTGGGCACCCGACGGGATGCACTGGGGCTGCGCAGGTCGTGGAAGCAACATGGCAGTTGCGCAATGAAGCTGGTGCTATGCAGATTCCGGATTGTAAAGTGGCATTGACCCATGTCACAGGCGGTGGAATCTACGGTTTGGATAACGCTGTGTGCACGATTCATATCTTAAGCAGGTAAGCAAGAAGAGTGTTGGAGTAGGCTGGGAGGACGACAAATAGGTGCCGAAATTATAAGTTCAAAGCAATCGGCAGGTCGTCTTCTCAGCATGTTTGGGAGATGTGAAGCAAGGGAAAGGAGCCGGATGAAATGGGTGTACAGAACAGGGTTGCACTGGTAACCGGATCAGGGAGCGGACTGGGTGAGACAACAGTGACGATGTTGGCCCAGAATGGGGCTAAGGTGGTCGTTAATGATGTTGATCAGGCAAAAGTAGACAAAGTGGTGGAAAAGATAATATCTGCTGGTGGGGAAGCAATGGGAATTGTGGCTGATATTTCGAAGAAGGATCAGGTACAAGACTTGGTGCAACAGATAGTCAAACGGTTTGGATCGGTGGACATTCTGGTGAATAACGCAGGCATAGCTCGGGACAAGGGTTTGCTAAAAATCACAGAAGAAGATTGGGACATTGTGCTTAATGTAAATTTAAAAGGGGCTTTTTTGTTAAGTCAGGCAGTGGTTCCTTACATGAAGGAACAAAAATTTGGACGAATCGTTAATATTTCATCAAGGGCTTATCTTGGCTGGCCGACACAAGCCGTTTATGCGTCATCGAAAGGGGGACTGGTGAGTTTCAGCAGGACGTTGGCCTTGGAATTAGCAAAGCACCAGATCACAGTTAACTGTATAGCCCCGGGTTTGATTCAGACACCATTGTATGATGCTTTGCCAGATAACATTAAAGAAAACCTTACTAAATCTCAGCCGACGAAAACAGTTGGCAAACCGGAAGATATTGGGTATGGGGTGCTGTTTTTCGCTGATGATGAAGCTGACTATGTCACGGGACAGACGATCTTTATCTGCGGAGGTAAGAGTGTGCTGAGTTCCTTGTCAGTATAGAGGAAGAAAAGGAAAAATTCAGGGAGGTAAGCGAATCATGCAGATTAAGGGAAGAGTAGCCTTGATAACTGGATCTGCCAGCGGGATGGGCAGGGGCACAGCCGAGATAATGGCCCAACATGGAGTTAAAATAGTAATCAATGACGTTAATCAGAGCATGGTGGATGAGGTGGTCAAGGGAATCAAGGAAGCTGGCGGGGAAGCCATGGGAGTGGTTGCGGATATCACCAAAAAAGCTGAAGTAGATGCGATGTTCAAGCAAGTTGTGGACACTTATGAACGGATTGATATCTTGGTAAATAATGCTGGAATTTTTAGGGATAAGGCATTCTTGAAAATGACGGAAGAGGATTGGGATAAAGTACTGGATGTTGACCTCAAAGGCGTATTCCTGTGTTGTCAGGGAGCGGTTAAATATATGAGAGAACAGGCCTACGGGCGGATTGTGAACATATCGTCACGGGCTTGGTTGGGAGGACCTGGACAGGCAAATTACTCGGCGGCAAAAGCCGGGGTAGTGGGATTGACCCGAACCTTGGCCTTGGAGCTGGGAAAACGGGGGATCACCGCCAATTGCATCCCGCCGGGGCTGATCGAGACACCGTTGTGGCACGCCTTGCCGGAGGAAGTAAAGGAACGGCTGGTGAAAGGTCAACCCATGGGAAGGATAGGATCGCCGCGTGATATTGCCCGGGCCGTGATGTTTTTTGCGAGTGATGATGCTGGATATATTAATGGACAAACCATGTATGTATGTGGTGGGAAGAGTCTTTTTGCCAATATCGGCTAATTAGGTAAAACTGTACGAAGGTAAGGGATGGAGTATGAGCGAGAGTCAAGGTCCATTGAGTGGGATTCGCGTCGTGGAATTTGCAGGTGAAATTGGTTATTGCGGAAAATTATTTGCCAACCTCGGCGCGGAGGTTATTCAGATTGAGCCAATTGAAGGCAATCCGATTAGAAGAGCTGCTCCTTTTTATAAGGATATCCCTGATAAGGAAGGGAGTCTGCAATTCATCTATCAAAATACAAATAAGAAGGGCATCGTGCTCGATATTGAAAATGAGCAGGGAAGAGAAATTTTCCTTAACCTAGTAAAGACTGCGGATTTGCTTCTGGAAAGCTTTCCACCAGGGTATTTGAATAAGTTGAACTTGGGTTATGACCAACTGAGTGAGATCAATCCCAGACTCGTCTATACTTCTGTGACAGGGTATGGTCAAAATGGTCCGTACCGAGATTATCCTTGGTCGGATATTACAGCTTTAGCCATGGGGGGACTGCTCTACCTGGCTGCTGAGGGTGTCGATTTACCGGTCCGTGCTCCGGACAATCAGGCGTATATGATGGGGGCTCTGCATGCAGCAGCGGGGAGCATGACAGCCTTGCTTGAAGCCGAACAAAGCGGCCGAGGGCAGTACCTGGATATATCTCTCCAGGAATGTGTCGCTTGCGCTCTCGAAAATGCCATCCAGTTCTATGACTTGGAAGGAATCGTCCGGCGCGCGATTGGTTCCCAAGAAGCTGGGTTTGGATTTTATCCGTGTCAAGACGGTTATGTTTACCTTGTGGCGGGGATGGGCAATAATGTCAATCTTTGGAACGCTTTAGCCGACTGGCTTATTAAACACAAAGTCGAAGGGGCAGATATCTTAGCCCGTGATGAATGGAAAACGCCGCAATATCGGAAAACAGCTGAGGCTAAGCAACGTTTTTATGATATATTTGTTCCATTTACAATGAAGCATAATAAGACATATCTCTTTGAGAATGGTCAGGAGCAGCGAGTAACGATTGCTCCCGTGAATAACGCTAAAGACATTTGTGAAGATTCCCATGTCAAGTACAGGAAGTTCATAGTTGATTATTTCAGCGAGAGTCTTGGCGGGCAAGTGTTTATGCCTGGTGCTCCTTTCAGGTTGTCGCAAACACCTTGGAAGCTTGGTACAGAGCCCCCTGAATTTGGACAACATACGGCGGAAATCCTCCAAGAGATTGGGTATGATACGAAACAGATCCAGGAATTTAAGCAAGGGGGTGTCTGCATTGTCGCAAAAGCTTCCTCTTAGCGGTATCAGAGTTCTGGACTTCACCTGGGTAGGGGCGGGTCCTATCACCACAGCACTTCTAGCGGAGTATGGGGCAGAGGTTATCAAAATCGAATCAGGAACACGCCTGGATACCTTGAGGCTCTTGCCCCCTTATAAGGATGGCAAGGTTGGTTCGGAAAGAAGCGGGTATTTTAGTAACCGAAATCCCAATAAAAAAGGCATATCTTTGAATATGAAAAATCCCCGTGCTTTTGAGATTATTAAAGAATTAATAAAAAAGAGTGATATAGTCTGTGATAACTTTACAGCGCATGCGATGGAAAAATGGGGACTGGGGTATGGGGATGTTCGAAAGATCAAACCGGATATTATTTACGCCTGCATGCCCCTGATGGGAACTGACGGACCCCATGTCAAATATCGAGGCTTTGGTGTTCAAGTCAACTCTATAATTGGAATTCTTCATCTCACTGGTTTCCCGGAAAAAGAACCATTCGGTATGGGAACCAACTATCCCGATCATGTAGCCAACCCCATGCAAACTGCTTTCGCTATTCTTGCCGCTCTGCGGCATAAGAGGAAAACCGGGGAAGGTCAGTACATTGAGTTATGTCAAATAGAAGCTCCCCTGTGTATACTGCCAACTTCGGTGATGGACTACATGATGAACGGACGGGTTGAAAATCGTCAGGGCAACCAGCATTTTGATTTTGCACCCCACGGCATCTATCCGGTTCTAGGTAATAACCTTCTAGGTAATAACCATTGGATTGTCTTATCCGTTCAAAGTGAGGATGAATGGCAATCCTTGAAAGCTGCGATGGGCATGCCTGAATGGGCTGAACAGGCTAAGTTTACAGCGAATGCTGAGCGGATGGCTAACCAAGCTGAGTTGAACGGGCTTATTGCGGGTTGGACTGTTAATTATGACGGCGATGAGCTCTTGAGACGATTGGTAAAGGCCAAAGTGAGAGCTGGCTTGGTTAAAGATGCCCGGGACGTTCTTAATGATCCTCAGCTCAATTACCGTAAACATTTTGTTTACTTGGATCATTCTGAAATGGGTTACAATGTTTACAACAATTCTCCGGTTCACATGTCCAAGACCCCTGCCGTGCTGGATCAGGCCGCTCCGCTGCTTGGTGAACACACCAAACAGGTCATGCAAGATTTGCTCAATATGGATGAGACGACATTCGAGGAATTGAAAAAGCAAGGTGTTTTTGACTAAGGTTTACGACGAGAACTATGAAGTTGCTCCTAACTTCACGTTTTTGCCCTTTTGTAAGATATTAATAATGGTAATGAATACATCCTAATTGAAAAAGCAATTGTGGAATATAAATCGCCCCTCTTTTTAAAGGGAGGGGCAATTCATAAATTCCAATAACTCATTAGAAAAATATTTCCGCTATTTCTGGGTACATCATATGGCAAAGAAACTGCTGGCTATTTGTTTGGGAATAATACCTTTCTAATTACTTAGGAATAAAAATTGAGATTCCAGCTTTGGTTGCCATTACTGATGATGAAATAAGGCAATTGGAGGTGCACTATGATAGTTGACAAGCAAGGCTCCCATTATATATTTGTATTTTCCAAGAAATATGTACACGCAGGTTTGAATTATATCAAATACAAAAACAAACCATTAACTAATAAAGAATATTTGCAGCATTGGGGCAAATGGTTAGTCTTAGGGAGAAGAGAAGAATTAGAGGAACTCGCTAATAGGCTTGATCCTTATGTTGAACGGGAACAGATTCCTTGCATCAAGTTTGACCGAGCGGTGCAGAAGGAGTTCGAGGAGATGCTGCTAAGAGAATGCGTGATGTGTATTTACTGTGATGAGCGGCAGCGTGAAGACGTTTGGAAAATCCTTGCGCAAGAAGGCGTAACAAGTAAAGCATGGCAATACGAAAAAAATACCATGGAGGCATGGCTCCCCGGTGGTCGCTTGCTTGAACGTTGGATTAAAGCAAGAAGGCTAACGAATAGTGATGCAGAAAAGGTGAGGGAGGATGCTCTGCTTTATTTTGCCCAATTTGAAGATGAAGATGCTGTCTTTACTGGAGTAATCCAATAGCCCTCGTGTTGGCTTATTGTGGTCAGCAGTAGGTTTGATTGGTGCTGAAAATCGGGTGGGAGGAAGAACAGTCGGGGGGGGAGATTATGAACCCTAAAGAATTAGAAAAGTTAGAGTTTTTGGAGTTTGATGAACTTAATATCATTCTTCAACAAATGTCACAGCAAGAATTGGATGAACTTCAAGCTTGTGTTATTAAAAGAATGAAAGAAATACAGGAAGATATATTATTCAACTCCAATTTTTCTTAATCATACAAATACCCCATCAGATAGATTGATCTATTTATTGTGGAATTTACGTTATCCATGAATTTCTGCAAATACCTATTTCACCCAAATTATGGATGGTGAAGGGGAGTGGGAAGAATAGTGTTTAGTACAGGAATTACTAGGCTTTTGGGCATCAAATATCCAATTATTTTGGGTAGCATGCATTGGATTACAGATGCCAAGTTGTCCTCTTCAGTATCTAATGCAGGCGGTCTTGGTATTATTTCATCTGCACGGTTTAAAGATGGTGATGAGTTGCGGGAAGAAATTCGAAAGGCTAAGCAACTAACCGATAAGCCTTTGGGGGTAAATATCAGTCTTAACAGGGCGACAGCCTTGGGACCAAACACTGAATTTATCCAGGCCGTGATAGAGGAGCGCATTCCGGTGGTGGAGACCTCTGGAGTGAGGAGCCCTGAAGAGGTTATCTATCCATTGCATGCTGCAGGGATAAAAGTAATCCATAAAGTGACATCTATTAAACATGCCATTAAAGCTGAACAATGTGGGGCGGATGCGGTGGAAATAGTAGGATTCGCTAATGGTGGCAATGTCGGCATGGATGATGTTTCGACAATAGTGTTAGTTCCAAGAGCTAAAGATGTATTAAAGATTCCGATAATTGCTGGAGGGGGGATCGCCGATGCCCGTGGTTTTATGGCGGCACTGGTGCTTGGTGCAGAGGGAGTGGTTGTGGGGACGCGGTTCATGGCCACCATAGAATCACCAGTTCATTTCAAGTTCAAGCAATGGCTGTTAGATTCCCAAGAAAATCAAACAGTCCTAGTACAACGATCTATCCGTAATACCCACCGGACGTTGATAAATGATGCTGTTCGTCAGGTGTTAAAAATGGAGGAGAGGGGAGCCGAACTGGAAGAATTAAGGCCATGGATTAGCGGTGAGAAATACCGCGGTTGTATTATTGAGGGACGGTTACAGGAGGGAATGGCTTATTGTGGTCAGGCCGTAGGTTTGATCAATGATATTCCTTCCGTAAGTACAGTTGTAGATTCCTTTATTAAAGGGGCACGGGAAATTGGCGAAAGATTGATCGCCATGGGTCTATTGATGCCATCTTAAAAATATTTGGTGCAGGTAATGAGTTGGAAAAAGGGGAGATCAAGAGTGAACAATATCATCGTGCGATTGCCATCCTCAATCGCTCACTTTACCGGCGATAACAATGTGATAGAATGCCAGGCTCATAGTATTGCCGAATGTATTCAGGACTTAGATGTAAAGTTTAAGGGACTTAAAGATATATTGTGTGATTTGGATGGTAATGTATCAGATCTTTTCTTTGTTTTTCTTAACGGCGAAAACATAGCCTATTTGCAGGGAACGAAGACTGCCTTACAAAATGGTGATGAACTGACTATTATTCCGGCGGCAGCAGGTGGTTAATTCTTAACCATAGAGCCCTATGCCTCGCTATCCCCAACGGGCGCGCGAATGCCGAGAGTCTATTGAAATAGCAGGAGGGGGGAATCCTAGTTCCCGGTAGAAGGAAATCATTAACTGATTTTGCGACAAGGGGAAGCTAGGTCAAGCAAGTGAAAAATATCAACGTGTTATTTAATCCGGCTAGCATAGCTGTTGTCGGTGCCAGTCCTGATGTTTGGAGGATTGGTTACAACATATTGCAAAGTATAGTCGAGGGGTGCTTTCAGGGCCAGATATATCTGGTTAACGGTAAATACAAGCAAATCATGGGATTGCCTTGTTATTCCGGGTTAGCAGAGCTGCCCGTTGTGCCGGAGTTGGTAGTTCTGGCAGTCAATCAATATGTGACGGTTGAACAGATTGAACTATGTGCCCGTCTAGGAGTTAAAGGCGTCATTTGCTCGGCAGGTGGTTTTAAAGAGATGGGACAGGAGGGCCAACTTTTAGAAAAACGCTTAATCACCGTGGCAGAGGATGCAGGGATTGCCTTGGTTGGCCCCAACACGTTAGGTTTAATAAATACAGCGGCCTCCCTTTATGCTACCTTTTGGCCGATGTCCTTAAACAGGGGATCTGTATCCGTGATTAGCCAAAGTGGCGGAGTTGGCTTATCCCTTCTGACTACTATGCAGGATGAAGGGGTTGGGGTGAGCAAATGGTGTGGTGTTGGCAACCGGGGAGTTTTAGAATATGCTGACTATTTGAATTATTTCGCGGAAGACCCAGAAACTAAAGTTATTGGTATTTTTATCGAGGGGACGGATAAGGGCAGGGAATTTATAGAAGCAGCGGCAGCTGTTGCCTGCCGTAAACCGGTGGTTATCTTCAAAGCTGGGCGGGGCGAGGCTGCAGCACAGGCGGCTCGTACTCATACTGGTGCTCTGGCAGGATCCTACCGCCTCTACCAAGACATTTTTGCTCAACACCGTTTGCTGACAGTCGACAGCATTGAGGAACTGGTCGATATACTAAAGGCCCTATCCGTAGTTGGGCAGGGGGCAGGGGGGGACTCAATTGGGGCAATAAAAGGAGTTGGCCTTATTACCATTACTGGAGGGCCAGCGATTGTAGCGACCGATATTTTGGAAACGGCCGGGTGCAAGCTACCGAATTTGACAGCGGCCACACTGCGAAGGGTTGAGGAGGCGATCGGGCCTAATCCACCGGTAATTCTGCGCAATCCCCTTGATATATCAGCACTAGGCTTTATGGCGTCCATTTATGGCCAGTGCGCGTTGGCCTTGGCTGCAGATCCCGAAGTGGATGCCTTGCTGGCTATTGACTGCCACCATCGTAGCTGGTCTTTACCGACATCGGAATTGATTAAGGTTCAAGCAGAATGCCGGAAGCCGTTAGTTGTGTGTTATATCGGGGAAAGCCAAGCTGTGGCAAAGGAACGTCACCGTCTGCATGAAGCGGGAATCCCATTATACCACTCGATAGCGGCCGCTGCCAAAGGATTAGTGGCTCTCAAATTCTATGGTGGGAGGGAATAAACGATGACGGAAAATACGACGTTATTAAGTTGGTCTGAGGCTCAGGAACTGCTGGCATTATATGGTGTTGTCATGAGCGGTGAGACAATTGTAAAAGCTGATTTGACCAAAGGAGCCGAAAAATATGGTTTCCCTCTCGTATTAAAAGGATATTCCACCTTTAATTCTCATAAAAAGGAACAAGGGCTTGTCCGCTTGGGCTTAAACAATGCGGAAGAACTTACCGGAGTTTACGCGGAGTTAGATGCTTTGATGAAAGGGTGGCCGGGCCAAAACGGGATTGTTTTGCAGCCTACGGCTCCTCTTGGAATCGAATTAGTACTGGGGGCCCGTCGGGACCAGACTTTTGGGACTGTCTTAATGTTTGGCTTAGGAGGTACATTGGTCGAAGTGTTGAATGAAGTTGTGTTTGCAATGGCACCCTTAGACGTTCAGGCTGCACTGGCTATGCTAGAACGCTGGCCGCGCCATCGGCTTTTGGATGGGTACAGGGGATGGCCAGCCGTCAACCGCCAAGAACTAGCTGCCCTCTTTGTTAACCTGGGTAATTTGATTAACGAGCACGTGGAAATCCAAGAAATTGATCTTAACCCGGTTATTGGCGGCCCCGACGGTTTGGTCTTAATTGATGTGCGAGTGACGGTAGAAAATTGTACGTGAACCAAGCTTTGGTGCAATGGGCGAGGAGAAAGTACAAATTGGAGGTAGTTAATAAAATGGGTGTAGAACTAAGCGAGGAAGAACTCGAAAGATATAAAAGACAGATAATTTTACCTGAAGTTGGGATAAAAGGACAACAAAAAATTAAGGCTGCCAAGGTTCTTCTTTTAGGGGCTGGAGGATTGGGTTCTGCAGTAGGTTTCTATCTAGCCGCTGCTGGTATTGGTAAAATCGGAATTGTGGACAGTGATGCTATAGATCTGAGCAACCTTAACCGTCAGGTTCTACATCGGAACGGAGATATCGGACGGGCTAAGGCAGAATCTGCTCGGCTTGCCCTCAAGAATTTGAACCCAGACATAGAAGTGCTTGCTTATCCGATGAGATTAACTCAAGAGAACGCCGAACAAACAGTAACGGATTACGACATGGTTGTCGATTGTAGCGATAATTTCCCAGCCCGTTTCCTGATGAATCAGGTGTGTGTACACTTCAGAAAACCTTTCTTTTATGGCGCGGTATCTGGTTTTGAAGGGCAAATGATGACTATAATTCCAGGATTAACTCCGTGTTACAGTTGCCTCGCCCCTAATATGCCAACCCAATCTGATAACCATATACCTGTTGTTGGTGTGGTAACGGGTGTAATTGGTATGATTCAAGCTACCCAAGTACTTAAGTACATTCTTGGTCATGGGGATTTGCTGGTTGGGAAGCTATTGCTCTATAACGCGCTCGAGCTTGACTTTCTTAAATTGGACGTAAAAAGAAGCTCGCTGTGCCCAGTCTGTAGTGGGGTGGATACAACATGGTGTGAGCCAGCACCTTGATTTTGTCGCAGCATGGACATTTCTTGTGAATAATGGATTAAAAACTTACTGTGATTATGGGGGTAAAATATGAAAAATTTTAATCTATCTATTTATTGTGGAATTTATGGCAGTTTATTGGTGCCAATGCTCACATGGTTTTTATTCCAGTTATTACTCGGGTATGTCAGTATCCACGAATTTCTGCAAATACTTATTCCACCCAAAGTATGGATGGTATACGTTATTGTGGTTTTCTTGATGATTTACCTGTACATGAACAAAAAGCTGAAAAGTATGGATTCCTACTTAAAGAATCCAAGTATTGCAGAGCTACCTGAAGTTCAAAAAAATATCACTACCATGTCAAAATTCCTCATGCTCATCTTTTTACTTTTCCTCGCCTTTGGGCCCAGTACCGTTATTTTGTTCGAACCCTCTTATACAAAAATGGAGTATCTTTTATCTGAGCTTCTTGTCATCGCCCTTTTTTTTGTGTTTGCAATTCCTTGGTTTACCTATACACTAATGCAGATTGACAAGCTGACTGCGACCATTCCCTTGGCAGATGGAAAAGCATTTTTTTCCATGAAGTTAAAACTGGTAATCAACGTAGTTTCTACCGCAGTTGGTACTGCACTCTTTCTTATTGTTTTAAACATCAGTATAGTGCTCCCTGTTTTCAGTGTAGATGATTTAAAACATTTACAAAGCACTATTATACTAAAGAATTCTTGGATAGCAATATTGTGTCTTTTTGCTATATTAATTAATCTCTATATGCTTATCAAGCAGCTTGTCGTGCCTATAGACGAGGTGAATCAAGCATTAAGGAACATATCCCATGGAGAAGGAGATCTTACAAAAAGACTTGCTACGATTTCAAGGGATGATGTGGGGAAACTCGTATCTCGGTTCAATGTGTTTGTTGATAAGACACATACCTTAGTAAAGATGGTAAAAGACAATACAGACCTGGTTGCCAGTTCTACACAGCAACTGACGGATATTAATAAAAACAATTATGAATCTTCCCATGAAGTAGTGAAAGCCATTGACAAAGTGGCTCAGGGGGCTACCATTCAAGCTGCTGACCTGTCAAATATCAATTTGACGTTCAATACTTTCGGACAAGAATTGGAGAACACATCAAAACACATGGGTGTAATTGCATCCAAGGCCCAAGTTACGGCTGTAAGTGCTAGTAAAGACAGCGAGAGGTTAACAGAACTCATTGGTTCTATCTTTAAAATTGGCAGTTCCTTTAACGAAATAGGTGAAAAAATTAAGAAGCTCAGTGAAAATATCCATAACATCAATAAAATCACGGATGTAATTAAAAATATTGCAGGACAGACCAATTTGTTAGCTCTAAATGCTGCCATTGAGGCTGCCAGAGCCGGAGAAGCCGGTAGAGGATTTTCCGTGGTAGCAGATGAAATCGGGAAGCTAGCCGAGCAGTCCAAGGTTTCATCGGAAAACATCCAACTGCTGTTAAAAAGCATCGATGTGGATACAGAACAGGTTGTTAAAACAAGCTCAGAAGTAAGCATGGACCTAAACAACCAGATTCACGTCATCAAGGGTGCCATGGAATCCTTCAAACTACTCATTGATGCAGTGAATGAAATTCAACCGGGAATGGAGACTGCCTTGGGAATGATTCTGCAAGTGAACGAGAGAAAAGGCAATATACTTGAAAAGGTCAAAGAAATCGCTTCTGTTTCTGAAGAGACATCTGCCGCATCGCAAGAAATCTCAGCTACAACCCAATATATGAATGATGAACTGGAAAAAGCGTATGCATATTTTCAAACTTTAAATGCCCTCACGGCTGAACTGCAAGCACAATTCAACCAGTTTAAAGTCTGAGAAGAATCTCTGTTTGGACGGAACTTTTTTGGAAGGGGTTAGTCGAGGCTATGCCAACTAGATTTCCAGTCTGCCCGAAGCTGTGAAACATAAGCTTTCATGCAACTAATTTAAAAGGAGAAATGAATTATGGCAGAATTTATACGGATCGAAACTCCGCTGACCAAAGAAAAAGTTATGCGACTCAAAGTGGGAGACAGTGTTCTCATCTGCGGAATAATCTATACTGGGCAGGATGCCGCCTGTAAAAAAATGGTGGAAACTTTAGCCTTCGGAGAAGAACTTCCTTTTAATGTTAAAGACCAGATCATTTATTTTGCGGAGCCAACTCCTTCTAAACCTGGACAAGTTATCGGTTCTGCCGGACCAACGACCAGTGGCAGAATGGATGCGTATTCCCCTGTTTTATTTGCCAAAGGCTTGACCGGAATGATCGGAAAAGGACAGTGCTCACCGGAGGCAATCGCAGCGATGAAAGAGTATGGAGCAGTCTATTTTGGAGGCGTTGGCGGAGCAGGGGCATTAATGTCCAAACACATTATTTCGTCTGAAGTTATCGCGTACCCTGAACTTGGGACTGAAGCAGTCTGCCGCCTTAAAGTTAAGGATTTCCCGGCTATTATGATTATAGACAGCCAGGGGTACAATCTTTACGAAATGGGCAAGGCCCAATACCGCAGGGTATAACCCTGTGCAATTTGTGGTTGGTCTGGCGTGCAGGAGCCTATGTGGCTTTACTATCCTAGGAAGTAAGTGATTTGGTAAAAAAGCGTTGATCAGAAGGAAGTGCCATTACGGAGAGTGTTTAGCCCTGGATTACTGTCTGGGATGCATAAGGAGATGTTTAGGTTTGGTGCTACCGATACAGACTGTAACCGTTTTAATCAGTCAAGATTGGTGTAAGAAGTGTGGAATATGTATAGCATTTTGTCCTGAAAAAGTGCTGGATAGTGACGAATTTGGGAGGGTTGTGGTTACCAAACCAGATCAATGCATAGGCTGTAAGATTTGTGAACGGCTTTGCCCTGACTTCGCCATCAATATCGAGGTGATTAACGATGAATAAAGCCAGATTAATGCAAGGCAATGAAGCCGTAGCTGAAGGGGCTCTGGCGGCGGGGGTTCTTTTTTACGCGGGATATCCGATCACTCCCTCGACAGAAATAGCCGAAATAATGGCTGAGAGATTGCCCACGATCGGTGGCACCTTTATCCAAATGGAAGACGAAATAGGAAGCATGGGAGCGATAATCGGTGCCTCCTTGACAGGGCTTAAAACTCTGACTGCTACGAGCGGGCCAGGATTTTCTCTCAAACAAGAGAATCTGGGGTATGCCATTGCTACGGAAGTTCCCTGTGTCGTGGTCAATGTACAAAGAGGAGGACCAAGTACCGGACTACCTACGTCTCCCGCCCAAGCAGACGTTATGCAAGCGAGGTGGGGTACTCATGGCGACCATCCGATCATCGTCTTAACGCCATCCTCAGTTCAGGAGTGTTATGAACTTGCAGTAATAGCCTTTAATTTTGCCGAGGAGTTTCGAATTCCCGTAATTCTGCTCATGGATGAAGTGATCGGACATTTGCGTGAAAAGGTAATCTTACCTCAAGAATTAATAATCATAGACAGGAAAAGGCCAGCTGTACCGCCTGGTGAATATATCCCTTATGAAAATAATGAAAGCTTGATCCCAGCTATGGCAAACTTTGGAGACGGTTACCGCTATCATGTAACAGGGTTAACTCATAACGAAAAGGGCTTGCCGACAGGGAACCCAGAAGTGACAAAAAGGTTTTTGCAGCGTTTAACCCAGAAGCTAAATCCATATTTAGACCGGATCCAATTAGTCGAAGAGGTACAGCTTAACGATGCGGAACTGATCGTGGTAGCTTACGGCTGTACCTCCCGTTCAGCCTTGGAGGCAGTTCATATTGCCCGAAGCAATGGCCTAAAGGTTGGACTCTTTCGTCCCATCACGATTTGGCCTTTTCCGGAAAAACAGCTGGAGAAGTATGCTGAACGGAAGTACTTAGTCGTGGAGATGAACAGCGGTCAATTAGTTGGAGAAATCGAAAGAATCTTTGGTTATAAAGCAGTTGAACGCCTGAACCGCATTGATGGAGAATTAATAACTCCCAAGGAAGTTTTAGACAGAATTGGGGAGGTTATACAAAATGTTTAGTGATATTGCTCAATATTTTCGGACCGAGACGTTACCGCATATCTGGTGCCCAGGTTGCGGTATAGGAACCATCATGGCAGCCATCGTCCGAGCCATCAAAACGTTGCAGCTTGACCAAGATAAGGTGATCTTTGTTTCTGGAATTGGCTGTTCCTCTCGCATGCCTGGCTACTTAGACTTTAACACCCTCCATACGACCCATGGGAGAGCGTTACCCTTCGCCACGGGAATTAAAGCTGCTCGTCCAGAGCTGGATGTCTTCGTCATTATGGGAGACGGAGATTCAGCCGGCATTGGTGGTAATCATTTAATTCATGCCGCCAGGCGCAATATTGATCTAAC